>Ga0163144_10011895_pt1 | contig 18360 bp, 18 predicted proteins | sample OliLak19BULKMAT1_FD_123175 | JGI IMG/M metagenome (GOLD analysis project Ga0163144, IMG submission 123175) | Freshwater microbial mat bacterial communities from Lake Vanda, McMurdo Dry Valleys, Antarctica - Oligotrophic Lake LV.19.BULKMAT1 | ecosystem: Environmental > Aquatic > Freshwater >... | reverse complement strand
TGCTTCCTGTCCCATGGGCCTGCCGGGATGCCCCACGCCCTGGTATGACTACCAGCATATTCCCATCCGCTATTGGCAGCCTTTGATGCCTGTCAAATGGGGCAACGGCATCATTCACGAAGCACAATGGATAAACGACGGCCCTGCTCCCGTGAATTTTGGGCCCACATCCGCCGATGAAATGATGGTGTTGATTACTTTTTACACGGAAGAGCCGATTGCGGTTGGTACGGCAACGCCTTTGGATGAGGCTCCGCAACAGTCACTGAAAATAAGCCCGAACCCAGCACGGGGAAAATTCTACGTCAGCTTACCGGGCGGTGGTGATGTGCAGCGCCTGCGTATGTTCAACATCGCGGGTAAGGAAGTGCTGCGGCGCGAGGCTTTGTCGGGCGATTATTTTGAGGTGGAGACGCTTGGTTTGGCGCCGGGGGTGTATTTTTTGGATGTGGATGGGAGAAAGGGGAAGGTTGTGTTGGGGGAGTAGTGGGGTATACGCATGAACGTAGCGCAGCAACTGAAATATTTCGATGGATTTTCTGATTGACGAGTGGCGATTACATGATCGCCGATTGTTGAAGTACTACCCTGCTGGCCCCAGGCTAACACCAAACCAATCAACGAAAAGGCTAGCGCAAGACTTCGGCCTTGTGCTCCTTATTCGCGCTGGCTGTGCCAGCAAAAGCAACGGGAGCATTTGATATTAAAGTGCGCGATATATTCAGCTTCACATAGTCTTCCAGCAGCCAATTTGGGTGGATATACGCAACCGGTATTTGTGAAATTCGGATAACAAAAAAGCTCAAAGGCTACCTTCAACCGGGCTTTCAAAAAAATTACGGGTCGTGCACCCACCGCGTATTTGAAACAAATACCGTCTAAAATCATACGCATTGCGCCTTTTTATGGCTCAAATTATGATTCGAAGCGTGGTATCCAAGCGGCAGCCCCACCTTTGTTCCATCCTTCAGCACTTGGCGGGTGTTACCAAATCCACCATCGTTGAAGCGATTTTTCACCAACATATTTTTTCAAAATCAAGTTAAGCTGTTGTGCAAAAAAAATTTTTAGGGCTCTTCCTTTTCGCCGTGCTCGCCTCTTCTTGCGGGATTTTTGGCAAACTCACTTCTACCACCCAAATCGAGGCCAACAAGTCATTTGTGCTGGGCCAAGGCATTCACGGTAGTTACAAAGCCAACATCAAGAACACATCCAAATCGGACGTGGAAGTGTTCAAGTCCGCTGCTGATGGCGCAATGGTGTCGCTGGGCATATTGAAACCTGGCGACAAACAACAATACGCCGTGCCCAAAGACACCAAGGTCGCCTTTATGAACAGAGGCGAATCAATGGCTTTTATTGCGATCAAATTGGTCGGCGATACCAACCTGAGCATGGGCTACGCTGACAATAAGGAAGTGAAGGCCATCCAAACCAATAAATAAAAAGGATTAATGCGGCGGCTTACACTTTTCATCGGCACCTTTTTCATGGCCTTTTCCACTGCGGCACAGCACCGGGATTTTTCCAAAATGGATAAGGTGCTAGGCGACTACGAAAAGCAAAAAACGGTAATGGGGAGTATCGCCTTTTCTGAAAATGGGGTAAAAACATACACACGCGCTTTTGGCTTTTCGCAACGCAGCACACAAACTAAGGCGGACACACTCACCAAATATCGTATTGGTTCTGTTTCCAAAATGCTCACCGCGACCATGATCCTGCAAACTATCGCCGAGGGCAAGCTTGGGCTGGGCGATAAACTTTCACGGTTCTTCCCCACATGGCCCAACGCCAGCAAAATCACGATGGAACATTTGTTGCGCCATGAATCGGGCTTGTATAACTTTGGAAATAGCCGTGAAAAAAAATACCAAAATATCGATCCGAAAAGCCGGGCGGAAATTATGGCCGTTTTTGAAAAGGCACCTATTGCTTTTGCCTCCGGCAAAAAGGTGGATTACAACAACGCCAACTATGTGGTGCTCAGTTTGATAATTGAAGCCATTGACAAAACCACTTTTGCCGAATCACTGCATGCGCGTATCATCGAGCCGTTATCGTTACAAAACACCCATGCAGGCGGGCCGATAGATGCTGCTCAAAATGAGGCCAGCTCCTATTTCTGGAAAAACAAGTGGCTTGAAAACGGTGATTTTTATACGCCTGGTCTTTTAGGTGCCGGTGCTTTGGTCAGTACACCAAACGATTTGAACGTGTTTTTACACGCGCTGTTTACCCATAAAATGCTTCGGGAAGCGCAACTGCGAGCGATGATGCATGTCAAAACCGGAATGGGACTTGGGCTTTACGCCTTGCCCTTTTATGGTAAAACGGCGTATGGCCATGCTGGAAATATTGACGCTTTTGAAAGTTTCGCTGCTTATTTTCCAGAGGAAAAGGTTGCTTTTTCCATTTGCGTGAACGGGAATCGCAAAGATTTTAACGAGGTGCTACTGGCTTGTTTGCGGGCTTGTTTTGGATATTGACGGTGCTTGAATGGAACTGAATGGTTCCCAATACAAAGTATACCAACCGAGAAGAAAAAACAGAATAAATGCCATTCTAAAACTAGCCAACAAAGGGAAAGCCCTACACCATGGTCTCGAAATGTCCGTCCAATAACAATTACTTCAGCTCCTTTGGAAATAAACACCATGGCAAAAATCCGATTTTTTTTTGGTCGGGATACCGCGATCCCAAGTTATGCTTACAGGCGGAAGGCGGACAACTCGGGTTTTGAAACTACGGCGGGCGGCCATTGCGTTTGGATCGCTCGAACGCAATTCCATATATTTTGCCTCAGGAAGAAGGTTTGGCTTTGCCAAGTATTGGGGTTATTTTTGAGTTTTAGCCGGCAGAGAAGGGATTCAATATTTTTTTCTAGAGGTTGAATCAAAATTCCCACTATTGAAGATATTGCCAAACTTTATTTCGAATTTCTTGGCGAAGACCTTCCAGGTTTTCAAAACGTGGAATGTATAACGCTCGAATAGAATTAAATTTTGTTGACTATCCCGGCTCAACCCTTCTGACACAACCCCAGCCCGCCTTTTTCCATACCGCCGATGTGTGCAGTTTTTTCAAGAACTATTGGGAGGCTTTTGTGGCCTCATTGCAGTAATCGAATAGTTTTTTTGCATCCTCCTTGTTCTTAGCACATTCAGCCGCTTCACTCACGGCACAGTCTGCGTAAGAGGCACCGTTGATCAATTCTTCATCAGGCATAATTAGTATTCCCTTGTAATTCTTTCACAAATTTCGCTTGGAGTTGAGCATTGCGACCCGTTATTATTACGGTTGCTTTGGCTTTTAATAAAGCCTTTGTTGTTTCGGCACCAAGACCTGAGTATGCACCGGTAATCAGAAATACATTACTACTGAGGTCAAGATTTTCGACTATATCATAGCTGTTTTTTTCTTTGCCATTTTGTCTGTTTTAATTTGAATAATGATATCATGAGAATGTTTATCAATATGTTTATTGATTTCCTGCTCGATATTGCCCACCAGGATGTTTAGAAAAGTTCGTTCCTTTTCGGAAAGGTGGAGGGCTTCAGTTGATTCATAATTAAAATTTGATTACTGCCCATCTTTTGGCGGTTGTTGCAACCGTATCGGAGGCGGCACCCTCCATAGTTTGCATTTTCCGGGATAATAGTCTGGGACGAAAATCGGGTATCCAACACGTAAAAAACATACTGCTGGGCATTTTTATTTCACGCAGATTTTACGCATGAAACTACGTCATCCAAAATGTGTGTAAAATCTGTGAAAAAAAATCAGCGTGAAACCTAATTTTTGAAAAAGGCCTTGCTGGATCGCGGTTCCAACTGCGTGCCGCCGATCTGTCGGGTTCCAACCCGACTTACTCGCAGCGGCAGGTAGAACCCGCCGGATGGTACACGCTGGGTTGGAAACCCGCGCGAGCAACGGCGGAGCGGGTACTCATTGAATCGTCTGCCCAGGGGCCGGCTCTGGCAGATAACGTTTCTCTAAAAAGGGCATTAAGCAACAGCGCAGTTTCAGTGAATCAGCTTTGACAAAACGGGGTATTTAAACACTTAAATAATTATCTTACAGCCTGTTTCACAGCTAAACGCTTTAAATAATGAGCCGATGAGAACCTGGATATTATTTATCTTGACCCTGCTGACAGGGTATTTTACCGGCAACCTACCTGTATCCGCTCAGGAACCCAGGCGTGTCACGCCTTTACCCGCCGAAGCCTTGGCGCAGGCGGGCACGACCCGCGCCGTCGTCGTGGGCATCTCCGATTACCAGGACCCTGACATCCCCGACCTGCGCTTCGCCGACCGCGACGCCGCAGCATTCGCCAACTTCCTGCGCTCGCCCACTGGCGGTTCGCTCGATGGCAACCACCTGAAGCTGCTGACCAATCAGCAGGCCACAGCCGGGCAAGTTATCGTCGCCCTGACCTGGCTCCTCCAAGAGAGCAAGGAAGGCGACCAGGCCTTTATCTACTTCAGCGGCCACGGCGACGTGGAGGCCAAACTCCTCAACCAGCTCGGCTTCCTGTTGCTGTGGGATTCGCCCGCCCACGCCTACTTGGCGGGCGCACTGCCAGTGGATATGCTGCGGCAGGTCGTCTCGACGCTTTCAATCGAATTGAAAACAAAGGTTTTCGTCGTTGTGGATGCTTGTCGGGCGGGCAAACTGGCGGGCAACACCGTCGTCGGTACCCAACTGACGAGCAATCAACTGGCTCAGCAGTTCAGCCATGAGCAAAAGGTGCTGAGCTGCCAGCCCAACGAGTTCAGCATCGAGGGCGAGCAGTGGGGAGGGGGCCGGGGGGTATTCAGCTTTCATCTCTGCAACGGACTGTACGGTTTGGCCGATGCCGACCACAACGGGCGGGTTTCCCTTTTCGAAATCGGCCGCTACCTCGAAGACCGTGTGCCGGGCGATGTTGCCCCGCTTTCCCAACTGCCGCTCACGGTGGGCGACAAATTAACCCCGCTGTTTTCGGTGCACGGCCCGACGCTGGCAGCGTTGGAAAAACAAGGTATACCAAGCCCCATCATTGCCCCGGTCGAGCAGCGGGGGATGCTGCAAGAGGTAATGGCAAAAGCTGATTCGAGCATCCGAGGGTGGTACGCTGGTTTCGAGCGGACGCTGCGGGACAAGCGGTTTTTCGAGCCGAAAGGCAATTGCACGGAGTATTTTTTCCAAAAACTTTCTGAAACGAAAAGCATCGCCGCGCTGCATCCCATGCTCAGCCGCAACTACGCGGCGGCCTTGCAGGACGATGCCCAGCAGGTGCTGAACATAATGTTGAAATCAGGTTTGACCGAACAGGTTTTGAGAGGTTCCTCTTTTGGCAAAATTTACAACAACTACCCGGCCTATCTGAAACGTGCTGGGGAATTGCTCGGCAAGTCGCACTATATGCACAACGTCCTGCGGGCGCGGGTGCATTTTTTTGAAGGAATGACACTTGACAAAAGTGAAAACAAGCGCACTGCCTTTCAAATAGCCCTGCAATGGCAGCCCGATATGCCCCACGCCCTGGTCGAACTCCTGCGCAACTCGGAAGCAGGACAACTGGATTCTGCCAAGTGGTTTTTTCAAAAAGCCACCACACTCGCCCCCACCTGGGTGGAGCCTTACATTGCTATGGCGGAGTTTTACAGACAAAAACTTCAGCAACTGGACAAGGCGGAAGAAATGCTAAACCTTGCCAGCCAGGTGGATTCCGCGTCCATACTTGTCAAATATGTAAAAGGCAGATTTTACGATGGACAACAAAAGTACAAGCAGGCGGAAGCCTGGTATTTAAAGGCCCTCGTCGGAACGGCGGGCGATATTTGTTTCCCTTGTACCAATCAGGCATTGGGATCCATTTATATGAATACGGGTCGTATGCAGGAGGCCGAACAATACTTTTTCAAAGCTATTTCTCAAGATTCGACTTTTGTTCTCGCTCAAAATGGTTTGGCTACCGTTTATCTTTACACCGACCGACTGGCCGAGGCGGAAAAATATTTCCTGAAAACCATTGCCCTTGATTCCACTTTCGTCCACGCCGTCAACAATCTGGGTTCCGTTTATCAAAACACCAGCCGCTCCTCGGAAGCGGAAAAATATTTCCTAAAATCCCTTGCGATTGACTCAACTTTTTGGTTTGCATACGCAAATCTGGCCGCGCTTTATCAGAAACTTCAACGCTGGGAAGCCTCGGAAATCATGGCGCGAAATTCCATTGCATTTGCCCCACCAATTGCCGGCCTGGTGGCAGTCCTTGGAAACGCCCAAACCCACTTGCCCGGGCGTTTGGCAGATGCCAAAACAACCCTCGAAAAAGCCCTCGCCCTTGATGCGGCATGGCCAGATACCTACATCTACCTCGCTCAACTGGCCTTAAAAAACAATCAGACCGAAGAAGCGTGGCTGTTGCTCGAGAAAGGACTTGAAAATGGATTTGGCAACGGGCAATTGCCGCCTTCAGCACTGTATGAAGGCCCTGATTTTGAAGGCATGAGGAAAGCTGCGCAGTGGAAGGCCTTGATGAAAAAACATTTCCCAGAGCAGGTGAAGGACTGAACGCCAAGTGCGCGGGTGACTCGAAGTCACCCGCGTACTTATGTTTTTAAAAAATTGAAAATCAAGCAGTTGAAAAGCACCCTCTTCCCCTTCGCCGAGCTGCCGCTCTTCCTTTTTGGGCAACAAAAACCCAGCTCCGTTGAAACTACGTCGGACAAAGGTGTTCAGCCGATCCCCGATTGCACTAGGCTCCAAATCCCACTCAAAACAACGAAAAGCCAGCGCAAGGCTTCGGCCTTGTGCTGTTTATTCGCGCTGGCTGTGCCAGCAAAGGCAACGTGAGCATTTGATGTTGAAGTTAACCGAACAGATTGATTCGGGCTTTTGATTTTTGGACATTTCCATCTTTGGCTGAAAAATAAAGCAGCAAAAAACGCGGGACCCGGGACCTTCATCTGAACAAGCCAAAGCGCGTCCTTTTCGACGCAGGGGAAAAGAATCAAATAGGCCCAAAAGAAGGACTATTGAAACCAAAAGACTGTATACAACGCTATGAGCATGTTTGGAATTTCTTCCTGTTTTTAGACTGTCAGTTCGTTTTCAGCCTGCATTTCCACCCCCCGCTTAAATATCTGTGCGATGACAAACACGAGGCCAGCCATGAACAGAAACTCACCTGCTTCAATGCTTTCAGGCGCTTCTCCCGTTGTTTTCAACAACCATTCGGCATGCCCAGTGCTCAACAGCGCAATGATCCAGATTTCAAATAAGACATAGCTGATATTTTCCAGATTTTTGGCAACCTCCATTGTAAAGGGGCTCGTCAGGTTTATTTTCGAGATGGTTTTAATTACCATGAACCAGACCCAAGCTTTCAGCGCCGAAAATGCGACCAAAAGGGAAACATATCCTGCGTAATACCAGAAGCTGTACTGCCGGAGTCCTTCAAGGTCGAGTCCTTTATACAGTTTCTTAGCTGCTTCAGGCTTAATCCAACTGACACCAAAAGAAACCAGGATCGCTCCGGCTTCAATCATAAAGCCTACAAATGCTACCCAAGCCAAAACATTCAGCACCATGAGTATTTGCTCGGTTCTTGTTTTTGATTTGTTTTCCATAATTCGTTTTTGTTTGTTGTTTCAAGCATCTTAACGACGCAAATGTCAATAAATTTTTATTGATAAAAAATAAATAAAGAATTTTTTTCGATAATTTTTTCGAAAGGATGGTTTTTGGGAGAAATTTCCTTTGAGCATGGAGACTTGGCAGGAGGCTTATTTTGGTGTTGCATCCGACCCAGACCTGGTATACAAACCCGAACGAAAGAAAGTGTTGAAGCACCCTTTAGTCATGAAGCGTATTTTAAGACGGCGTACTTTTATGCTAAATTTGAACAACCAGAGAAGCAAAACCTGCAAAAGGAGCTTGAGTTGTTATCATGAGTCAATAAAACCGACCCATTTGTCGACAAAAAAACCTACATTTCCCCATTTGCTGCAGTTTTGTGCCCGCCCGCGACCAAGATGGATGATCGTTCAACTAACAAAACTGCCCGCATGATAGATACATTAACCGCCCCTGCCCCACCCCAAAAGCCCCTTTCTGGTTCCCCGGAAGAAGAAGTGATCAACTACATTTTGCAATTTGCGCCGCTTACGGCTGCTGAAATCAGCTTCCTGTTAGAAAACATCAAGGTACAATCGTTTCCAAAAGGAAAGGTGCTGATCCGGGAAGGCCAGTATGCGAAACGGTGCTATTTCGTCATGAAAGGCTGCGTCAGACAGTATTACCTGGTTGATGGCGAAGAGAAAACCACCAATTTTTTCACGGAGGGGCAACCGATCACAGCATCGGAGGGCAACCTTAACATGAATCCAGTCAAATATTACCTTTCCTGCTTAGAAGACTGCATTTTGACCCTTGGCACGCCCGAAGACGAGGTCAGGATGTTTCAGGCGTTCCCACATTTTGAGTCCATTTGCCGTGTAGCCGTGGAAGATGAACTGGGCAAGAACCAGGAAAAATTGGCCTCCTACATCATCAATAGTCCCGAAGAACGCTACCTGAATTTGTTGGAAACCCGTCCCGATTTGTTGGAAAGGGTGCCGCAGTATCAACTGGCAAGCTACTTGGGTATAAAGCCTGAATCGCTGAGCCGAATCCGGAAGCGTATCATGGTGCGGGTAACTTCTTAACCAAAGTCAATGAATTGAAATTTTTCCCTCCTGAATTTTGCCCTTGAATTTGCAGCAGCAGGTTCATCACGTTCAAAAACAAGTTCTATGTGGCAAAAACTCAGGCTCACGGCGTATGCCGTGGCACTTTTCTCAACGCTTTCTATTGGTCAGACCCTTACACAAACCGTACGTGGCAGCATCCTCGATGCCGACAGCAAACTACCGCTCATCGGCGCTCAGGTCGTCATCAGCAGCCTCGACCCGAAAGTGGGCACAGTGACAGATGTACGGGGCAATTTTCGATTTGAAAAAATACCCATTGGTCGGATAGACTTACAAGTCACCTACCTCGGCTACGAAAACCTGATGGCGTCGAACATCGTGGTAAACTCTGGCAAAGAGGTCATTTTGAGCCTTCAAATGCAGGAAACGGCTCAAAAAATGCAGGAACTGACCGTGACGGCAAACCGAAACAAAGGCAATGCAATCAACGACCTTGCGCTCATCAGCGCCCGCTCCATTTCCCCTGAAGAAACCAATCGGTACGCGGGCGGTTTCAACGACCCCTCCCGCATCCTGTCGAATTTCGCGGGCATCACCAGCACCCAGGATGGCAGCAATGACATCATTGTGCGCGGCAATTCGCCCAAATACGTGCAATGGCGGCTCGAAGGCGAGCAAATCACCAATCCCAACCACTTCGGCGACCAAAGCGCCGTGGGCGGCTCGGTCAGCATTTTGAACAACAATATCCTGGCCGCCTCCGATTTTTACACTGGTGCCTTTTCCCCTGAATACGGCGACGTGCTCTCCGGAGTGTACGACGTGAAACTGCGGTCGGGCAACAACGAAAAATTTGAAGCGGTATTCGGTTTTGGGCTTTTAGGGACCGAACTGACCCTGGAAGGCCCCTTCAAAAAAGACTATGGCGGCTCTTTTTTGGTCAATTACCGCTACTCTACCATCGGGCTGGTAAGCGACCTTGGACTTTTGGACAATATTAGTGGGGCTTTGAATTTTCAAGATGCAGCGTTCAAGGTTGTGTTGCCGACCAAAAAAGCGGGTGTGTTTTCCTTGTACGGAATGGGCGGAAAGAGCAGCTTTATGCTGGAAGATGTCACGCCTGCGCTTTGGGAAACGCCCGGCGACCAGTTCATGCGCGCCGAAATACGGGAGGATTTTGACAAAGCGGCCCAACTTTTCAATGTTGGCATCAAGCACAGTCTGACTGTTGGCAAAAAGGGCTTGCTCAACAGCAGCATGACCTATTCTCAGGAAGGAATTGACGACGATATTTTCGAATCGGGGCTTGTCAAGATTTTTGATGGCGACGGGGTGTTTTTGCGCGATTCGGTCATCAACAAAACCTTGAATTTTAAAAGCCGCCTGAAAAAACCCAGCTACCGGGGCTCTATTACCTACAACTACAAATTCAATGCGCGGCACAAGCTTCAAATTGGCACTAAGTACACGCGCTTTGATTACCAATTCAATCAAAGCCAGCTTGATACGGGAAAACAGAATCGGGTAGTACTGCTCGATTTTGCAGAAAACATCAGCACCGTCCGAAATTTTATCACCTGGAAATACCGCGTACATGAAAACCTCAGCATTGTGTCGGGGTTTCACAACATGAATGTGCTGTTCAACAAAAAAAGTACGTTAGAGCCACGGCTTGCGCTGGATTGGAAGCTTGGGCCCTCCAGCTCCATTCATGCGGGCTATGGCAAGCACAGCAACATGGAGAGCATCCACCATTATTTTGCCAAGGTGACCCAGCCCGATGGCAGCGTCACGGAGCCTAATCGCGACCTGGATTTGCTGAAAGCGCATCATTTTGTATTGGGCTATGAAAAACGATGTGGCAAAAACCTGCGGGCAAAAATTGAGGCCTACTACCAACACCTGTATAACCTGCCCGTCGAAAACCTGGATACCAGCTATTTCGCCACCATTGTGGAGGGGTTGGATTTCCGCTATGTCGATTTGGTGAACAAGGGCAGCGGCAAAAACTACGGCCTTGAAATAACATTGGAAAAGTTTTTCAGCCACCAATACTACTATTTGATCAATGCATCGCTGTACCAGTCGAAATACACCCCACTTGACGGCATAGAGCGAAACACGCCTTTCAACGGCAACTATCTGGTAAACATCCTGTGCGGCAAAGAATTTTCAAAGCTGGGCAAAAGACAAAACCAGACCCTTGGGCTGAATGCCAAAGTCTTTTTCGGGGGCGGCAGAAAGATCATTCCATTGCTACGCGACGTTCAGGGCAACCTGGCGGTCGATCCGGCCAACAACCGTTATTGGGATTACAGCAAAGCCTTTGAAAACAGCATCGAAGACACGTATCAGGTACTGGTTTCGGCAAGTTACAAATGGAACAAAAAGCGGGCAACCCATGAACTTTTCCTCAACCTCGACAATTTGACCAATAACAAGGGAAAGATCATGGAATTTTACGACGCGGACGAACCGGGTTCCGTTGGCCACATGACGCAGTTCGGTTTTTTTCCGAATTTGATGTACAGGGTGTATTTTTGAGGATGTTAAGCACTCATGATGAAATTCGCCAAACACAAAGATTTTGACACCTTTTTAGAGGCCATTTTGCCCGAAGAACAGGCGATTTGTGCCCGTTTGCGCACGCTTATTTTGGAAAACTTCCCCGAATTGAAGGAGAAGTTTTCCTACGGTGTGCCCTATTTCCACGGTAAAACCCGTATCTGTTTTTTATACCCGGCCAGCCTGCCGTACAGCGGCATTGCCGAGGGGGTATTGTTTGGGTTCAACCGTGGGCATCTGCTTTCCAATGAACATGGGTTATTAGGTATGGGCAATAGGAAAGAAGTTGGGTACATTTCGCTGCTGCAAGCAAGTGACATACGAGCGGGAATTTTACTGGAAATGCTGCACGAGGCGGTATTATTGGATGCTGAAATGGCACCGAAGAAGCGAATTTGATGCAAAAATTGAAACCCAATCATTTTCCCATTATCTTTGTCGAATAATTCCCGCACATAACATACTCATAAACAATGTGCTACAATTTCAGCCGGACAAACAATGCCCATTGATATCTTATTTCTGATCGCCCTGGGTTATGGATTTTTTCAGGGGTTTTATCAAGGTGTTATCTCAACGATATTCAACGTTGCCGCTTACCTCTTTGGCATTGTACTGGCTTTTAAGGTGACGCCCACCACCACGAACATCATGGAGGCCATCTTCCATTCCTCCAACCCCATGATGTACATCGCGGCCTTTGTGGCGAATATTGTGGTCATTATGTTTGTGCTTAAAATAGTATCCAAGAGTCTGGAAAGGGCTTTTCAAGCGGCTTACCTGGGTATTGTCAACCAGGCGCTTGGCGCTTTGGTCATGGGTGCTTTTTACGTCCTTATTTGTAGCATTGCGGTATGGTTTATGGTAAAAGCGCAGTTTCTGAACCCTCAAACCATAACTGAATCAAAAACATATCCTTTGCTGGAGCCCTTACCCGGAAAAGCGTACGACCTGGCGCTTCGGTTCAAACCATTGGCAGAAGAAGCCTGGGGTACCTCGATGACTTGGATGGACAGGCTACAAGAATACGGCGACAACAAAACCAAAAATATGGACAGCGGCAGTGGTCGTATCTACAAGCCGGATCCAAAGGGGGTTGAAACTGACCCAAATGCCGGGGCCAAGAACCAGCCTAAAACCTATTACCCTCCGGAAGACTCGGACGGGCTCGAGGAATAGCAGACCATGAAAGTTTTGCTGCTCGACAATTACGATTCCTTTACCTACAATCTCTACGATTATTTGTTGCAGACGGGCGTGGACTGTACGGTTTTGCGCAATGATGCTTTTACAATGGGGGAGCTTGAGTTGCTTGACTTTCAGGCTATTGTGCTTTCTCCTGGCCCCAAACGTCCGGCCGATGCCGGCTTGATGATGGCAGTTATTGAACGGTATTACCTGCGCTTGCCCATATTGGGTATATGCCTTGGGCACCAGGCTTTGGGCGAATTTTTTGGCGTAAAACTCTCGAAAGCAACATTGCCCATGCATGGAAAAACCTCGGTAATTCAGCATCAAGGCCATCCCATTTTTCAGGGTATCCCAGCGGAATTTACTGTGATGCGCTACCACTCCCTGTTGCTTGAACCTCCCCTCCCGCCCTGCCTGCATTGTCTTGCCAGCACGGATTCAGGCGAAATAATGGCTTTGGCGCACCAATCGTTGCCGCTTATTGGCGTACAATTTCACCCTGAATCCATTTTAACGGAACACGGCCTGCAGTTGCTGCGCAATTGGGTCGCCTCCATACCACGCACATGAAAAATATTTGGCTTCCCGTTTTTGTCGCATTGTCGTTGCTCCATATTGTCGGGGTGATCAGCAATACCGAAATATTATGCACGATTTCCAAGCCTGTGCTAATGCCTATATTGGCGTTGTGGCTAATGAAAGAAACACGTGGCATAAAGTCGCCCCTTCGAACCGCGTGGCTAATGGGTTTGTTTTTTTCCACGCTTGGGGATATTCTGCTGATGTTCGGCGGTGGCAGCTTTTTCCTGCTGGGTTTATCGGCTTTTTTGTTGGCCCACCTTTCTTACATAGGCGGCATTTCAAAAGGTCTGAAAGATCGCCGTGGTTTTTTGCTGAAAAAGCCGCTGTGGATACTGCCCTTTTTGCTGTTCCCCGTTGTATTGCTCTACTGGCTTTGGGATGGCATTCCCGGCGGTATGCGCATTCCAGTAGCGGTTTATGCCCTGGTAATCGCGATCATGGCTCAAAGTGTCGCCAATTTGAAGGGCTATATTTCCGATAAAATATTTTGGACAATGATGGCCGGTGCCACACTGTTTGTGCTGTCCGACAGCCTGATCGCGGTCAACAAGTTTGGACACGCGTTTGATGGCGGGCGCGTGGCGGTTATTGGCACGTATATGCTGGGACAGTGGCTATTGGTGTTGGGGGTGAGCCGGATGTTAAAAGAGACTGGGTCATAAGTACAGACAGTCAAAGGAGGATTTTTATGTCGAATTTTCGTTGGATTTGCCAACGCGGGAAAGAAGTGTTCCCGTGCTTTTATTAAGACTGGTCATTCCTTGTTGGACATTGGGCCTTTATTAGCCTTTAGACCTGTCCTGAGACCCTTCTGCCGCCTCCTTTCGCTTGCTCCGCTGCCACAGCACCACAATGCCCGTGATACCCACCAAAAACAGCACCAAAGAAATGATTTCCGCTTGGGTGAGCTTCATGCCCAGCACATCGTGAACCACATTGACCCGTATTTTTTCGATTAAAAAACGCTCGATCGCGATAAGGCCGAGGTAGATGAAGAACAACATACCCGTAACTTTTAATCGTTTGCGCATCGACCATAGGATGGCAAATACGACGGACATCATGATTATCTCGTAAAACGGGGTAGGATACACCGGCTCGGCGAGCTGCATGTTGTAATCCCAGTTGGAGCCGTCAATCGGAATGCTGTGAATAGGCTCTGTGTTTTCTGTGTTAAGCACGTTATGGGGGAAACGGTACGCCCACATCCAATCGGGTAAAAAGGACATCCATCCCGGCTTGGGTGCAGGGTTGAGGATGCCCCAATCGCCGTCGCCCGCCAATTGGCAACCAATGCGCCCGACACCATAACCGATGGTTAAGGCTGGTGCCACAGCATCCGCCGTGGGCAGGAACGGAATTTTGTGTTTCCACATATACCCGACAACGGCAACGAAGCCCAGCATTAAGCCGCCCAAAAAAGCGAGGCCACCGCCAGATGTCAATGCGCCGATGGGGTCTTGTAAAAAGGATTCCCAGTTATCGAAAAGGTCAAAAATTTTAGCGCCCAGGATGCCGCCAACGGCTGCGGCAACGGTTAATTCACTGATCCGATCGTGCGGATAAACCGACAAGGTTTTTACTTCTGGCTTGTCCAATTTCCGACGCTGCCCATCCCAGTAAGTGATGCCTGCCAACACAACGGCGCCAATGATACCGCCGATCCAGTCCAATTTAAGGGACAATATTATCGAAGCCGGATCATGCCGGAAAGTGCTGTAATTATGATAAGCATACAGCCCCTTTCCCCCCAGTATCAAGCCTACGAATGCATTGCTGACAATCTCACCCATGCTGGCCGGAAGCCCCAGCGTCACCGTCACCGTTGACGGCTGGTAATGCCCTCCCCGAGCCTTTCGCTTGAGCTCACGGTGGAACACCATCGCGCTGACGATGAAAGCAATCGCTAGAAAAAAACCAAAGGTTTTGAGCATCGAAAGCCAATTGTCGGGCTGGGTGCCGATGAGGTCGTGGAAGAGGTAAGATAGATCTGGGTACATTTAAAATTGGGTTTAACGGTTTCAGGTTTCAGGGTTTCAGGTTTACGCGATTTGTTTTTATTTTGAAATTGTATTTCAAGGACATCGGGAATCGTGTAAACCGTGAAACCCTTTAACCCTGAAACCTTTTTTAAACCTCCTCCGTGACAACCTCTGCCGAAAGTCCCCGTTCCAGCAGGGCTTCGCAGTAAGGAATAAGTTCGGATCGGGAGCCGGATTTGACGGTGGCTTTGCCTTTATAGTGGATGATGAGCGAGAGTTGTTCTGATTGTTCGGAGCTGTGACCTAGCACCTTGATAAAACACTCAATGACCCATTCAAAGGAATTGACATCGTCGTTCCAAACGATGAGTTGAGATGTGAAGCCGGTATCGATTTCGTCTTCCACCAGCACATCAACATCCTCTTCCCAAAGTGGCTTCTCGTAATTTTTTATGTTTGTAATGGTAGAAAACATGATGGTGGCAAAAGACTGGAGGTTATTAGTTGAGTGAAGTCAATACTTTATTGATAGCCTCAAAATTAGGGATTTCGCCCGCATTTTCGAGTACTTCAGCATATTGGATTATCCCTTTTTTGTCGATAACAAATGCGGAGCGCTTGGAAACACCTTTTAGTCCCATGGCAAATTCCTTGTATAAACTGTCGTACTTTTTGCTCACCGTTTTGTTGAAATCAGAGAGCAGGGGGAAATTGAAGCCCTCTTCTGCTTTCCACTTGGCAAGGGTGTAAGGGCTATCTACAGAAATGGCCAGAATCTGCGCATCCAGATCGTTGTATTGTGCGAGGCTATCGCGCATAAAACAAAGCTCTTTGGTGCAAACTCCCGTAAATGCAAAGGGATAAAAAAGCAGCACAACGTTTTTGCCGCGGTGTTCAGAAAGCTTTACCAGTGATTTATCGGAGGCGCGCAGGGCGAAATCAGGTGCTTTGTCGCCGGATTGGAGCATGATTTTGTGTGTAAGTTGAGTCATGAAGCTGCAAAAGTAGACAATCCCGCCAACCCATCACAGAATAGCGCCTAATTCCTCAAAGCATCCAACAACCAGTCGCGTTCTGTCAGTATGGAGGCGGCTAAAATTTCTGTTCGTAACTTTTGACATTCCGGCACCAGTTTTGTCAAAAGCCGGTATGTATATCTGGCGGGTAGAGGCTGGTGGGGTAGTTGCCAGTAGAAAAACAATCAAGCTGTAGGCGCTACGGTTCAGGCGCTACATAGCCTTTCAAATTATCAAAAAACGCTTCAAAGGCTGAAATGCCGTCTGTCGTGATGCGGCAGGTGGTGAGCGGATAATTGTTCCGAAATGTTTTTTCAATAGCGATATAGCCGGCTTCCTGCAGTTTGCCGATTTGCACGCTCAGGTTGCCGGCTGTAGCGCCAGTTTTTTCTTTTAATATATTGAACTCCGCCTCTTGGGTGACCACCAAATAGGACATGATGGCCAAGCGCAACTGCGACAACAACAGTGGATCAAGCTCTATGAACATGTTTTTTTGATTGACTGTTCAATAAATATCCGGGCACCAAATAGCCCAAAACGGCCGTGGCCGCTTGCACGATCAAGTGCTGCTCCTTGGAAAGGAACATGCACCACAAGGCACCGGCCCAAATTACTGCGGCACCTAGCAGCAAAGGGTTAAACTTCAACAAAACACCCGACATATAGGTTGCAAACCCCGTAAGTACCAGAATAAACGGCACGGGTGAAAGCCCCGTGCGCACCGACATGGGTATTGCAAGTACCATGGAAATACCATAACCTAGCCAGATCAAACCATACCATTTGCGCACGATGTTCTTTTCTTTCCGGCGTTTTCCCAGCCGGGCTTCCCGAATCAAAGATACAGGGACACCAATCACCACCATAATCATCCAGGCCATGCTGTGCCGTGGATCTTGTTGTATGACGGCCAAATACCAATCCGTAGCGCTGGCAATGGCCACCAGCCAGCCCCAAAGCAGGAAGTGAAATCCGTCTTCCCGGAAGCCATGCTTCGCCAGATCAATTGTTTCGCGGATTACCCGCAGGCTTTCCTGTGCAGAGAGGTTTTTTTCTTCAGTTTCCATTGCCTTGTTTTTTAAAAAACGTAGAATTTTTTAACACATAAACACATAGGAACATAGAACACATAATTTTTGAGTACGTCGTGCTATGTTTTCTATGTCCCTATGTGTCTATGTGTTAAAAAATTAGTGTTTGATTACTAAGAGGCACAATAGTACAAACTACTTTACAAAACAAACCAAAATTATGGACAAATATTTCAACAACTCCGACAAAACAGCGGAATACGCCCCTAAACCAGCATAAAATCAAGGTTAAATGGCAACTTTATTCCCAGGAGTATTGCTCCAACTGCGCTCCGTTTTGCCAATAAATGCATTGCTTGCCCAACCAGGTAGCAGCCCCTTTTTCAGCAACACCTTTGGGCAATGGGAGCTTAAGCTGGAGAAGGTGCCCCATGTTTTGCAGGTAAAGGATGTCTTTATCAAGGTAAAACATCCAGGAGCCCTCCATTTCAAAGTCCTGGATGCGCATGGTGTTGTGTACGTCTTGCAGGTTTGCGTATTGATCGAGGGTGCAAAGGCCTGCTATTGGGTCGCTTAGGCAAACGTATTGGCCGCTGTCGCGAATGCGGGTGGCTGAAAAGCGCTTGGGGAAATAAATATTGAGGGGCGGACTTTCCTGCAATACGGAACCATCGAGGCCAAGCTTCACCGCCTTGGAAATAGCATCGTCAAAGGCCCAAATATTGCCATCAAAAGCCATCGCCACGCATCGAACGGAGTAATACCCCAACTTTGAAAAACTCAAACGACCCATTTCCGTAAGCGTTCTGTCAAGCCACAACACGGTCTGAAAATCAGGGTACCATACCAGAATTTTTAAGGGGTTGGAAGCGTCAATGAATGCTGCCTGTCCCAGGCGTTTGTTGGAAAACACCGCTACTTTTCTGCCGAGCGTGTCGTATTTCACAATGGCGTTTTCTGGAGAAACCAGGTAAGTGTTCGACAAATTATCACTGGTGACAAATACTGCCAATGCAGGGATGGCCCGCTGAAAACGCAGGGTGTCGGGCTGCTGGGCTTGAACAAACCCGACAGCGATAAGTACGAACAGTATTGGAGGTATCCAGTGTTTCACGTTATAAAGGTACCATTTTTCCTTCTGGACTTGTCATTTCGGGCGAAGTCGAGAAATCTAGGTCTAATTACAATCTTCGGCTAAGTTTGTTTTCTAACACTTGTAAGTCTGCATTCAGAATTTTCTTGAACCCTTGGTGTCTTTAGCTGGAGAGGCGAGCTGAAAGGCAGAATCCGTTTATAGATATTCGTC
>Ga0163144_10011893_pt1 | contig 18363 bp, 13 predicted proteins | sample OliLak19BULKMAT1_FD_123175 | JGI IMG/M metagenome (GOLD analysis project Ga0163144, IMG submission 123175) | Freshwater microbial mat bacterial communities from Lake Vanda, McMurdo Dry Valleys, Antarctica - Oligotrophic Lake LV.19.BULKMAT1 | ecosystem: Environmental > Aquatic > Freshwater >... | reverse complement strand
TCCAAAGAAAATAAAGCGTTACCTACGAGTTGCATAAGTGCTGGAAATCGCTCTCCCATTCCGTTTTTTTTGGCTTGGGCATAATAGGCACGCCATTGTAAAAACCATAATGTTTGGTGTAGTGGCATGCACTCGGCTTGGTCATACCACTCTCCAACTGCCTGATAAACAGGCGGCAATAAGGTAGTGCTTTGTGTTAGGCCGGGATGCCGCAGGTTGCTGTAGGCTACAAGATTTTTACCCACGGGGATAGCAACAGGTAGCAAAGTATGCTTTAAATGTTTAAGTTGCCAGAGCTCTAGCATGCGTTTTTCATTTCTTATAGACTGGGCAGCAGCCTCAGACGTTGCGATTTTTAAAAAGAAAGAAGCCTTATTTTCTTGGCCAAAGACCATTGTTAGTTTACGATTTTGGCCAATATTGCCAGTAGATATACCCCAATGATTTGATAATGTTTGGGCCATCCAATTTTCAAAAAGAGCTTTTCTTTTTGTGTAAACTTCTATTTTACCATCAGCAAGTAGCGCGCTTGCACCAAATTTTACGGCTGTGTGTATACTCTTGGCAACTACCTTAGTGCGAGGCGTTAGCGTATTGTAGGTTTCTAAAAAGAGGGTATTTTCTTGGCTTTCAGGCCATATCCAGCGGATGCTTTTGTCAGGATTTTGTATATACAGCCATGTTTCTGCATGCTTTAGGGCAAGTGGTAGGGGTGCATCACCCGTTGGATTTACACAAAAGACAATATCAGTATCTGCCAAAGTTATTTCTTTGCCTTGCAGTACGGTAAAGCTTTGATGGCAGGCGGCTGCCAGAGCTTTAAAGGTTTCGTAATTTACATCAGAAGCAAGCATGTTGGGTAGTAAGATGAAACGGTATATCATCTAGATTGCCAAACCTATGCCATAGCCATAATGCACTTACAGTCAAATATTTGTAAATAATTAAACAGTATTTTTATTCCAAAATATGGACAGTGTTCCAATTATTTGTATAATTTGCCCCTTATGGATTTAATAAAAATAGAAGTGGGTTGTGCACAAAAAGTATAGGATTTAACTATTTGTCCTCTGGTATGTACAAGCTATAAAAGGTGTTTTAAACCATTATCCACCCTTTTTTTTCTGTTAATGCTTTGTACTTTGTTTAAACCGCTATACATTACTAAGTGAATAGTTGATAAACTATGGCTATTTTAATTAGTCTATCCTTTTTTTATTTTAAAACTACTACTAAAGCAAATAACGCTTAATAAAGTAAGGGAGAGAAAATGTCAGGCTTTTTTGTAAACCTTTACATCTTACATAAAATAATATACATGCACATAACCACTAGCGGGCTTAAGGCTAATTATATGTTTGTTGCATACTACACTAATTGTTTATATTGGTAGATTAGTACACACTAATTAGTATTTATGTTGTACTTAATACATCTGAAAGTTGCACTAGATGGTGCGTAAACTCTGCTATATGCTCTGAGTATTTGCTTTCTTTCATGGTTTTAGGGCTATTGTTTTCTAGTTTTCTTGCTAATTCTGCAACGCCATGCACCTCAAAGCTATCTATAGTTGCCTTTATTTTATGTGCGAGAGCCGCTACAGCTTCCCAGTTTTTACCTTCTGCAGCCTCATTCATTTTATTTGCGATGTCTAACAGTTGTAGTTTGGCCATATTAATCATTCTATCTATAAAGGCTTTATCATTCTGTGCAAGTTTTGTTAGGTTAGATAGGCTGTAAGTATAGGTAACGGCAATGGAACTACTATCTTTTTTTGTACTAGTGTTTGCTCTACCGAGTCTATTAGCTGCATTGGTTGAGTTGGTCCATCGTGCCACCATGCGTACTAGATCAAATTCACTAAATGGTTTTGTAATTACATCATTAAATCCGGCCTCGTTTATTAAGTCATCTTTAGCAGTTAGGGCATTGGCTGTTAAGGCTACTATAGGCTTTAGATACCCTTTTTCTCTTAATGTCTTAGTTGCATCAATACCATTCATTTCTGGCATTTGGATATCCATCAAAATTATATCATAAACTTGGCTTAAGGCCATTTGCAAGGCTATTTTACCATTTATTGCCTGATACACAGTAGCCTCTTGTCGCGTTAGTATTGTCTGAGCTATTAGCATATTTATTTCATTATCCTCTACTATTAAGATAGATACTCCCTTTAATTCTCCGTTAGTTATTTGCTCTTGCCTTTTTTTAACCACTTGTTCTTTTACTCCTTTTTCTAGTTCTAAGCGTATGTAAAAGCTTGAGCCTTTTCCTGGCTCGCTTCCTACCCAGATTTGGCCACCCATTAATTCTGTTAAGTATTTACTTATCGATAGGCCAAGACCTGTGCCACCAAATCTTCTTGCTATAGTTACATCTGCTTGATTAAATACATTAAAAATTGCCTGATGCCGCTCCTGCGGTATACCAATGCCACTATCCTGAACAATAATTATAATTAGCTGCTTATTTTTTTCTTCTTTTGCCATCTCTACTAAAATTCTTACGTATCCCTTATCTGTAAACTTTATTGCATTACCTACTAGATTTAATATTATTTGTGCAATTCTGGGTCCATCGGCACTGTGTGCATCGGCAATTTTATCATCTATTAGCAGGCTAAGATCTAACCCTTTTTCTTCTGCACGTATTTGCAACATTGCTACAGCCTTTTCAAGATTTGTACGCAAGCTTATGTAGCTGTTTGCTAGTTCCATTTTGCCTGATGATAGCTTAGAGAAATCAAGTATATTATTTATGATAGTCATAAGATGTTCTGATGCCTGTAGCGTTTGGTTTACCAGTTTATTTTGAGTTGTGGTTAATCCCTCGCGGAGCATCATGTCTTGTAATCCTAGTATTGCGGCTAGGGGGGTTCTTACCTCGTGGCTAACCATTGCAAGAAACTCTTCTCGTGTTCTGCTTGCTGCTTCGGCACCTAAGCGAGCCTCTATCAATTTATTTTCTAGGTTTTTTTGGTTTGATATATCTAAATGTATCCCAATTGAACCTGTCACCTTATTTAGTTCGTTAAATATTGGTCCACCGCTTATTAGCATCCACAGATTTTCTCCATTTTTTTGCCTAAGCCGCAACTCGTAAGTATCTGATTCACCTCTTATTCTGCGGCTATTTACAATATCCATGTCATCAGAATGGCTCATAGACAATAATATTTCAGTTGCTATTTTACCTATTAAGTCTTCTTGGCTATATCCTGTCTGTTTGCAAAAACTATTATTAGCGTATACTATTATTTCATTTAAATCTACTTCTAATAGTCCCAGGTTCATGTTTTCTATCAGATTTCTATATTTAGCTTCTCTGGCTTCTAGCTTTTTTTGTTTCAACACCATATCTGTTATGTCTTTATATTGCCATAAATGGTTACTAAATTTATTATTTGTATATACTAGTACATAATTTCTGGATATATACCGGCCATCTAGCAGTTCTAATATGTCATCTTTTACATTTTCTTTTGCTGCCAGTATGTCATTTGTGCGTGTAAGAAACTTTTCTGGGTACTTAAAATGTTTTTTTATTTCCTTTTCAGATTGCTCACCTTTGCTTATGTTTATAATGTTTTGGGGTACAGAAATCCTAAAAATATCGTAAAAGGCTTGGTTGGCCATTACCACTTTACGGTCTTGGTCCTCTATTAATATCCCGTCAGATATTGAATTAAAGTAGGTTGCTAATTGTATATCACTAGGTTCTTTTCTGTTTTGGTTTGTGGGTTCTTTCATTTTGCTTTTAATTTAAAGTGTTATTTCTCCTTCTTTTATCATAGAGTATAGTTTTGATTTGCTGACATCTAATCTTTCTGCTACTACCAGCACATTAGAGTCATACCTCTTTAAATATTGACTGATTACCATCTTCTCAATTTCTTTTAGTGTATAGTCTTTATCTAGACTTAAGAGATTGTTTTTTTGTTTAGCTATAAATGAAATATCAGAAGCCCCTAGGGTGTTTTCAGAACTCAATACTGCGGCTAGCTCCATAACTGCCTTGAGCTCACGTACATTTCCAGGAAAAGAATAGCTCATTAGTTTTTTCTTGGCATCTTCTGCAATACTCTTTTGAGCCAGCTTATTTTCTTTGCAGAAGTCATCTAAAAAATATTTTGCCAGAAGTACTATATCTGTTCCTCGTTCTCGCAGAGGGGGAATATCTATGGGTAAACCGATTATACGATAATATAAATCTTCTCTAAAGCGTCCTTTCTCTACTTCCTCTAGTAAATTTTTATGTGTGGCCACAAGGAGACGAACATCAAATTTTATATTTTCATTTCCTCCGAGCCTGTTTAGCTCCCGCTCTTGCAGTACGCGCAACAATTTTGTTTGTAGTGACAAATCTATTTCTGCAACCTCGTCTAAAAATAGTGTGCCTTTGTTAGCCTCTTCAAACTTGCCAATACGCCGGCTCTGCGCACCTGTAAAAGCACCTTTTTCATAGCCAAACAATTCGCTTTCTATTAGATCTTTGGGTATTGCAGCCATATTAATGGCTAAAAATGGTTTCTTACGTCGGTCACTTCCGGCATGTATTGCCTTTGCTACTAGCTCTTTACCGGTACCTGTTTCTCCGGTAATAGAAACAGTTATATTGGTTTTGCAGGCCTTTTCTATTAGTGAAAAAACCTGTTTAATAGCTGGGCTAGTACCTTTTATACTACTGGGGGCCTCATTACGTTGTGCTATTTGCTCGCGCAATGTCTCCACTTCATTACGGAGTTTCACCTTATCTCTTATGTTAATTATGGTGTTCCAGAGCCGATTGCTAGTTTCTGCATCTTTTACGATGTAATCAAACGCCCCGTTCTTTAATAATCCCACGGCTGTGCTCACATCTTCTTGGCCAGAGATAATTACTACCTCTGTTTGCGGCAAGCTGGTTTTTATTTTCTTTAGAAAATCTGCCCCGGTGCCATCTGGCAATGAGTAATCTAGCGTGATTATATCTGGGTTTCTGTATAGATTATTTATACATTCTTTACCCGTTGCATACTTAAATATTGTGTAATCGGGGTTTGCGCTCAGCTTGTACTCCAGTAACTCTGAGTACCATGGGTCGTCTTCAACTATAAAAATGCTAATATTCATTGGGTGAGAATTATTCCAAAAATTGGATACCTTTCCTTATTATTTACTTGATGACGCCGGTTTTTCTTGTTGTTGTAAGTTTTATATACTTATATTGAAACCGGCTTTTTATGACCCTCGGACTTAGAAAGATAGCGACACAGTCTGTAAGATGCGTACGTTGTCAGGCTTCCTAAAAGGGCCCCTGCTATCACATCTGATGGATAGTGCACGCCTAAGTGCATGGTAGAGTACCCCACTGTACCCGCCCATGCGTAGGCTGGCACCGCTATATACCATTCTGGGTAAGCAAGGGTAACGGCTGTAGCAAGGGTAAAAGCTGTACTTGTATGCCCAGACGGAAATGCGGAGCTGCCTCCATCGGTTAGATTTTGTATAGCAGGATATGTGCTGTAAGGCCGGGGCCTACCAATAATCTCTTTAAGGGCTATGGTTAGTATTAAATTGGCAGCGGGGGCTACTAGTTGGTTATAGGCGTCTGCTTTTTTGCCTTGCAGATGCAACAGACCTGCAAGCCCTACACCCGCTACAAAACATATGGGTGGCCCCGTATGATTTATAATTTTAAACGTGCCGTCTAGCTTTGTATTTCTGTGCACATTTATATCTTGTAAGATTCTATAATCTAAGCTTTGGCTATAGCAGGCAGCCATTTGGCACCAAAAAATCAACAAAACAAGTAGCCCTTTTTTATGCATTAGCAATAGTAATCTCTGCAAGAACTATATTCGGTTTCGCAAAGGTTTTACAGTGTATTTTCTTTGTGATGCCCAGCATACACCGTGAAAGATTACCTGCTTTTTGTAGATACAGAGACTACGGGCTTCCCCTCAGATTGGACAAAAGCTTACGCCACCAAAAATGCGTGGCCACACGTTGTGCAGGTGGCATGGGTGCTATTTAAAAAGGATGGCACGGTCATCAAATCAGAAAATCATTTTTTAAAGGCCCCAAAAGGTTCTCTCAAACCAGCATCGGTGGCTATACACGGCATTACAGAAGCATTTCTAGAGAAAGAAGGAGAAGATGCGTGGGGCCCGCTTAAGCAACTGGCTACAGACCTGAAGATATACCAACCCCTGGTTATTGGGCATTATATCAGGCTAGACTTCCATATGCTTGGGGTAGAATTTGCGCGGGCAGGCATAAACAATCCGGTTGCTAAGCTGCCTACTTTTTGCACCATGCAAGCCTTAAAACCGCATCTTACAAACGGAGAGTACCGTTTTCAGCGTTTACACGAAGTTTATAATCGCTTGTTTCACACGCCTTTGGTGGGGTATCATAATGCACAGGTAGATGTGCAAGCAACGGCTCGAGTGTTTTTTGAGCTTGTTAAAATGGGCGAGATTACCGAAGCAAGTATAGAATTATATCCTCAGCTTGTGGTACCTAAATCACCAGGTTTCTTTGGGTCTATACGCTCCCGATTTAGTATATTGGGTGCTTTATCTGTGTTCTTTTCTGCGTAAGCAGGGCTTTTTATGGCCGATAAATTAGAGATTTTACGTATTACCCCCCCTTTTAGTATACTGCCAGAAGATATAAGGGTTGGCCTTGTGGATCTACTGGTAGAAACCCGCTATAAGCGTGAAACCATTGTGTATCAACAAGGTGTGGCAAAGGTGCGTGCCTTGGATATAATTGCAAACGGAGGCTTCCAAACTTTCTTTTACGATACAGATTACAATAAAGTATCGCCAGAGTTTTATGGGCCTGGCACTTGCTATGGTGGGTTATCTATTTTGATGAATAGGCGTAAGTCTATAAAAACGGTATTTGCCCAAAAAGGCACTGTTATTTATAGCCTGCCCCGTAAAGATTTTAAAGGGCTATGCCTGGCGTATGAAGAGTTTTTTCATTATTTCACGTCTCGGTTTGGCCAGAAAATGCTAGACGATGAATACGCGCATTACGTACGCGTAAAATCTGATTCAGAAGATAATTTTTTGGTGGCAGACCAAATGTTTACCAGCAAAGTAGAGATGCTGGAGATGCGAGATATAGTATCTGTACCCTACACAACCCCCATTTACGAAGCTGCCCGCACAATGGACCGTGCGCGCGTGAGCTGTTTATTTATTACAGATGATGCCGGCCTGCACATTATTGGGTATGTAACAGACATTACACTGCGTACAGAAGTTATAGCCAAACTATTTGATGCCAATAACCCCGTAGTGGCTGTAATGGCTAGCCCCACGTTTTCTATACCGGCAGAGTCTTTTGTGTATGAGGCCATACTGCTTATGTTTCAGACAAAAACACGGTATGTGCTCGTAGAAAAAAGCGGGGGGTACCTTGGTTTTCTGAGCCGCAACAAGTTGCTGGCAGATTTGGCCCAAACCCCGTTTATGTTTATACAGGCCGTAAAACTGGCCCAGTCTACCCAAGAGCTAAAGCGCCGCTGGCAGCAATTGCCAGAAATTGTCTATCAACTTCTTAACCGCGGCGTGCGGGCAGACATTGTAAACCAAGTTATTACGGCTGTGGCAGACACCATTACCCATAAGGTACTAGAAGCCGTGCTGGCCCTAAAAGGCCCTGCCCCAGCAAAGTTTGTTTTTATGGTACTAGGTTCTGAAGGCCGCAAAGAGCAAACACTGCAAACAGACCAAGATAACGCCATTATTTATGAAGACAAAGCAAACGAACATAGAGAGACGGTGCGGGCCTATTTCTTAGACTATGCCCAGCAGGTTTCTGATCGGCTAAATACCATTGGCTTAAGCTATTGTACAGGTGGCTTTATGGCCAAAAACCCCCTCTGGACCCACTCCCTCTCGCATTGGAAACGCAACTATACCAGCTGGATGCATGAGTCTAACCCAGAGACGGTTATGAAATTCTCCACGTTTTTTGATGTACGCTTCATTTATGGAGAGGCCTTTATTTTTGAAGAGCTACAGGCTTTTGAGAAGGCAGAGCTTAGTGGCTCGCTTGATTTTTTTCTGTTTCGTATGGCCAATAATGCCCTGCTCTATGAGCCGCCTCTTACCCTGTTTGGCAACATCCGCACGTTTGCAAAAGGTGATCAACAGGTGCTGGATCTAAAAAAGGCTATGACGCCCATCGTAGACTTGGTGCGGGTGTATGCGCTGCGCCACCTAGTTTTTAAAACCAATACCGGAGAGCGCATGAAGGCACTCTTGCAAGCCGGGGTGTTTACAGATGTAGAATACAATGAGCTTAGCCATGCATATTATTATCTGATGGCGCTTCGCCTTAAAAAGCAAGCCAAGCAAATTATAGAAGATAAAGCTGCACCCACCAACTATCTAGACCCTGCCAATCTTACGCAGGTAGAGCGCGTTTCTATAAAGGCTATCTTTAGGGTAATAAGCCAGTTTCAGACTAAGATAAAGGTGAGTTTTACCCAAACGCTGTAGCCTGCCTGGCAACCTGTTTTATGAAGCCTTACCTAGATCTTAAAAAATGGAACCAACCTTTTCTAGAGGCTTTTCAACAAGATCTCCAGCAATGTGTACTAGATAATGCTTATATAATGGGAGAGGGTGTGGCAGAGTTTGAGGCGGCCTATGCCCAGTTTATTGGCACAGAACACTGCATAGGGGTAGCAAACGGCACAGATGCTCTTTTTATCATCTTAAAAAACTTGGGCATTGGGCCTGGCCACCAGGTGCTGGTGCAAGCCCACACCTGCGATGCTACCTGGGCAGCAGTTTATGCTACGGGGGCTACACCCGTGCCAGCAGATGTGCGCCTTGATACCCTAAATCTAGATACAGCACTTTTGCCAGAACATACCACCGCAAAAGCCCTTGTGGTAGTGCATATGAACGGGGCCCCAGCAGACATGGACCCCATTACCGCCTATTGCCAGACACATAATCTGTATCTTATAGAAGATAATGCACAAGCAACGGGTGCAACCTACAATGGGCGGCTCACAGGTAGTTTTGGGGTTGCTGCGGCCCACAGTTTTTACCCAACAAAGCCCCTAGGTGCCTTGGGAGACGGCGGGGCCATAACCACCGCAGACCCAGACCTTGCTGCTAAAATGCGTGTTTTTGCAAATTATGGCCGCGCTCTTGGCCAGTGGGCCACCCCATCTGTGGTGGGCATTAATTCTAGGCTAGATGAGCTGCAAGCCCGTTTTTTACTGCGCAAGCTTCCCTTTGTGTATGAGCATATAGCAGATAGGGCCCTGCAGGCCCATGCCTATAAGAAGGCGCTTGCCGGGTTTAATGTAACCTTTCAGCAGGTGCTGCCGGGCTGCGCCTCTGCCCATCATCTGTGCACGGTTTTGCATGCAAACAGGGCAGAGCTACAGGCCCACTTAGCTAACTTAGGTATAGAAACCCGCATACATTACCCTTATGCACCTTTTGTTATTGCCGCCTATGGTTATGCAGAAAGTGCAGCCCCGGTTGCGGCCCGCATAGCCAGAGAGACTCTGAGCCTGCCGCTTTAGTTCTGCATTAAATACGCCTTTATGTAACCATTTAGGTCCCCGTCTAGTACGGCTTGCACATCTGTGCGCTCTACCCCGGTGCGTAAGTCTTTTATAAGTTTATAGGGATGCAGCACGTAGTTGCGTATCTGGCTTCCAAAGTCTATTCGCTTTTTAGTACCTTCTATTTTGGCCTTTTCTTCATTGCGTTTTTCTACCTCTTGCTGGTAAAGCCGCGATTTTAATAGCTTTAAAGCTGTTTCTTTATTTTGATTTTGGCTGCGCTCTTGCTGGCATTCTATTATAATGCCGCTAGGTTTGTGGCGCAGGCGCACGGCTGTTTCTACTTTGTTTACGTTTTGGCCGCCTGCGCCTCCGGCTCTAAAGGTATCCCACTCTACATCGCCTAGGTTAATATCTATGTGTATGGTGTCATCTACAAGTGGGTACACAAAAACAGACGCAAAGCTGGTGTGGCGCCTCTCATTAGAGTCAAAAGGAGACATGCGCACCAGCCGGTGCACCCCAATCTCGCTTTTTAGGTAGCCATAGGCAAAGGGGCCGTTAATCTCTAAGGTGGCAGATTTTATGCCAGCGCCATCGCCTGGCTGGTAGTTTACCTCTCGCACGGTGTAGCCGTTTTTCTCACCCCACATTATGTACATGCGCATGAGCATTTCTGCCCAGTCTTGGCTTTCTGTACCGCCTGCGCCGGGGTTAATATCCAGCATGGCCGGCAGCTGGTCTTCTTCTGCAGAGAGCATCTTTTTAAACTCTAGCTCATCTAGCAGAACCAGTGTTTTTCTATATTCTGCGTCCACCTCTTCTTCTGTAGATTCTCCCGCTGCAAGAAACTCTGCCAGCGTTTGCAAATCTTCTACAGTGCTGGCAAGCTGCTCGTAGGGGGTTGTCCAGGTTTTTATTTGCTGGATATGTTTTTGTGTGGCCTCTGCTTTTTTGGGCTCATCCCAGAAACTTGCACCGGTGGTAATAGTCTGTAGGTCAGTAAGTTCTACCTTTTTAGAGTCGTAGTCAAAGATAGCCCCGCAGGGCAGCGAGGCGTTGTATGAGGTCGGTAAGCTCGGCGGTGGTCATATATAGGCCTGTATTATGGGGCACAAATATAGGCGCGGCCTATGCCCTTGGGTTTGCTGGCTTAGGCTTAGATTTGTCTACTAACATTGCAGGCTACATAAAGCCTAATTTTTACACACATACTATGAAATTTCTTGCCCGAGACTTGGCCGCCAGTAACACCCCTTTTGAGGTGCTGTTTTGGGTGGGCTGTGCAGGCGCTTTTGATGATCGCTACCGGCGCGTAACCCAAGCCTTTGCTGGTTTGTTAGAGAAAGCCGGCGTTGCCTTTGCTGTGCTGGGCGATGAAGAAGCCTGCACGGGAGACCCTGCCCGCCGGGCAGGCAATGAGTTTCAGTTTCAGATGCTGGCCGCACAAAACATACAGACCTTTAGCCTGTATGGTGTTAAGAAAATTGTAACTGCCTGCCCCCACTGCTTTAACACGTTGCGCAATGAGTATCCAGAACTGGGCCTAGAGGCAGAGGTGCTGCACCACAGTCAGTTTTTGGTTCAGTTGCTAGAGTCTGGCAAGCTACGTGTAGAGGGTGCCCCTGTTTCTGAAAAAGTTGTCTACCACGATAGCTGCTTTCTGGGCCGCGCAAATGAGGTTTATGAAGCCCCCCGCCAGATAATACAGGCCCTAAAAGCAGATTTGTTTGAGCTTAAACGTAGCCGAGCCAAAGGCCTGTGCTGCGGTGCCGGTGGCGCCCAAATGTTTAAAGAAGCAGAGAAAGGCACCAAAGAGGTAAACATAGAGCGCATAGAAGAGCTACTAGAAACCAATCCGGCTGTAATAGCCGTTGCCTGCCCCTTTTGCATGACCATGCTAAGCGATGGCGTAAAAAACAAAGAAAAAGAAGGCCAAGTAGTTGTAAAAGACATAGCAGAATTGCTGGCCGCACGCGTTTTGTAACCCATGGCCACCGTTATGATTTTACCCAAGCCTACAAAGAATTACCCATCCTTGATACTGATGCTCTTTGCCTCTGTACTACTGGGGGCATGCAGCCGCGTGGGCACTACAGAAGAAGTTATACAAGTAGCTTTTGCAAATGCAAGCCCCAGCGTACCCCCCGTAGATATATATGTAAACGGTGCCATTAAAGAACCTGGCTTTGCGTACGGGGCACAATCAGGGGGCAGCGTAAACCCCTATTTTACGTTAATAAAACTGCCAGAAGATGTGTGGACCCTTGATGTGAAACCGGCTGGCAGCTCACAAAAACTTATTTCAATAGCGCCCAATTTTGTAGCAGAAAACCGCTACACAGTAGTTGTGTATGACACAGTACCTAGCCAAAAAGTACTCGTTTTGCAAGATGATAACAGCACCCCAGCATCTAACACGGCTCGTTTACGGTTTGTAAACCTTGTACCTAATATTGGGCAGGCCCTTAGCCTAACCCTAAATGACTCTGCCATCACCAGCTCTATTGCCTTTGCTACAGCCTCTGCCTATATAGATGTGCCAGCAGGCTCATATATACTTAACGCTAAAACAACTACAGGCCTGCAAATGCGTACCAATACTGCGGGGGGTATGCCCATTGCCTTGCGCACCAAGCGCACTTACACGTTGCTGGGCCGTGGGTTAGCAGGTGTGCCAGAAACCGACCCTAGGGTTTTTACAATTACACCCATCACCAATAACTAATACCCTTTTTGCTATCGTGCGCATTTTTTTCACAGCCCTAGCTAATTTGTTGATATTTACAGCTTTAGCTGCTTTGTTAATAGGTACATCTCTGGTAACTTTTGCCGGTAACGGCCCTGCCAAAACGCATACCATTGGTAAGAAGGCAAAGCCGCAAAACACAGAATGGGATGCCTATGTAGCCAAATATCTAGAAGATGCCTTTAAACTAAACCCAGATATGGCATTGGGTGCAGGCAACCATGCGTACGACAGCGTATTGGTAGTACCTGACATAAGTTACCGCAAAAACCTAGATATTTTTTTAGCAGAGAACCGTTCTAGGCTTGCCTCTTTTGCACCCATAAAACTTTCTGCAACCGAGCGCATAGACCGCACCATTTTACTAAAAGATTTAGATCAAAATGAGTTTAACCTAAAAGAATTAAAGAGCTGGATGTGGAACCCAGCCGATTACAACGTTTGCGGCAGCTTTTCAGAAATACTAGCCAATGGCCGCATAGCAAAAAAAAGCAGGGTGCAAGCACTTGTGGCACGAATGGCAAAAGTGCCAGCGTACTACTCGGCTGCTGCCATTAATATTAATATGCCAAGTGCCGTGCACGTAAAGCTGGCCATAGCCCAAAACAAAGGCGGCATGGTTGTTTTTGATGAGATTATAGACTCTCTAAAAGCAACTAAACCAGCCCCTGCACAACTTGCAAAGGCCACGGCACGGGCCACAGCGGCAAAGGCATCCATCTTAAAATACATAAAATACCTAGAGGCTATACCAGCTGATAAAACCAAAGACTTCCGCCTAGACTCTGCCTTGTATTACCACAAGTTTGATCTTTACATACAAACCGGCCAAACAGCTGGGCAGGTATACAAAGCGGCCCTGGCCCGCAAGACCCTGTTACATGGCAAAATGTACAAACTTGCCGCAGAGCTTGCTCCTAAATACCTGCCAGAAACAGAGCGTACTAAAATCGCAGCCGATACGCTTGCGCTCATAAAGGCAGTTATAGACAAAATAAGCCAAGACCACTGCAAGCCAGAAGAGTTTCAGGATAAGATTAAAGCCCAAATACCTGAGCTTGCTGCCTTTGTAGATAAAAATAACCTGCTTTACCAAGACCCCTCTAAGCCGCTGGTAGTGCGCAAAGAGCCAGCCTACATGGCCGGCGTGGCAGGAGCAAGTATATCATCTCCCGGCCCGTTTGAGAAAGAGGCCAACACCTATTACAATGTTGGCTCACTTGCTGCCATGGCCCCGGCAGAGCAAGAAAGCTTTTTACGCGAGTACAACACGTACACACTGCAGATACTTAATATCCACGAGGCCATACCCGGCCACTACACCCAGCTGGTATATGCAAACCGCAGCCCAAGCTTGGTTAAAAGCATTTTTGGCAACGGGGCCATGATAGAAGGCTGGGCCGTATACGCAGAGCAAATGATGCTAGAAAACGGCTACGGAAACAACAGCCAAGAGCTATGGCTTATGTATTACAAATGGAATTTGCGCACCGTGTGTAACACCATCTTAGATTACAGCATACATGTAAAAAACCTGCAAGAGCAACAGGCACTAGACCTGTTATTGCGGCAGGCTTTTCAGACTGAGGCCGAGGCCAAAGGCAAATGGAAGCGCGCAACACTAAGTAGCGTACAGCTTTGCAGCTATTTTAGCGGGTTCCAAGGCTTTTTGCGCTTGCGCCAGCAATATCCTGCCCTTGGGGTAAAAGCCTTTAACGAGAAAGTGCTTAGCTACGGCAGCGCCCCTTTAGCCCAGATAGAACTGGCCATGAAAGAGGGAAACTAATTGGTTTTAATAAGCTAAAAGGTTTTTTTTAAGGTCTGTAGTTGGATACTCACTAGGTAGCTTATATTTACTTGCATACGGATGTTGTGCGGCTTCTTGCCCTAAACAACCGGCCAGCACTTAACGTATTTTATTTTCCCCCTCTACAACCATGAATAAGAATCAAAAAGTAATCCTAGGCTTTCTGCTAGGTGCCGCAGCCGGTGCCATAGCAGGCATTTTATTAGCCCCAGAAAGCGGGGATGAAACCCGCCGTAAATTATCTGACAAGGCCCAAGGCCTTAAAGACGATCTGTCTGACCAGATCACGTCTGCCATTACAAAGCTGGGCAGCTATATGGACAAAGTACAGGATGAGCTAAAAGGCGTAGCTACAGAAGCTGTAGAAAAAGCCAAAGAAAACGTAAACTAACAGCTTTGCTGTCAGTGCCAAATAATAGACCGTTGGGTACCCTCCCGGCGGTCTATTATTTTTGATAACCCGCGCATTTACAGAAGTACTTAAAAACAGACAGCAGCATCTTGTGGTAAACAACTGATGATGTAAGGCCCACCTCGTACTATTTTTATAGGCTTTTGCTTGTTTTAGCGTTTTTGCTGTAGCCATTTGCTACTGCCCCTTAGCCAACCAGGTTTTAAGCGCACACACCACTTTTACAATCATAGTGTTTATATGGCCAAGAAGATATCTACCCAAGCAATTTCTGTGCTAGACATAGGGTTAGATAGTAGTGAAATACTGGCAGATTACCGCCTAGCAGTAGTAAGCCGTGAAGCCAGCCTGCTTGGCCGCAAAGAAGTATTTGCGGGTAAAGCAAAGTTTGGCATTTTTGGCGACGGGAAAGAGGTGCCGCAGCTGGCCATGGCCCGTGCTTTTGCAAACGGAGATTTCCGCTCTGGCTACTACAGAGACCAAACATTTATGATGGCCATAGGGCGGCTATCTGTGCAAGAATATTTTGCCCAACTGTATGCCCACGCCAATGTGGATGCAGACCCTGCCAGTGGCGGGCGGCTTATGAACGGCCACTTTGCCACTCGCCTTATAGACAAACAAGGCAACTGGCTGCCGCAAGTAGATTCTAAAAACTCTAGCTCTGATATAAGCCCCACCGGGGGCCAGATGCCGCGCTTACTAGGCCTAGCCTATGCCAGCAAGCTATACCGGCATGTAGATGGCCTGCTTAAACCCACCTTTAGCCGTAATGGCAATGAGGTTGCCTTTGGCACTATAGGCAATGCCTCCACATCTGAGGGGCTCTTTTATGAAACCATGAACGCGGCCGCTGTGCTGCAGGTACCCTTGCTTATGTCTTGCTGGGATGATGGCTACGGTATTAGCGTACCGCAAGAGTACCATACAGCCCGCGGCTCTATATCAGAGGCACTTGCAGGTATGCACAGCCATGCGGGTAATGGCCTGCATGTAGAGCGTGTTTTAGGGTATGATTACCCCGCTTTGATAGAGGCTTACCAGCGGTGTGCCGCACTCTGCCGCACAAACCACCAGCCTGTGCTGCTCCATATTACAGACCTTACCCAGCCCCAAGGCCATAGCACCAGCGGCAGCCACACAAGATATAAAAGCCCAGAGCGCCTAGCCTGGGAAGATACCCATGACTGTAACCGCCAGATGCGCCTTTGGCTACTAGCAGAAGGGCTTGCAACAGAAGAGCACCTGCTGTCTTTAGAAAAAGAAGCCAAAGCAGAAGTGCTGGTAGCCCGCAAGGCTGCATGGGCAGCTTTTAGAAAAGAGCTAGATACAGAACTTGGCCTTGCTTTAGAGGCCCTAAAGACAGATGGCCTTACACAAGAGGCAGAAAGCCTAGCTGCCCAGCAGCTGCCCGGCAGGGCAGAGTATGTGCGGGTATTGCGCCAGGGGGCCTTATTACAAAATGCGGCAGCTTGTAATAATTTGCTGTTTAGCTGGCAGAGCACGTTTCAACAAAAATTTAATGACAATCTACTGGTTTTAGAAAACGGCATTGCCACAGAAGTGCCGCCAGTATCAGAAGCAGAGGCCGGATTAGTAGATGGGCGTGAAGTTTTACAGGCAAATTTTGACAGAATCTTTTCTAGCCACCCAGATGTTTTTGCCATTGGTGAAGATGTGGGCCGCATAGGCGATGTAAATCAGGCCATGGCTGGCTTACAGGCAAAATACGGTGAGTACCGGATTACAGATACAGGCATAAGAGAAGCCACCATAATAGGGCAGGGGATAGGGGCCGCACTGCGGGGCCTGCGCCCTATAGTAGAGATCCAATATCTAGATTATCTATTATATGCCCTGCAAATCTTATCTGATGACCTAGCCTGCCTAAACTACCGTACAGCAGGGGGGCAGCGTGCTCCGCTTATAGTTCGTACGCGTGGGCACCGGCTAGAGGGCATGTGGCACTCAGGTAGCCCCATGGGTATGATACTTGGTGCTCTGCGGGGCATGCACATTTGCGTGCCCAGAAACATGACCCAAGCCGCTGGTTTTTACAACACATTGCTAGACCAAGATGACCCAGCCCTGGTAATAGAATGCTTAAACGGCTACCGACTTAAAGAGGCCATGCCCTCTAACCTAGCAGAACTGCGCACCCCGCTGGGTGTGCCAGAAATACTACGAAACGGCAAAGACGCTACCCTAGTTACCTACGGCAGCAGCTGCCGCATTGCCACAGAAGCTGCTGATATGCTGGCCACCAGAGGCATAGAGCTAGAGATTATAGACTGCCGCACACTGCTACCTTTTGATACTAAAGGCCTTATAGGGCTATCTCTGCAAAAGACAAACCGCTTAATTGTGCTAGATGAAGACGTGCCCGGTGGCGCATCTGCTTTTATCTTGCAGCAAGTTTTAGAGCTACAAAACGGGTACCGCTGGCTTGATGCCGCACCCCGCACCATCACCAGCAAAAGCCATCGGCCGGCTTATGGCTCTGATGGTGATTATTTCTCAAAATCTAATGCAGAAGATGTGCTAGCAACAGTGCTAGAACTCATGCGCGAGGCCCACCCCAGCCGATACTAACGATCCCTTTCTTTAATGCGTTTTAGAGTAATCAATATCGTAGATTCTTTTGCTAAAGTTAATTTTGGCATCTGGAACGCAGCCGTAAATACGGCGCCCTTATTGGCACAAAATCATGAGTTGGTAACAGAGCTCTGGTATCCTGCCCAGACCCAAGACCATGATATTGAGCTCATGGCAGAAATAATAGAGCGCCCCCTGCCAGAAACATCGCTAAAGCAACTAAGGCTTCTTGTAAAAGAGGCAGGGTTGCAGCCGGCTACAGATATAATTGTAACACATGGGGCATGGCGCTACCCTACACGGTGGGGTGCTTGGCTGCGTTCTCAAGGCTTTAAATGGGTATATACACCCCATGGTATGCTTGAGCCTTGGAGTATGAACCAAAAGGCGCTGTTAAAAAGCTTTTATTTTACCTCTATAGAAGGCCCTAAGTCTCGCAAGGCCAGTGGGGTACGTGCTGTGGGCAAACCAGAGCGTGAAAATCTGCTAGAGCATTACAAACGCGTTGTTTTTATCCCTAACGGGCACTCGCCAAAACCCAGCAATTTTGCAAGACCCCAAGAGCCTATACAGTTTGTGTATCTGGCCCGGTTTCACCCAAAAAAGCGACCGTTACAGCTTGTGCAGGCTTGGCTGGCTAGCCCGCTAAGCCAAGATATAGGCTTTAGGCTGGTAATGGCAGGGCCAGACGAAGAAAACACCCGGGCAGGCTTAGAAAAACTAATTACCGATGCTGGCTGCACCAGTCTTGTGGTGCAGGATCCTGTATATGGTGCAGAAAAAGTAAAGCTGCTGCGCCAGAGCCACTTCTTTATTTTGCCTAGCCTCTCAGAAGGTTTCCCCACCTCTGTAATAGAAGCCATGAGCGAGGGCCTTATTCCGCTTTTATCTCAAGGGTGCAATTTTCCTGATGTTTTTGAACATAAACTTGCTTTAGACTCTGGTACCCACCCGCCCACAATTCAAAAAGCAATTGAAGAAGCCGCCTCTATTGCCCCTGCCCGCCGTGCCGAGTGGCAAAACCGGTGCCTGAAATATGCCCTAGCTAATTATAGCCTAGAGGTGGTAGCGCGGCATCAAGCATTTTGGTACGGTACACTGCTTGGGCTTACAATGCTGCCAAAAAAAGAACAAGACCTAGACAATTTGCCCGAAATACAAGATACATTTGATCTACAAACAGCAGACCCAGAAACAGCAGACCCACAAACAACAGACGCAGAAACAACAGACCAAGAAACATCCATACCTAAAGATTTAACCCCATGA
>Ga0163144_10011892_pt1 | contig 18365 bp, 12 predicted proteins | sample OliLak19BULKMAT1_FD_123175 | JGI IMG/M metagenome (GOLD analysis project Ga0163144, IMG submission 123175) | Freshwater microbial mat bacterial communities from Lake Vanda, McMurdo Dry Valleys, Antarctica - Oligotrophic Lake LV.19.BULKMAT1 | ecosystem: Environmental > Aquatic > Freshwater >... | reverse complement strand
GCGACGAAGGACCCGGAGGCACTCGTCTACGCCCGTCGCGCCTACGGGGCGGTCGAGGCGAACTACCGGCTCAGCGAGACTCCTTCCGCCGACACCGGCCCTGTGCAAAAGGCTGGGATCATTGAAGTACCGAGCAAGGCTGGCTCCACCCCGGGCGGCTTCTTCTGCAAGTCCTACTACGGCGAGGCCACAGACCATACGAGTACGGAGCAGCATTTCGGCCCGCTGTTCGGGCTTTATCACTATCGGAAGATTGCGTCACCTGAGGAGCGCGAAAGGATCCGCGAAATCTTCAGCGCTGTCTCGCGCCGCTGGCGCGCAGGTTACCGCATCAATTATTTCGGCGAGACTTGGAACATTGAGGAATCCTACCCGCGCGCGCAGCGGCACATGTTCGTGTGGTCAGTGATCCACCGCATGGCCTACGAGATCACCCGCGAACAGCCGTGCCTCGACGAGTTCCGTCGGCTCGATACGCTCTATGGCGCCATCCCGTCGCCGCGCGAGTCCATGCTCGGCCTCGGCCGACCCTCCTACATCAGCACCGAGGACCGGCAGTTCCACGTGCAGATCGTGATCGGGGCGGAGATTCTGGCCGAACTCGAGCCCTCCGCCCGCGACCGCTACCTGCGCGGCATGCGGGCTTGGTGGAACCACTCGTTGATCGGCCAGCGCGACGACCTGAGCGCCTATTATTTCATCAGGATCGACACCCTGAGCGGCGCGTGGGAAAAGCTGCCCGTCTCGATCAAGCCGCGCGCGCACTGGCGCTCCTCCTTTATGCTGCACAATGTCACGCTGCCGATCTGCTGGGTGGGCATCCGCGAGCGGCAGGGGCTCACCGGTTCGATCGTCAGCCGCTATATCCCGGAAGAGGCGGTGGCGGCGCGGCAACGGGTCACGCAAATATTTTCCGGCCTCGATAAAGACCACCTGAAGTGGTTCATCGACCCCGAGGGCGTCATGCCCCCGCCGCTGCAATGGATGCTCAATGTCCTGCAAGGCGATGCGCTGGCTTTTTACTCGCTGGGTTATTGGTACGCCCGCGCGAATCGCCTCGATTGAAGTACGGAGTCCTGCTCCGCCGAGTTTCCACAACCCCGAAATACAATAAATCCGATGAAAACACTGCGCTATGCCTTGTTCGTTTCCCTCTGCTCCCTCGTCTCGTTCGCCGCCGAGCCGCTCAAGATCGGCCATCGCTTGGAACCCTTCGTCGACCATCACCTCATCGACCGTCTTGAGGGCACCAGCCTGCGCCTGCATGCGCCCCATTATGCCGGCGTAGCGCTGCCGTTCAACGACGCCTGGGACCGCGATGCCTCGGGCTACGCCACGATCCTTGAGGACAACGGCCTGTACCGTCTCTATTACCGAGGCGGCCCTCGCGACGCCAGCGCCGGCAAGTCCGAGGGTTCGACCTCGTATTTTTGCTACGCCGAGAGCCGCGACGGCATCACTTGGGTCAAACCCAAGCTCGGTCTCGTCGAGTTTGAAGGTTCCAAGGAGAACAACATCCTCCTCGCGCCCGCTCCGAAAGAGGATCCATGGACGCAAAGCATCAGCCCCTTCCTCGACTCCCGGCCAGGCGTGCCGGCCGACGAACGCTACAAGGCCGTCGGCGGCCAGTGGCCGCAGGGGCTTTATGTGCTCGTGTCGCCCGACGGAATCAAGTGGCGCAAATGGCGGGATAAGCCGGTGTTCAAGGACGGCGCTTTCGATTCCCAGAACGTCGCCTTCTGGTCCGAGGCAGAGCAATGCTATGTGCTCTATTTCCGCGTGTTCACCAACTGGACCGATTATAGCGCGAAGAATTTCCGCGTGGACGGCTTCCGCTCGATCTCGCGCACCACGTCGTCGGACCTGATCAACTGGTCCGCGCCGCAGCGTATGACCTTCGGCAACACGCCGCTCGAACAGCTTTATACCAACCACACTCGGCCCTACTTCCGAGCGCCGCACATCTACCTTACGATGCCGATGCGCCTCGTGCCCGGCCGCCGCTTCCTCACCGATGCAGAGATGGACACGCAGAAGCTTGGAAAGGGGTTCCGCGGCATTTCCGGCCACAATCACAACATTCCCAACGAAGTCTCCGATACTGTGCTGATGACCAGTCGCGGCGGCACGCGCTACGATCGCACGTTTATGGAGGCTTTCGTCCGTCCCGGCCTCGACAAAGGCAACTGGGTTTCGCGCAACGGCGTCCCGGCTACTGGCCTCATTCGGACCGGTCCTAGCGAGATGTCGCTCTACGTCGGCCAGAACTACGTCCAGCCCACCGCGCACCTCGGTCGCTACACGATGCGCCTCGACGGCTTCGCGTCCGTCCACGCGGACTATGCGGGTGGCGAGATGGTCACCAAGCCCTTCGTGGTCGAGGGCGAGCAGCTCGCCTTAAATTTCTCCACTTCGGCCGCCGGCGGCCTGCGCGTTGAAGTCCAGACCGGGTCGGGGGAGCCCATCCCGGGATACACCCTTGAGGAATGTCCGGTGGTCGTAGGTGACTCTGTCGAGCGCACCGTGGCTTGGTCCACGAGGACCGACCTGATACCGTTGCGCGGCCAGGCCGTCCGGCTGCGCTTCGTGATGCGGGACGCCGATCTTTTCGCGCTGCGCATTCAGCCCTCCCGCTGAACCACTGCCTTCGTTTTTCCGCCCATGCACACGCGCGCGTTCGGGAAATTTCTCTCACTCGGTCTCATCGCTGTTTTCTCATTCATGAATACTCCTGCTCACGCCGCCCCGTCGGCCAAAGACTGGGTAGTCCTCAATTCCTTACCTGACCCCATCGGCTACGCCGGCATGGCGGCCGGCGTGCTCAACGGCCATCTGGTAGCGACCGGAGGCACCCAGTGGAGTCTGCCCGTGTGGCTGAAGGGCACACGCAAGTTCAACGACGAGATCTTTGTCCTCGGCGGCCTTGACCAGAAGTGGCAGGTCGCCTCCGCCCGACTGCCGGTCGCCTCCGGCCATTTCGCCAGCGCGGCGACCGACCAGGCGATATATTTCGCCGGTGGCACCCATCCCGGCGGTTGCCTCGCCACGGCTTACGAGCTGCGCGCGGAGGGCGGCAGCTATGTCACCCGCCGGCTTGCCGACCTGCCCAAGCCGACCGGCTACGCGGCCGGTGCCATCGCGGGGAACCGATTCTTCCTGATCGGCGGTGTGCCCGACCCGGCCTCTACCCAGCCGAGCAACGAGGTCTGGTCGCTGGATCTTGCCTCGCCTGCCGCGCGCTGGGAGCGCGAGGCCGATCTGCCCGGCCCCGGACTGCTGGTGCCCGCGGCCTCGGCGAGCGGCGCGTCGGTGTTTGCCTTCGGTGGAATGGCTTACGACGCCGCCGGCAAGCCCGTGCCCTCGGCCGCGGCTTACCACCTGCCCAACGCCGGGGGCGTTTGGGAACGCCTGCCCGACATGCCACAGCCGCGCGTGGGCATCAACACGCCGTGCCCCGTGCTTGCGGATGGCACGATCTGGCTGATCGGCGGCTACGCCGAGATCTGGGCCGGCGCGCAGCGCGAACACCCAGGTTTCGCGGAGCAAACCTACTTCTACAACATCGCCCGCCGCACCTGGGCGACCGGCCCGAAGCAGCCAAATGCTGGCGCTTCCGATCGCGATGCTTCCGGTGATCCCGGTCCCTTGCCGACGATCGGCGCGCCTGTTGTCACCTGGAGGAACCACGTGGTGGTCATTGGCGGTGAGGTCCGCATCTCGACCCGCACGCCCGCCGTCATCGCCTCGCCGCTGCGCTGAACGACGTCCGTCTTTCCGCTCTATGAAAATCACCAAGGTCACCACGCATCTGCTGACAACGCGTTGGACGGACGACCCGTTTTTTCCGAACGCTCTTCATTCCACCGCGGTCTTCCGTCTCGAGACCGACGCCGGCATCGACGGCCTCGGCGAATCCACTTGGGGCTATTTCGCCCCGGATGCCGTGCCCGCCATGGTCGATTACTTCCGGCCAGTGCTGATCGGTCGCGACCCGCTCGACCTCACCGCGATCACGCGCGCCCTGACCGATGACTCCGTCTGGTGGGCCCGCTCCGGTGCCGGCATGAGCGTCATTTCCGGTCTCGAGCTCGCGCTTTGGGACCTCAAGGGCAAGGCTCTCGGGGTACCCGTCTACCAGCTCCTAGGAGGCAAGGTGCGCGACGCAATCCCGGTCTACGCCTCGGGCGGCCCGTCCCTTTGGCCGATGGAACAGACTGTCCGCAAGATCGAGCATTACGCGAAGCTCGGCTACCGCGCCGTGAAACTCTCCACCGGTTTCTACGAACTGCCACCGCCCTCCCAGCTCGGCCACCAAGTGCGTATGAAAGCCGTGCCCTGCGTTCACGCCGCCAAGCTCGAGCGGCTCACGCAACTCTTCACGCTCCTGCGCCGCGAGTTCGGTGCTGATATCGACCTCGCCATCGACGGACACCAGGGCGGCGTGCCCAATCCCATTCCGGTCAGCGAGGCCGTCGCCATCGCCGAAGCCCTTGCTCCGTTCCGCCTGCGCTTTTACGAGGAACCGCTGGCCTACACCAACCTCGACGGCTACGTCGAGCTGCGCAACCGGTCGCAGATCCCGATCGCCGGCGGGGAAAGCCTCTGCGGACTGGACCAGTTCCACAAACTCATCGCGGTCGGCGGTGTACACGTGATCCAACCCGACATCGGCTTCGTTGGCGGCCTCCAGGAAACCGTCCGCATCGTTCACCACGCCGAGGCCTCCAACCTTTCGACCGCCATCCACACCGGTGCGTCGATGGGCCCGTCGCTCGCCGCCTCGTGGCACCTCGCCGCCGCCTCGCACTCCGTCGACTGGCTCGAGCACGTGCAGGCCGCGAGCACCATCCAGCGCGACATCATGACCGATCCGTTCGTCGTGCAGGATGGCAAGGTCGGCTTGCCCGCCTCCCCCGGCCTGGGCGTGAAGCTCACGCCGGAACTGCTGGAAAAATTCCGCTTTGTGCCCAGCTCGGGCGAACACACCTGATTCCATCATGAAACTTCTCCTCAACTCCCCCTACACTCTGGACCCCGCCGACGCCGCCGCGCTGCGGGCCGCCGTGCCCGGGATCGAGATCGCCACCGTGTCCTTCACCTCCGACCCGGACAAGCTCGCCGGCGTGGACGTCGATGCGCTCGTGACCGAGCAGGTTCCGCGCAACCTCGCGGCCTGGCCAAAACTCCGCTGGGTCCAGCTGATGTCCGCCGGGTCCAACCAGATCATCGGCCACCCGGTCGGCCAGACCTCCATCCCGGTCACCACGGCCAGCGGCACCCACGGCGTCCCGATCGCACAATACATCACCTGCAGCGCGCTCATGTTGGCGCACCGCATGCCGCAGCTGCTCGAGTTCAAACCCAGCCGCAAGTGGCCCAATCGGGTCGCTCTCGCCGGCTTCACCCTCCGCGGTCGCACGGCCGGCATCCTTGGCTACGGCAGCATCGGCCGCGAGAGTGCGCGCCAGCTGGCCGCACTCGGCATGCGCATCGTCTGCTACAAGCGCGAACCCGCCGTCCGCGAGGACCCGGGCTTCAACGCCTGGCCTGGCACTGGCGACCCGCAGGGCGAACTCCCTGCGGCCTGGTATGGTCCCGGCCAATTGGCTGAGATGTTACCGCAGTGCGACCTCGTGGTCGTCACCGTGCCAAGCACGCCGACTACCGAGAGCTTGGTCGGCGCGCGAGAGCTCGCCCTGCTCAAGCCCTCGGCCCACCTCGTCCATATCTCCCGCGGCGGCGTGGTCGAAGAAGCCGCCCTTGCAGACGCCCTGCGCGCTGGACGCCTCGCGGGCGCGGCCGTCGACTGCTTCGTGCGCGAGCCGACGCCGTCCGACTACCCACTCTTCGACGTGCCGAACCTCATCATGACCCCGCACATGTCGGGCGTCTATGATGCGTTCTTCCCGGCCTTCAATGCCCTCCTGCGCGAGAACGCCGTGCGCTTCGTCGCCGGCCGGCCGCTCCTCAACGTCGTCAATACCGTCGCCGGCTACTGAGTCGCATCCGGCCGGAACTTTTCCCCGCCCTTCAACCTCGTCCTCCTCGAGGAGCCGTTGCACTACACCGATCCCTGGGGTTACGCAGAGCTCTGCCAGGCAACCACGACGCCCATCGCCGGCGGCTCGCTCGTTCAGAACGTCCACGCCGGTTTTTCCGCGCCGAATACCCGTATCCTCGATTGAGTCCTCGTTCATCATCATAGCACCCTCAACCCATGAAAGTACCACCCGCTCGTTCCGCCTTCACCTGTTTATCCCGCCAGCCGTTGCTTGCTCTGGCGGCGCCGATGCTCCTCATGGCTACGTTGACCTCAGCGACCGCAGTCGAGTCGACGCCGATCGACCTTGGTTCGCGCCTCGAGCTGTTCGTCGATGACTTTCTGATCGATCGAGCGGACGGTGTGCGACTCCAGCAACAGACACCCCGATCGATGGGCACGGTGCTCGTGTTTGACCGACCGTGGGAGGGGGTGACCAGTGGATACTCGTCCGTCTTCAAGGATGGCGATCGCTACCGGATGTACTACCGCGGCAGCAGCGACCCGGGCTACACGATCAAGGCGACCGTGCGACCGGACGAGATTCCGGTGCCGACCCATCCGCAGTTCACCTGTTATGCCGAGAGCAGGGATGGCATCACTTGGGCCCGCCCCAATCTGGGCCTGCACGAATTCAACGGATCGAAGGACAACAACATCATCTGGGTCGACCGCGGTTCGCACAACTTCGCCCCGTTCAAGGACGAGAATCCCGCGGCACCGGCCGACCAGCGTTACAAGGCGGTCGCGAGCAGCAACTACGACGGCGACACGCGCAAACCGATCCTCATCGCCTTCGTCTCCGCCGACGGCGTCCGCTGGCGCAAGTTGCGGGAGGATCCGATCATCACGGACGGCGCTTTTGACTCGCTCAATCTCGTCTTTTGGGACGCTCCGCGTCGGGAGTACGTCGCGATCTACCGCGACTTCATTCACGGAGTGCGCTCCATCAAGTGTGCGCGATCGAAGGATTTTCTCACCTGGACGAAGGGCGAGTGGGCCGACTTTGGCGACGTGCCGCCGGCGAATCTCTACACCAACGCCACGACGCCCTACTATCGCGCGCCGCATCTCTACCTGGCGTTGCCCCGGCGGTTCATGCCGTGGAAAACCTACTTCCCGGAGATGGCGAACAGCAGCCCGGGTTCGTCGGACGTCGTGTTCATGAGTTCGCGGGACGGGGTGCGTTGGAACCGATTCGAGGAGGCCTTCCTGCGACCCGGCCTCAATGAACGCAATTGGGCCCACCGCGCCAACACGCCGGCGGCCGGGCTGCTGGTGACGGGACCCGAGGAAATCTCCTTTTATGTCGAACGCGACTACACTTTTCCCAGCAATCGCCTCGAGCGCATGACGGTGCGCACCGACGGATTCGTGTCCGCCCATGCTGGATACCCAGGTGGTGAGCTCGTGACCAAACCGTTCACCTTCACCGGCTCCAGCCTGGTGCTGAATTATTCGACCTCCGCCAGCGGCAGCATCCGCGTGGAGATCCAGAACAGCGACGGCCAGCCGCTGCCTGGCTTCATGCTGGAGGAGTCTCCGCTGATCTTTGGTGATAAAATTGCCGAGGCGGTCGACTGGAAGCACCCGCGGGGACGGACCGACCGCTCCCCGCTCTCGCGACTCGTCGGCAAGCCCATCCGGTTGCGGTTTGTGATGCGTGACGCGGATCTGTTCTCGCTTCAATTCAAGTAGAGGCACCGGTCGCACCATGGCAGGATGGACCGAAGCCCGGCACTGCAGTGTCGCGCCTCAGGCGCAATACGCCCGGAGTCGTGCCAGCAGCCGGTCGATCTCCGCCTCCGTGTTGAAAAAATGAAGGCAAACACGCAGGTCCCGCGGTTGACTGACGGGTGAGACCAGGATCCGGTCGTTCGTGCGCAGACGGTCATAGATGTCCGTGCCCTTGTGTCCCGGGGGCAGCCGAAGCACCACGATGCCATTGCGCAGTGAAGCATCGGCGGGTGAAATCAATTCCAGCCGTGGCTGCCGCGGGATTTGTTCGCTCGCATAAGCGGAGAGCTGCGCCATGCGCTCGCGGACTCGGGGCCAGCCGAGCTGGGCGAACCACTGGAGCGACGTGTGCCAGCCGCCGATGCCTGCGAGAAACCGAGTGGAGAACTCGAATCGTCGCGCGTCGGGCTGCCACTCCGAATGTCCCTCTTCGTCCATGGAGGCCTGGGCCCCGGAGCCGGTCCAGGAAACAGGAGTGGCCGCCAGCACGTCCTCGCGGATCAACAGGGCACCGGTGCTTTTCGGGCCGAGCAGCCACTTGTGCCCGCAGAGGCTGTAGTAGTCACAACCGATGGCGTGGAAGTCGACCGGCACATTGCCCGGTCCCTGAGCGCCATCCAGCAGCAGCGGAATTCCACGCTCGCGCAGGTCCATGGCCAGAGCCGCAGCGGGCAACACGCAGCCACTGCCCCGCGACACATGGCTGATCGCGACCAGACGCGTGCGCGGGGAGAGCCGCTTGAGCACGTCGTCGACCACCGCCTCGTACCGGCTCACTGGTGACGTTTTCATGATCACGCCGAACCGACGCTGCAGATTGTAGACCGGAAGGAGCAGCGCCGGGTGTTCTTGGTCGCCGATGATGATCTCATCCCCGGCTTTCCAGTCGATCGACCAGAGCACGGTGTTGATTCCGGCGGTGGTGTTCGCAGTCATCGCGACCTCGCCCACCTTCGCTCCCACGGTTTCGGCGAGCAACCGGCGACAGGCGCTTTCCGCCTCCTTCAGTTGGCCGATGTTTTCCGGGTGCGCGGGACACTGGTTTTGGAGCTCCAACAGAGTTTGCGTTCGATCCATGACGCGTTGCGGGGAGGGCCCGAACGCGCCGGTTTGAAAGTAGGTGGTGTCGCTAAGGGCTGGAATTTCAGACCGTGCCGTCCCAAGCCAGTCGGCGGTGGGGGCGGGTTCGATGGCCAGACTGGCGGCGGGTTTTGTCAGGCCATACACGCCGCCGGCGAGGGTCGTTTTGAGGAAGGTACGGCGCTTTAGAATCTGGGCCATGAGGAGAAGGGATAGGATGTGAATGGGCGGAGGGTTTGATTGGAACCGGGATCAAGGCCCCCATCCCAGAAGGCGGTTGGCATTGGCGCCCATTACTTGGGCGCGGTCCGAGGGGGAGAAGAAGGGGAAACGGGGCTTTTCGAGGTAGTCGCGCGACTGGCGGTAGGTACAGAACCGGTTCTGAAACGGCATGTCGGATCCCCAGATCAATCGGTCGGATCCGATGGACTCCATCATCGCCTCGATCACGGGACGACACTCGATGTAGGGATACTCGAAGACGTCCCCGATCCGGTACGGAAATCCGACCTCCAGACTGAGGCTCGTGTCCCGAAAGGGTGCCCAATGAATCGGTGGTACCTGCAAGCGGTTACCCTTGAGGAAGTCACGCCAGGGATAACCATGGGTCACACTTGCCCGCAGGTTGGGGTGGCGGTCCAGCAATCGGCGCAACTCCCAGACTTCGTCGACAAAGCCTTGGCGGGGATCGGTCGCCCCGGGCCGCGTGCCGAGGGTGAAGAACACCGGTACACCCAGCGCGACGACTGCCTCCCAAAAGGGCTGCCAGGCGGTCTCATTGAAACTGCGCGAGCAAGTCTGCTGATAGGCATAGGCCGGGATGATCTTGAGCGCGTGGAGTCGATGTTCCCGAATGGCGGCCACGGCCTGTGCGATGGCTTGGGCGGGGCTTCCAGGAATCAGGGCCTCGTCGATTGGCGCCATCGCGCGCAGCCGGTCCGGATATGCGGCAACGCAGGCGGCCAGGTAGGCGACGTCCCTCGTGAGGGTCGCATCGGCATGAATCAAGGCTCGATCCACACCGGCGTGGTCCATCTCAGCGATGAGGGCGGCCGGTCCGAACTCAATCACGTTGGGAGGTAGCTGCTGTTTGGTGTGTTCTTCGCCATCGACGGTCCAAACGAGCCGGCGACACCGGCGATCGACGCGGAAGTGTACATCCGTCGCGAGTCGCCACGGATTCCCAGGCGCTGGATCGAGCAGCCGCTTCGAATCACCGGGACTGCGATCCCGGACTCTGAACGCGGGTTGGTGATGAAGGGCGTACTGAAGCTGCCAGCGGTCGAGGTGCTCGTTTCCCGACGGGTATCCGGCTGGCGTATCCGGGGCGGTGAAACAGTACGCGTGGCCGTCGACGATCATGGAAGTTGCGCGCAGCGGAGAGTCCGGAGTTGAATCGAGGTCAGCCCGGGTTGCCGCTTGACACGGAAAACGGTCATACGTATGTATACGTGAGTAAACAATAAAAATGAGGCCTCGGTCGGGCGCAGTCGCGCTCTCGGAGGTCTCGCTGGATTGCCCTCAAAAACGCGGGTACTCGACCGGCCAGATCCAGGCTCCATGGTCGACGACCCGTGGCAATTTTCACTATGATCTTCAGTGACCTTCCCGCGATCGACAGTCATGCCCACTATGGGTGCTACCTCAATGCCGATCCACTCATCACGGCGTTTTGCAGCGGCGATGCCGGGCTGGTAGCCCGGCGAGCCGCCGCCTGTCGGGTCCGCTGGACACTGGTGTCGCCTCTGGCGGGTTTGCTGCCGCGCGGTCGGACGGTGGATGTGGCGACTGCCAACGAGGCTGCGTTTCGGGAGGTACCGAATGTCCCAGGCCTGCTGCAGTACGTGATCGTGAATCCGCTCCAGCCCGGGACCTACGAACAGGCCCGCACCATGCTGCAGTCGCCGCGGTGCGTCGGAATCAAGATTCACCCTGAGGAGCATGCCTACCGGATTGCAGACCACGGTGAGGAATTGTTCACCTTTTTCGAAGAAACGGGGGCCTCCGTCATGACCCACAGTGGGTGTCCCAACAGCCTGCCGGCCGACTTTGTCCCGTTCGCCGACCGCCATCCGGGCGCGCGGGTCTTGCTGGCGCATCTGGGCAACGGAGCGGGGGACAAGGGACGCGTGGACTTGCAGGTGCGGGCCGTGCAGGCGGCGAAACACGGCAATCTCTGGGTTGATACGTCGAGCGCACGCAGCATTCTTCCCGGCCTCGTCGAGTGGGCGGTCAAGGAATTGGGAGCGGAGCGACTCCTCTTCGGGAGCGACACGCCGCTCTACGACGTGGCGATGCAGCGCACCCGCATTGAAACCGCGGAAATTCCGGATGCGGCGAAGCGCCTCATTCTCCGGGACAATGCCGTCGCCTTTTTCCGTCTCGATCACCTCCCCGTCGACGGCCGTGCTCCGCTGGTCTGATCTCTTTCCTCCAACCTTTCATCTTCGACGAATCCAACTCCCATGAGTCCCAAGACAAAACCTGCCAAGCTCGCCCCTCTGACCCGCGCCAGCCTGAAAGGAGTGTGGTCTGCCCTGATTTTGCCCTGGACCGACCGCGACGAAGTGGACGGCCGGCGACTAGCCAAGGAAGTGCGCGGCTACGGCGGCACCGGTGTCAACGGGGTGTACACCGGCGGCACGACCGGCGAGTTCTATGCGCAGGACGATGCGACGTTTGAAAAGGTCACCCAGATCGTCTGCGACGAGGCACACGCGCTCGGCCTGCCGGTGCAAATCGGGGTTTCGGCCCTGAGCACGCGCACCGTCTGCGGTCGGATCCGCGTCGCGCGTCGCGCCAAGACGGATGCGCTCCAGATTGCCCTGCCGTTCTGGCTGGAGCTGAAGGACGATGAGGTGAAGCGCTTCGTGAGCGAGGTGGTCGACGAAGCCGGCAAGACCCCGATTGTGCTCTATCTGACGGGCCGCTCGAAGCGAAAGATCGCGCCGGAATTCCTTGGAAAGCTGGCCCGGGAATTTCCCACGTTCATCGGAACGAAGGACACCGGACTCGACATTCCTTCCCTCCAGGCCGCACTCAAGGAGGCACCTGACCTTGCCATCTTCGGCGGCGAGGACTTTTTCGAAAAGATCCCCGCAGGAGGGAAGGGCGGTTATTGTTCGATCACGGGATTCAACGCCGCGAAAGTCGTGGAGCTCTACACGCTTTGCGCCGCCGGACGCCTCGATGAGGCGAAGCCGCTGGCGGAGGCCATGCGACGCTACTTGCACGAGGCCCTGATCCCGATGGTGAAAACCGAGGGCTTGTGGGACTCGGCGGTCGATCGCGTCCAGCGCGTCGCTGGTGGCGGCGTGGTCGGACTGCGTTGCCAGTCACCCTACCGGAGCGCAACCGAGGCCCAGGTGAAACGCGTGATTGCCTGGTGCCGCAAGAACACCCCGGAGCTGCTGCCACCCCATCTGGCCTGAGCCCTTCCGATTCCGTCGCATCGCCCGCAGTGCGAACCACCCATGGCTTTTTTCCCCTCGGTAGCGAAACCAACGGCTCGTGGCGCGGCCGCGCTCGCGAGGTCCCCATCAGCGCACCGCGGGCTGCGCCGGTTCGCCTGCGCGCTGCTGCTGGCGGGCTGGGGGTGCGCCCACGCCGCCGAAACGGCGTCGCCCGGACTCACGCTCGGGGCCTATTCTGGGACGCGGCTGACGCTGCTGGCGATCGATGACTACGCCCTGCCGCTGTGGGGCAACCTCTGCCTCTACCTCTCCAAACCGAAAGTGCGGGCGGAACCGGTGCTGACTCCGAGCCGCGGCAATCCGCAGGCGACCGACGGAGTTGCGACCCATTTCTACGGCACGGTGATGCAGGACGGCGGAAAGTTCCGCATGTGGTACTATGGCGTGGGGTGGGCGAGGGTGCCGAACGACAAGGATGTGGATACAACGAAGCTGAAGGAGGGGCCGGTTTGCTATGCGGAAAGCGTGGATGGACTGCAGTGGACGAAGCCGAATCTCGGTCAAGTGGTACACGGGGGCGGGAGCAACAACAACGCCATCGCCCTGCCCGATACCGAGACGCAAGGGGCGTTTGTTCTGCGCGACGACCGCGATCCGGATCCGAGCCGTCGCTACAAAATGGTGTACGAGAACCGGCGTGTGAGCACCCAGTTCATGTCGGTGCGCACCGCCACCAGCGCCGATGGCATCACGTGGAAGCCCGGTCCCAATTCGCCGATCAACGCCGGCATCGAGCCTTCGTCCTTTTATCAGCACGGCGGCCTCTATTTCATCAACGCGCAGTACACCCGCGCGGTGAGCGAGGGGGGGCATCGTTCTGGACGCCATGGCTACGTCTGGGTTTCAACCGACTTCGATACCTGGCAGCAGGAGGGCGGTGAGTCCTTCCTTCTTCCCGAGTCCGCGGACCCGAATGAGCGGGGGATGGACCGGCCCAGCCTGCAGGTTCATCTGGGCGTCGGGGCGTTCCGCCAGGGTAATGTGTTGGTGGGCCTCTACAGTCAGTGGAACGTCCAACCGAGGCCGGGCGATCGGTTTGGGCGCGGCACCACGACGGGCGACTTCGGATTGGTCGTTTCAACCAATGGCCAGCATTTCCGCGAGCCGGTCAAAGGCCATGTGTACCTGTCCCGCACCGCCTCCCCGGCGGCAGTCATTCCCGGGGTCCGGCATCAACAGATCCTCCAGCAGTCCGAATTCCGTGCCGCTGCTCGCACACCCCAAGCTTCATGAACCCGAAAACCCGACTTCGTTGCTGGACGGCCCGACGGCTGCTGGCGGTCACCAGCCTCCTCTGTTTTGTTTCCCACGGTCGGGCCGCCGACACCGGCGCGCGCGATTTCTTTTTTCCGTCCACGGGCGTGCGGGTTGAAGGCCAAGCGCTGCTGCTGGCCATCGACGATCACCTCCTGCCCCTGCGCGAGAATGTGGTCGAGCACCTCTCGAAGCCGAAGCAACGCAAGGAACCCGTGCTCTCGCCGAGTCCCGATGATCCGCTCGCCCCCGACCAGGTCGCCGCGCATTTCTACGGGTCCGTCCTCCATGACCGCGGGAAGTTCCGCATGTGGTATTACCCGGTCGGGCTCAAGGTGCCGGGCGATGCCCGCCGCGCCGACCTCAAGCAGCTCAGCCAGGGGCCGGTCTGCTACGCTGAGAGCGATGACGGCATCCGCTGGACCAAGCCCGTGCTCGAACAGGTCGAGTTCAAGGGCAGCCGCCGCAACAACGCCGTCGCGCTGCCGGATGAACTCGTCGAGGGCGTGCATGTCATCAAAGAGGACGAAGAGCCCGATCCCGCGCGGCGCTACAAGATGGTCTACAACGCCCACAACGGGAAAACCTGGGTCTTCCGGACCGCCACCAGCGCCGACGGCGTCCGCTGGCAGGCCGCACCGGACTTCGCGATCAAGGACTTCCTTGAGACCGCCTCGCTCTACAAGTTCAACGACACTTACTTTGTCCACGGCCAGCGTCTGGCCTTCAGCGAGGGTGGACACCGCGGCGGCCGGCAGGGGCGCGGCGTGCTCTCGCCCGATTTCAACCACTGGCTGCCCGGTGATACGCAAGGTTTCAACCTGCCGGAGCCGACCGATCCCGTCGCACGCGGCCAGACCAAGCCCTACGACCAGGTCCACCTCGGCGTCGGCGCCGCCAGCTTTGGTAACGTCTGCATCGGTCTCTATGGCCTCTGGCACAACATGCCCGGCGACGAGAGCACGCAGAAGCAGTGGGGTTGGTTCGGCTACGGCAAGATCTCCTGCGATCTTGGTCTCGTCATCAGCAACGACGGCATGCGCTTCCGTGAGGCGGTCAAGGGCCATGTCTACATCTCGCGCTTCGACGCTCCGGCCACGCCGATGCCGGGCAAAGACTACCCGACCATCCTCGCGCAGTCGGGCAACGGCATCTTGAATGTCGGCGACGAAACGCGCATCTATTTCGGTCGCTGGCGCAATGCCGACTACGGTCAGGGATACCTCGGCGAGATCGCGCTCGCCACACTCCCGCGAGATCGTTGGGGCGCAGTGGGCCTGTTTCCCGCCGGAGCTCATGGCGGCGAAACGCCGGCGCGGGGCTTAGTCTGGTCCGCCCCGGTACGCTTGCCGGAAAGCGGCTGCACGGTGCTCCTTAATGCCGATCACGCCAGCCTGATGGACGTCGAGTTATCCGACGAACGCTTCGCTCTTCTCCCTGCCTACGCTGGCACCAACGCGGGACGCACCAAGGTGGCCGGCGGCCTTGATTGTGCCGTGGTCTGGTCCGCCGACCTGTCGGCACTCGCCGGCCGCACCGTCCGTTTCAAGATCAACCTGCAACGCGGCGCTGATGGCATCGATCCGCGCCTTTTTGCCATTACCTTGCAGGCCAACTGAGCACGATCCAAGCAAACCACGCCCGGTCTTGGGGTAAAACTCTCATCTCTCTCCGCAAATGAGCCACTTCATCATCAAGATTCTCCCCATTTTTCTCGCCAGCGGTCTTTCCACGTTCGGCCAGGGCAACCGCGCGGATGTCGATCTGGCTCTCGACTCCGTGGTGCTGCGTCCCGGAGAACGGCAGCTTTTCCTCGATGACTTCATCTTGGGCGACCTCAACGGCGCGACGCGGGTGATCCACCAACCCCGCAAACACGGGACCGAACCTGTCTTGCGCGCGGATCTGCCGACCGATGGGAATGCGATCCAGCTGCGTGACGCCCCGTCATGGGACGAGCAGGAGCAGGTGTGGAAACTTTGGTATATGCGTTTCGGCGACGACGGCAACGGGGCCGGAGGCTCGGGCTATGCGCGGTCCAAGGACGGTCTCGTCTGGGAGAAACCCGTGCTGGGTCTCGTGGAAAGCCACGGCAACCGGAAAAACAACCTGATTATGGTCCAGGGTGATTCGAAGGCCTTCACGCAGCACGTCATCATCGATCCCCGGGCACCGGCGGAGCGCCGCTACAAGGGCATGATCGGCCCGCGCGGACGCCAGCCGATCGTGTCCGCCGATGGTTTCACCTTCACACGGCTCAAGGTGCCGGTGATCCCCAGCCAGGACGAGTCGCACCTGAACTGGGACGAGTCGACCGGCCGGTTCATTTTCACCGTCAAGCACGGCGGTCCCTTCGGCCGTTCCGTCTACCTGAGCCTGAGCGAGGATTTCGAGCACTGGACCAAGCCGGAGCTCATCTACCACGCCGACGCGCGGGATCAGGAACTGGGCGCGGACTACATCCGTGAGGTCCAGGCGAACCCCCGCCTGTGGCGGCCGACGGTCAACCGTCCCGACGAATACAACGTCGAGATCTACAACATGGCCGTATTCCGCTACGAAGGTCTTTATATCGGCCTTCCGACCTATTTCGAATCGAGCGGCCGGATCCCGCCGCCCCGGGGCAATCAGGATGGCGTCAACTCGCCCAAGCTCGCCGCCAGCCGCGATCTTCGCGCGTGGACCCGCGTCGGCGACCGATCTCACTTCATCCCCATCTCGGAGACGGGCCCGGGCGTGCTCGACACCGGCCAGATCCTGGTGGGGTCGCATCCCATCCGCCGCGGGGACGAACTCTGGTTTTATTACTCTGGCATCGATGTGCGCCACCGACCCAACGTCCCGCGCGTGATCGACGAATATCGCGGCGCCATCTACCTCGCGAAGCTCCGGGTCGACGGCTTTGTCTCCCTGAGCGCCGGGGAAAAGGCCGGGTATGTTGACACCCGTCCCGTCGTGCTCGAGGGCAAGCGACTGTTTGTCAACGCCACGGCGGCCGGTGAACTCCGCGCGGAAATCACCGGCCCGGATGGTCGAACCGTCCTGCCGGGTTGGGGCGCCGGCCAATGCGTGCCGGTGACGGGCGACCAAGTTCGCGCTGAGCTGACCTGGCCCGGCAAGGATCTCGCTGAGCTGAGCGGGCAGCGCGTGCGCGTGCGTTTTCACCTGAAGAACGCCGATCTCTATTCTTTCTGGCTCGAGCCATGAGCGGCGGTCGATATTGGTCCGCCCGCCGCAAGGCCCGGTGCATCGGTTTGTTCACCCTGGCGGTCGCGGTTTCTCTGCGCGCCGCGACTCCGTCCGCTCCGCCGTTGACCATCATGCCGTTCCAGACGGCCACCTTCGTCAGCGATGCTGGGGCGGCAATCGATCTGAACGAGGTCTCCGAATTCTCGGCGCGGTTGCTCTACTGGAACGACACGCCGCGCGACCCGGTCGTGTTGGCCAGCCGGGTGCTCAAGTCGTCCCTCATGCCGTTCGTTGATGAGTGGCGCGGCGCCCGTACGCCGGGATCGGCCGCGAAGAGCGGCATTGTCCGGACCCGCGTGGCTGAGGCCTACCGCGCCCTCTCGGGCCCGCGGCTGGCGCGGATCGTCATCGGGGCGGAGACGACGATCCTGGTGCCTACGCGCACCGACGTCTTCGCCGACGGTCCCGCCGAGATTCCCTGGGTGCTGGAAAACCAGCGCGACACGCCGGTGCAGTTGACCGTTTCGCTGCTTGGGGCCGGTTCACCCCTTCTCAGCGCGACGCTTTCTGCCGGCCAGACCCGCGGGCTTTTTTTGACGCTGCCCGTCCTGACGGCGGATCGGATCACCCTGGTCGCAACGGTCGATGGCCGCTCGCAATCAGGTGATTTCCTCGTCCGCCGCCACCCGCGCAGCTCGCTCATCGTGGACGTGCTCGACGAGACGGGTTTGCCGACCCCGGCCCGGGTCTATCTGACGGGAGCCGACGGCCGCGCCCATGCCCCGGCGGGGACAATGCATCGAATCGTAAACGGGGAGTTCGGCCAGCCCTTCGCCGGCGATGCCTATTTCTACACGGGCGGTCGGATAGACGTCGCGGTGCCCGCCGGCGAGGTCGTCATCGAGATCGTCAAGGGTCTCGAATACCAGCCGGTGCGCCTGACGATCCCGGTTGAAGCGGGCCGGGCCGCGAGGACGACCGTCCGGCTGGAGCGCAAGGCCCACCTCAAGGCCGAGGGCTGGTATTCGGGTGACGTGCACGTGCACGCCAACCTTTTCGCGCAGACGCTGATCACGCCCGCCGACGTGCTGCTCGTGGCGCAGGCCGAGGACCTGAACGTGGTGAATCTGCTGCCCTGCAACGATCCGCGGACGGCCACGATCACCGACCGGCAGTATTTCACCGGCCGGCCCGACGAAGTGTCGACGCGCGATCATATCCTTTATTTCAACATGGAGATGCGGAACGACATCTACGGGCACGTCGCTTTCCTTAACCTGAAGACCTTTGTTGAGCCGGCCTATTTCGGCTGGCCGAATTCGCCGTTCCCTTACGACCATCCGGGAAATTTCCCACAGGCCGCGCAGGCCAAGGCGCAGGGGGGGGCCGTGGTCTACGTGCATCCGGCGCTGCCGAGTGAATTCCCCGTCGATATCGCCCTCGGTCTGGCCGACACGATCGACGTGATAAGCCAGAACGCCGAGGATCTGCCGACCGAATACTGGTATCGTCTGCTGAATTGCGGTTTCCGCTGCCCGATCTCCGCTGGCACCGACTCTTTTCTCAACATCCCGGTGCACCTCATCGCCGGG
>Ga0163144_10011891_pt1 | contig 18367 bp, 15 predicted proteins | sample OliLak19BULKMAT1_FD_123175 | JGI IMG/M metagenome (GOLD analysis project Ga0163144, IMG submission 123175) | Freshwater microbial mat bacterial communities from Lake Vanda, McMurdo Dry Valleys, Antarctica - Oligotrophic Lake LV.19.BULKMAT1 | ecosystem: Environmental > Aquatic > Freshwater >... | reverse complement strand
AAGTCGAAAAGGAATCTAGGTTAGTTCAATCTGAATCGATGTTGGTTTTAGCAGAGTTTGAAGCTCTGGAGTATGAAAATTGAATGATAAGAAATCTGGATTGCAAATTTGAATCTACCTAGGGGTGTGGAAAGCGGTACAACCAGACCTGTAATCGTGATACAAAAATTAAGTTTTTAAACACGTTGCATCTTTCAACCCTTCTGTGTGCGTAATCTTCCTGCACACAGAGCTTGATAAGGAGATACTTAGGGTTCATTTATAGAAAGACATGGCCAATTTTAAAGAAGATTGCGGTGTGATGATAGATCAAATTAGGGCTGTTGATATTCACAAACTATTGCACAAATTTGGCCCACTTCCGAAGAGCCAGTAGCAAAAGGGCAAGAAAATTTGAGATTTATTTTGGATATCTAACCCTAATGATTGCCTAGGTACAAGTGATTTTTAAAGATTGCCAATTCATTATCAAAATTAAATTGATCGCCTAGCGACTCTATTTTTTTTATCTGCGAGGCTATAAATTGTTGGTGCTGCTCGCTTTGTGGCTGAAAAGGTTTGTGTTGCGTTGCGGCACTGATGTCATCAATTGCCTTGATCAATAGCAAAGTGTTCTCATGCAATGCCATTTTTGCAAATTTTTCCCAAATGTAATCCTCAGCCATTTCATTGGGGTGAAGCAGGTCTTTTTTGTAAAAACGATAGTCACGCAGGTCGTCTAGCATCAGCTCATATGCTGGGAAATAATGTACATTTTTCACTGTTTGAACCAACTGGTGTGTAGCAACCCTTAGCAACGCTTTGCTCACTGCATTAAATGAAATGGTATCTTTTATATGCCTTATGGGGCTTACAGTTAGTATTATATGCGTTTTTACGGGCAGTTTTTGCGCCATTTTTTTAAACGACTGCTCTATTTCATCGATTGTTAACAGCCTTTTGTTGAACAAATTAGCGGGCTGTTTGTGGCAGTTGGCAACTATATTCCCCTCTGATATTAATTCATAAACCCAAGCGGTTCCGTACGTAATTACGATTACATCTGCATTTTGCACTACGGCATCGAATGCTTTTTTCTTCTCACCAATTAATGCAAGAAGTTTATTTTTAGAGGTGGCGGCTACCTCAGAGTGAAGGTTGTGGTGGTGCCACACGCCCTTATTTTCAACGCAATGCAAGCCAAAATCTGTGGTCGAATCAAATAAGCTGTGCAAAACTATAGGATTGTAAATATTCCCAAACGGATTGGCATTTATCTTGAATTTATACTTTTGCAAACGCTCACCTATCATATCAGCAAAGCACGAACCGATGCTTAACAGTTGCGATTGATGGTCGATTTGGAAGGGGAGTGGGTCTGGATTGAGTTCTGTTCTGAATTTCATAGTAGATATTCATCACTGACAAGGCTTTAAACCCGATCAGCTTTTTATTTAGCAAGCAAATTTACTATCAATTTACCTTTGTTTTGCTGTTTTCGGTGCTGCGGTACGGTTGTATTGGGCCAATTGTAAGCATTACATTTTTTTTCTTTCATCAACCAAGTCAGGGACTTGCACTTGGGCTGCTTCATTAAACTAATGTATCAACCCAAAAAATATGAAATCGATAGCCCAGCTCCTCGACCTATTGGGCTCGGAAATAGACATGCTGCTCAACCACGTAATCCCTACTATTCCCAAAGAAACATTGCATTTGCCATCACCAAGCCATATTGATGATTATTTTGATTAGAGCAGCCAAACTCCACAGACGTTGCGAGGCCTTGGCTTGCTGTACGGTTGGGGAAGGCTAATTAGCCACCTTTGAAGGCCAATTGTTGTAAAGTAGCTTGCAACACTTTCGCAAACACGCAAATAATTTTTACTTTTGTTTCTCGTTTGCCTTGCACACCAGCGTCCTTCATTTTGCACATTTTCAATTCTAACAGCAATTTCTATTTAGCCAACGTTATATTCTCAGGGCGGAATAAGGCGTATGGTGCTTTCTTGTTGAGAAAAGCCTATAGCAAAAACATAGCTATTGGCCTTCTCGTAGCAAATAGCTTTTTTGTTTTGTGTGCCCTTGCCTTGTTTTACATCCTGCAATCAACACCTGCAGAGTCCGAATATTATAAAATGATAGATTACAAAACCTCAGACTTTTCTTTGCAAGAGGTGAAAATTCCGAAAATAGAGCAGAAGGTCGACAATCAAAAAATGCTGGGCGAGCCTACCAAAGATGCACCGCTTGTAGTCGAGGAGGAAGAAAGAGAGAAAAAAGAGGAAGAAAAAGTAAAAGAAGATGTAAGCAAAGAAAATGAAGGAACTGCGGAAAAAAAATTAGAACAACAGGCGAAGGTTGAAGAGAATCTTAAAACAGTATCAAGCGATACTTCGGGTACAAATCTATATTCGGAAGAAATATTTATGAAAGTAGAGATTCCGGCCGAATTTCCGGGTGGGCCAATTGCCTTTGGGAAATTTGTAGGAGAAAACATCAAATATCCGGACTATGCCATTAAAAATAAGGTAGATGGAATCGTGTATGTACACGTAATTGTGGGCAATGACGGAACGCTTTCAGATATAAAAATTTACAAGGGTATCGAAGAAAGCTGCAACAATGAAGTGCTTCGGGTATTGAAGTTGTCGCCTAAATGGGTTCCTGCTAGGCAAAAGGCCAAATTTGTTCGGCAAAGAATGATAGTACCTATCCGATTTAGGTCGCAATAAATTCCCTGCATTATTTTGGATCACAATTTATTAACTTTGCATCAATGTCAAAAGTTCATCACCGTAAATGCCCTTCCCATTTGGTTGCATACGACCAAGGAAAGGAGGATTTAAGAAATGAAATTTAGGAGCTGGCAGCACTGAACCTTACATTTTAATTTACTTAAACTTGGGATTGAACCCAATTTTTGCAGCAAAACCAAGTATTATATATCGAACATGCGGATTTTCTTAATAGGACTTATAGGGAGCGGGAAGACAACTTTAGGAAAAAAACTAGCAGAATTGCTCAAAATTCCATTCATAGACCTTGACGAATACATTGTAAGGAAAGAAATACAATCAGTTTCTGAAATTTTTGCTACAAAGGGAGAAGATTATTTTAGGGAATTAGAAGCAAAATGCCTGCGTGAAATATGCCAATTTAAAGATGCTGTAGTAGCCACTGGAGGTGGTGCAGCCTGCTTCCACGACAACATGGCGGTAATGAATGTGGCTGGGGTCACCATATTTTTAGATGTGCCCCTCGAAACACTCACAGAAAGGCTCTGGCACCAGCCACAGCGCGAACAAAGGCCGATGATTGCTGGTAAAACAAAAGCAGAATTAGGAGTTTTCGTGAAAGAAATACACCGAAGTAGACTGGAATTTTATAAAGAGGCCAAGTTAATTTTTAAAGGCAATGATATCAGTGCCAATCAGATTATTTATTTGTTAGACGAACTAGATTAATCGCTGATGCTGAAACTCAAATGCTACCTGCCACTGTTGGCTATTATGGCTTGCCAATCATTTGATAGCAAGGAGAAACTCAAAAATCAGGTCTCGTTTTTGGGAAAGGAATTAAAAAGCCAAGAAGCCCAATTGGTATCTAGAGAAGTTTCTGTATGTAAAGTGACGAAATTCAGCGGCAAAATTGACACAGCAATCATCAAAAACATAGATTGGAGTAAGGAAATGGCACTTTTTTCTGTGTTGGATATTTTTAAGCCAGTTTATAAAGGTAATTTCAATGTAGAAAACAAAGTCGACAGAGCCCATCAGGTATCGAAATACAGCAAAATTTCCAAAAGCAAAAGCCCGATCGATTCACTGCTTATTTATAAAAACAGGCAAGGCAAAATGAGCCATATTTTAGCATTTGGTTCTACCCGCAACTTCTTCTTTGCCGCAACCTCTCGGTATAGTTTGGATTTCGACACAGTGTCGGGCAGGCTAAGAAATTACGAACTCGATGCTAAAAAAACCTTCATTTGGGGCAAATCTGACACCTATGCGATGTATTCTCGCATTTTAGAATGAGAAAGAATTGCATGATGATACCCAAACATATGGAGACATTGAAATCCACCCATTTTCAATATAAAATATTATTAGTCTCAAATCCACAATGAAACAGGCTATTTCTGGGGGGTGAGGGCTGCTAACAAAATGACTACTGAACAAAAATTTTCTGCACTTTTCGATGGGTATATTTGGCGAATTGTTGCAGATGAATACGCACCTATTTTAGTGCTTGAAATCCGCAACTATGATAATCGTGAGGTTTCGTATGCAGCTGTAGATATTGAAAAATTCCAGCTGTTGTGGCATGATTTTAGACTTAGTGAACTATGGTGGGCCGGCATCGAGGCAGTTGCCAATGGGCTTATTTACTTCCATGGTTACAATCACATTCAGTATGCAAACCATATAGGAATCAACTGTTTGGATGTAGCTAAAAAGGAAATTTTGTGGGAGAATAAACATTTGATTTTTCATTCATTAAATCGACAGCACCTTATTGCACAAAATCGCGTAGATGCCTACAGCAGCAGTTATCAGCATGTAAATCCGCTTTCGGGCGAGGTATTATACACATGTGAAATATTGCCAATCGATGTAGAAGTGCCAAGGTTGCATCAAGCCATAAGCACCCGTTTTTATCCAATGTTTATGGAAGAGACCGATTACAACTTCACAAAAATCGTGTTGTTCGTAAAGAAAATACTTAAAGTTGATGCGGTGCTAGCAATTGAATATTTAGAACACAATGCCAAGATTGTCATTTCGTTTCATACAAAACAAAACAATAAACTGCAAAATCGACTAATTTTGCTCGACAGCGAGGCCAACATACTTCACGATTGGATTTTGGGTGATGATTTGGTTGGCATAGCAAGGCAAACATTTTTAGTTATAGGCACACACATTATTTTTGTACAACATAAGAACGAAATTAAAATTTATGAATTGTAAAATTGCTTTTTTGTCACTTTTGCTTACTTCAGCCACCCTAAGTTTTGCTATTGAAAACGATTCTATTTCCACTTTGAATAAAAATGGGCAAACGGTTATTCTATACGAAGTGGGTGCCAAAGAAACCATGTATTCGATTGCTAGAAAATATAATATACCGCCTAAATCGATCATTGCCATCAACCCTGAGATTGCAAATACGGGTTTAAAGACAGGTCAAAAAATATTTGTGCCTTACGAAACTGCTCGTTTGGCCAAAACTATTGCGACAAGTAACACTGGGGAAATAGCGGGTGCTACGTACCATACGGTGGAGAAAAGTCAAACCCTTTACACCGTGGCGAGAATGTACAAAACCTCTGTAGAAGATCTCAGAAGGTGGAACAACCTAGTGGATAGCGACTTAAAGATTGGATCGAAATTGATAGTGAATATGAATGCTGAAGTGGTGAAACAAGTACCTTTTGAAGTATTGAAGGAGACCTCTAAAAAGACAGTAAGGTCAAACACTGGTTATGATAAAATAGTAGAAACAGGAAAGGCTGAAGCTTTCGATACCAATGAAGGAGACAAATACTATTATGTGTTGCACAAAACACTTTCCATAGGCACGGTAGTACAAGTAGAAAATGAAGCCAACGGCATTACGATATATGGCAGGGTAGTGGGGAAGCTGCCAGAATCTGCAGATAAGAATATGATCTTGAAGCTTTCTAAGCTCGCTTACGCCAAGTTGGGAGGTGAGTCGGCTAGTATCAAAGTGCAGGTGGCGCACTTGCCTTAAGAATTGCGCTAATTGCAAACCGCTGCCGCTTAGTATGCCCTTACAACTATAAGGGCATACCAAGCGGCTGACATCGAGGCTTGTAAACTCAACAGTACTTACATGTGAATAGCTCTGTTTTCGGTAGCTGCCAAACAAGCTTCTTTCACGGCTTCCATATAGGTGGGGTGTGCATGGCTCATTCGGGCTACATCTTCGGCCGATGCCCGAAATTCCATCGCTGTAACTCCTGCGGCTATCATATCGGCCGCTCTGGCACCAATTATGTGCATACCTAATATCTCATCTGTTTTTTTGTCGGCCAATATTTTTACAAATCCATCCAAATCCATACTTGCACGTGCCCTTCCCAATGCTTTGAAAGGGAAACTTCCTATTTTGTATTCCTTTCCTGCCGTTTTCAGTTCCTCTTCTGTAGCACCTACAGCTGCCACTTCAGGCCAGGTATACACCACATTAGGAATTAAATTGTAATGAATATGGGGCTTTTGGCCTGTTATAGTTTCAGCCACAAATGTGCCCTCTTCTTCCGCCTTGTGGGCAAGCATTGCTCCTTTCACTACATCTCCTATGGCGTAAATACCTGCCACTGACGTTTCTAGATGATCGTTTACAACTATTTTGCCTTTTTCATCAGCTTTTATACCCATATTTTCTAATCCCAAACCTTCAGTATAGGCTTTTCTGCCTACCGCTACCAAACAATAGTCGCCTTTGAACTCCACCACTTTGCCTTCAGCGTTCTCTGCGGTGACTACCACTCCATCGCCTGTATTTTTTGCCCCAGTTACTTTGTGTTTGTAGGCAAATTCAAAGCCTAGTTTTGTCAATGATTTTTGCAATTCTTTGCCCAAGGCTCGATCCATAGTGGGGATAATAGTATCTAAAAATTCAACAACCGTTACTTTTGCACCAAGCCGGGCATATACCGATCCCAGTTCAAGACCAATCACTCCGCCCCCAATCAAAATTAGGTGCTTGGGAACTTCAGTCATTTCTAACGCTTCGGTAGAGGTGATAATTCTTGTTTTATCGACCGGTACATTTGGCAACACAATTGGTTTTGAGCCTGTAGCTATGATTGTTTTATTGGTGGTTATTTCCTGCAAACTGCCATCTGCTTTTTTAACTGAAATGGTGTTTTTATCTTTAAACGATCCTAGTCCTTTGAAAACAGTGATTTTGTTTTTCTTCATCAAAAAGTTTACACCATCGATGTTGCCCTTCACTACATCTCGTTTGCGGGCTATCATCTGAACCAGATTCACTTTTACATCTCCTGCTATATCAATGCCGTGAATTTTAAATGTGTGCGTAGCATTATGAAAGTGTTCGGAAGAATCTAGCAATGCTTTCGATGGTATGCAGCCCACATTTAGGCAGGTGCCGCCAAGATTTTCGTATTTTTCAATTATAGCTGTTTTCAAGCCCAATTGGGCACAACGAATAGCGGCTACATATCCTCCGGGGCCTGAGCCTATGATGGTAACGTCAAATTGCATGATGATTGAATTGATTATTAATGAAGATATTTACAGTATTTAAAATCGAAATATTCAGGATTCGAAATTACTGCAAACTAGCCACGAAATCTGTTCAAAGGATTATTTTTTTTTGGTTGTTCGTGAAAGTGCTTTCTGCACGCCTTGTTCACAGTTCTCTTTACACTGTTCGATACCACTATACTTTTTTGCTTAGCTATAAAAAAATATTATTAATACAATACAAACATTGCATCTACATTTAATCGCAATATTTTTACAAAATAAATTTCGCAGGCATTTTACACATCCGAAAACCGCATTTTTAAATGAAAAACAACCTCCTAGTAGAAATAGCTTGGGAAGTATGCAACCAAGTAGGTGGCATTTATACCGTTATTCGCACCAAAGTGCCTGCAACTATAGATAAGTGGGGCAACAACTATTGTTTGATTGGCCCATATACCCACAAAAATATCGGTGCGGAGTTCGAACCGACTGACGATTACACCGATGAATTTGGCAAAGCTGTACTGAAAATGAGGGAAAATGGATTTGAAGTCCATTACGGCACTTGGATGGTGACTGGTACGCCAAAAGTGATACTATTCAACCCCAATTCTGTTTTTCATTCGCTCGACAAAATCAAATATTTGCTTTGGGAACACCACAGCATTTCTTCGCCCCCAGGCGATCAGTTGCTAGACCAGGTAGTTGCATTTGGCTATTTGGTGAAAAATTTCTTTGGGGAATTGGCTCATTTAGACAAAGACAACAACATCATAGCCCATTTTCATGAATGGATGGCTGGTACACCCATTCCAGAAATGAGAAGAGAGAGGCTGGAGAACATTAAGATCGTATTTACCACGCATGCAACTTTATTAGGGCGTTATTTAGCCATGAACAATGGCTCGTTTTACGACCATTTGCAATACATGGATTGGCGGAAGGAGGCCAAAAATTATAACATCGAAGCCCAAGTGATGATCGAAAGAGCTGCTACGCATGGGGCTCACATTTTCACCACCGTAAGTGATGTTACCGCTCGCGAATGTGTACAACTGCTTGGCAGGCAGCCCGATGTGATATTGCCAAATGGCTTGAATATAGAGCGTTACGAAGCTTTGCACGAGTTCCAAAACCTACACAAAATCAATAAAGACAAGATTGCCGAGTTTGTGATCGGGCACTTTTTCCAAAGTTATTCTTGGGATCTCGACAATACGCTTTACTTCTTTACTTCAGGCAGGTTTGAATTTACCAACAAGGGCTTCGACATTACCCTTGAAGCCTTGGCTCGATTAAATTGGAAAATCAGAGATGCCGGATTAGAGACAAAAGTGATCATGTTCTTTATCACCAAACAGCCTTTTCATTCTATAAATCCAAAAGCACTGGAAACCCGCGCTGTGATGGAGGAAATCAGGGAAACTTGCGAAGCCATACAGAAACAGGTGGGGCAAAAATTATTTATGGCCACAGCTATGAGCCATGAGAATAAAATGCCGGATTTAAACAAGTTTGTAGATGATTATTGGCGACTACGGTTGCGAAGAATAGCGCAAACTTGGCACACATCAGACCTGCCAAGTTTGGTTACGCATAACTTGGTGAACGACAGTACCGATCCTATTTTAGGGTTTTTACGCAATTCAAACATGGTAAATCACAAGCACGACCCAGTAAAGATAGTATATCACCCCGATTTTATCTCTACATCTAGCCCGCTGTTTGGCATGGAATATGGCCAGTTTGTTCGTGGATGCCACTTGGGCGTGTTCCCGAGCTACTACGAGCCTTGGGGCTATACGCCTTTGGAATGTATCGCCTCGGGTGTACCTACGCTTACCAGCGACTTGGCTGGCTTCGGTGATTATGTGATTAAAAATATGGAAAATCCGATCGAAAAGGGCATATACGTGGTAAATAGACTTGGTAAAGGCTTTCACGAAGCTGCCGATCAGATGGCAAACCAGCTATTTGACTTTGTACGCATGAACCGCAGGCAACGCATCGACCAACGCAACAAAACGGAAAGGGCATCGGCAAGTTTTGATTGGGTAGAGCTTATCAAATACTATGAAGAGGCTTACTCCAAAGCTTCAAAGGCTAAGTAAACCACCAAGTATCATGCGGAAAGGCACTCCAGCATTTTACCAAAAATGGAAACTTTACATCAGTGTAGATTTTTGTCATGTATTTGGTGATGATATTATTCATAATCGTACTGCTCGTGTTTTTTCGTAGAGAGCTGTATTTTTGGTGCATCGCAGCGACAGTAAGAATTGCAAAGCTGCCTTTGCCAGTGACTCGAAAATGCGGTATGGCGAAAATATGAAGCATGATTTCAAATATTGGCAAAAAAGTATAACCCAAAACGGCAAACTGTGGTTTGCTACTTGTTTACATATCGACCTATGAATCTAAGAAACGCAGTTTTGGCCTTTATTTCAGTTTTTTCGATGGTAGCAAATGCCCAAATAGATGAAACTTGGCAGGAAACGGCCGTAAAGCGTTACAAAATAAATAAAAGAGGCATGCAGCTACTAGGTTCGTGGGCTGCTTTCAATATTATTGGTGGTGGCATTGCGTACACACAGACATCCGGGGTGGAAAGCTACTTCTATCAAATGAATGCTGGCTGGAATTTGATCAATCTGGCCATTGCGATGCCCAACTTATTGAAAAAATACAAAGAGCCTGAATCATTTTCCAAAAATGTGGATCAGCAACATACAATAGAAAAGATTTTGCTGCTAAATATTGGTCTTGATGTGGCGTACATGGTTGGTGGGGCATATTTGAACCAACTTTCTGTGACTGCCGACCAGCAAGAAATGCTGAAAGGCTATGGCAACAGCTTGATTTTGCAAGGTGGCTTTTTGTTTTTATTTGATTGCGGGTTATATTTTGTACAGCACCAACATGGTAAAAAAATAAATGGCTTTCTTGAAAAGCTGTGTTTATCAAATAATGGACTTGGTGTGAAGCTCCAATTTTAAATTACTTTTTACTTCATTTTTTGGAATTTATTTAGCCCCAATTGCGATAGCCGCAGTTTTTTTCTTTATTCCATTTTGCAACTAAACATCATAAGTCGGAAACGTAAAGATTGCGGTGCAGGATATGCCAACATAGGAGGTTAGATCGCCAAATCGCAAAAAATAAGATCTCCTTTGGCTTCGACCGCTTATTTTGCAAGTAATAATATTCTGAGCCTTCACAGTTGTCAACTTTTGCAGATCCAACCTAAAAGTTATGCTGAATTAAAAAAAATGTACAGCTCAGAACACAATATTACTACAACTATATGAGCGCCATGTAATGTCGTTTAGTTTACTAATTTCTTTTAACTTCCACCTACCCCAGTTTGGGAGAAAGGAGTAAATAAGGACTAAATAAACGACAATGAACCATAATTAGAACCTGCCTTTGACCATAGATACCTGCCAATCAAAGTAAATTATGATACTTAGCATCAACTCATGGGAGATAAACAAGTTATTTAACTTGCTTATTGAGCAATCGCAGCCGTGAAGGTTTGCACTTTGTTGTTCATTTACTTGTGCCTAAACCAACAATCTGTTCGTTCGCTTTCATACGCTTTAAATACAGTGTTCACCGGCTTTCCATGCATTATTTTGTTTGCAAAAGCAGTTCGGGCTACAAAATTAAAAACGCCCATGTCTAAAGTATAGGCTGTGGTGTTTGAATACGAAAAGGCTTCATGAACTTGCACCATCTTATCAAAAAGAGATTTCATAATAGTTAAATTAGAGCCAATAACTCCACAATTGAGCAATGTTTCATGTTTATTTACTACTTCATATTTACTAAACTCGGGCATCAAATCTCGCAGATGGCTGCTGTGATTTCGCATCCAATCGTTGTCTAAAATTTTTGGCTCATCGCCACAGAATAGAAAATCTGAATTTTGAGAAAACACATCGCTTTCAAATGGATTTTTAAGCACCTCAACATCTGTGATGTCTGTAACAAAAATATTTTCAATCCCTTCTAAGTTTGTTTGTAAATAATTTTGGTAAATAAAGTAACGGTATACGTTGGGCTTCAACCTTCCATCGTAATGCACTTCAACAAATTGGATGTGCTCATTGGAGTACTTTTTGACAAAATTGGCTGAAAACGAATTGTGAAATACAATTGCCTTAAGGTGTGCTCTTAAGATAGAATTGTACCATTTTTGAATTACGCTAAAATCATTTTGTTGTAGCAGCTCATTTCTGTTTACATCGTAAACACCAGTCAGTAAAGAAGCGAAAATAAAATTTGCTGATTTTACATGAATTTTGTTTTCAGGCATGACTGAGTTTCAATTTAGCAGTAATGCTATTGACATGATTTCTGTAATATATATATGTACGGGTTTGTAACTTTGTCACATTGTAAGTTTTAGAGGCTTGTTCATAAAATTCGCTGTCGGCTGCATATTTATTGTCAAAGAAATTTTTTTCGAATACTTCTTTCTTACCAAATAATGTTGCGAATAAAATACAATCATCTACATGAATATTGTTTTGGTTATTATATTTGTCTGGCACATAATAGTCTTCAAATACATCCACAATAGTATCGGTGTGCGTTGCTATCAAATCATGTGAGTTCATAGCCCGTAGGCAGGTTGATAAATGATTTGGTTTATATTCATCATCGGCATCAATGATACTAATGAAAGAACTACTACACAGCCTAATGCCTCGATTTATGCTAAAGGATTGGCCTCTGTTTTTATGCCTAAAGTAGCTGATCCTATTTTCAAACCTTTGCGTGTATTCCAATAGCTTGGTGCTGGTATAAAAATCGCTTCCATCATCGAGAATAATTAACTCAAAATCTTGAAAATCTTGATTTAAGACTGAATCTATGGCTCTTTTCGACATTATGAAAGGAGTATTGTATGTTGCCATCAACACATTTATTGTTGTCTGATTTTGCGATTTCATGCTAATTATTTGGTGAGATGGAGGTTGACTGTGATTTTATCCAGCATCCAGTACTATTTACAATCTGCCTTCAATACCTACTCCTTCTTTTTTAATACAATATATTAAATGTAAATACTTTCTGCTTTTTCCAACGCCCTGTTAGTGTAGCTGTACGAAGCGATTCTTATTTGGCAGCCCATGTTGCAAATTCTAGGCAGCTCCTATGTTGCGATACTAAGGTCTTTTATACTGCGAAAGTAATACCCATTTGGCTCTGTCTCAAAGTATTATTTAAAAAATATAGATAACACTTAAATTTTCATTTTGATCTCGACCGATTTCTAGCCCAAAAATTTTATTTTTAGCCTTGTAAGCTATTTTATTACTCATAAGGTGTCTAAATTGTTTATGTAATACTCAGCCTGTTCCAATAAAGCTGTTTTTGCTGAGGGTTTCATTTTTTGCCAAATATTGTACATCATGCCAACACGGGGATTTTTTGATAGGATTTTTTCGTTTCTGCTGTAGAAATTCCAATACAAACTATTGAATGGACAGGCTTTGTCGCCTGTTTTTAGGTCTTTTTTATAATAACATGAGCTACAATAATGGCTCATTTTATCGATATATGCCGCTGAACTCACATAAGGCTTTGAGCCAATAATTCCTCCATCTGCAAACTGACTCATGCCGCGCGTGTTGGTTATTTCAACCCATTCTATGGCATCAATGTAAATACCCAAATACCAGGCGTCTACTTCATTGGGCTGTACACCCGCTAGTAAAGCAAAATTTCCTGTTATCATCAATCTTTGTATATGGTGCGCATAGGCGTAGTTTAGAGATTGCCTGATGCTGTGACTTAAGCAGTTCAATTTGGTCTCACCCGTCCAGTACCACACGGGTAGTTTTTGTTGATTATCCAAAAAGTTCATCTCAGAAAAGGCGGGCATTTTCCACCAATATATGCCACGCATGTATTCTCTCCATCCCAATATTTGCCTTACAAAGCCTTCGAGTTGGTTTATACCAATGGCGTGTGGCCGATGCTTCCACTCGGCAACAGCCCGATCAATCACTTCGAGTGGTGATAGCAGCTTTGTGTTGAGCGAAAATGACAAACGAGAATGATACAGCGACCAATCGTGTGGTGTCATGGCATCTTCGTAAGTACCAAACAAAGGCAGACACTCTCGAACAAAAAATTCCAGTAACTGTATTGATTGTTGCCTGCTTACAGGCCAAATGAACCTTGTTGGATCTACAGTGCCAATCGTTTGAACATCGGTTTTTGAGAGCATTTCAAAAATGTCAACTACATTGTTTTCAAACAGAAAAGGTGGTGTGCATTTATGATTGGCGGGCAATTTCTTGCGATTGTCCTTGTCGAAGTTCCACTGCCCTGCCAACGGTTGTTCTCCATCCATAAGCAGATTATGCTTTTTGCGCAGACTTCGGTAAAAACTTTCAAGGAGGTAGTTTTTTTTGCCTTTAAAAAATTCGGCCAAATCTGTGCGTTTAGTCACAAAATGCTCGCTATCAACGGCCTTATTTTCTATACCCAGGGTTTTGCAAAAGTCGACCAAGTGTTTGTTTACACGGTATTCATCGGGTAATTGGTATTCAAAGCTTGAGAATTTTTCTTTTTGGATCAACAAAGAAATGTTTTTTTCAAAAGAATGTAAATTTCCTTCGTCATTCAATTTGAGGTAAATGACCCGATGTTTTTTTTCTTCTAGGTCTTTCGCAAACTGGCGCATCGCTGCGAAAAAGCCTAAGATTTTTTGTATATGATGTTTGGCATAATCGGTTTCACTTCTAATTTCCATCAACAAATAAGTAATGGAATCATCAGATTTTCGATACCAAGAATGTTGGCTATTGAGCTGATCGCCCAAAATTAAGCGCAGTGTTTTATATGTAGTCATGTCAGTTGGTTATTTTGTGCTTCTGCATCTATCGCTACAGTACTTTACTTCGCCCCAATTTTTTTCCCATTTTTTCCGCCAAGAGAAAGGTTTCCCACAATTCACACATATTTTAGCGGGCAAATTTTCTTTTTTAACGCCTTTCATTAGCCCTATCTGGTTAGGTACATTCTAATTTTCGATTGCTAATATGCCACCTCAACAGATCATTTCTTTTTTTGTTATTTAAAATATTTCGTTCATTAAACCCAGTAATGGCTATTGTAGCGTGGAAACAATCAATAAGGCAACGTTTAAACTCTCAAATAAAGTTATTTTCAGCCTGATGCGATTTTGGATTGTTAACATGCTTTATCAATATGCGCTTCCCTTCTGCTTTTACCTCGTCTTTTTTGCGATACGACCATACAATGTCGCTAGCTCGCTTTCTGCTCTCTTCGATATTTATTATTGGGGCGGGGTAATCTTTACCGATCTCACATCGATAAAGCTGTTGCTCTATTAAAGTCAATTTCCAAGGTTCATGAATCAACGTGGCAGGGATATTGGCCAAAGCGGGTAGCCATTGTTTTATAAATAACCCTTCCGTGTCATGATCCTGAGAGTTTTTTATGGGGTTGTAAATACGAATGGTATTAATGCCAGTAACACCACTCTGCATTTGCAATTGCGGATAGTGAATGCCGGGTTCATAGTCTAAAAACTGACGGGCGAGGAAGTGCAAATCGCGCCAGTCTTGCCACAGATTGAAAACAAAAAATGAGACGACCATCGCGCGCATTCTGAAATTAATGTATCCAGTAGCTACTACACAGCGCATGCAAGCATCTACCAATGGCACTCCCGTTTCGCCTTGCTGCCAAGCTTGGATATAAGTTTCGTTCTTAGGCTTAATTAACTGATCGTATGCGCTGTTCACATTTGTAAATTCCATTGTGCATTCGTCTTCAAATTTTTGCATAAAATGGCAGTGCCACTGCAAGCGCGATTTAAAATTGTTGAGATCTCTTTGGTTTTTGGCACTTTCGTAATGCTGTTGAGCAAATAAATACACCATCCGCATACTTATATTACCGTACGTCAAATACGGAGATAAGCGGCTGCAACCTCTGCGACTCAATGAAGGCTTTGAAATATGCTTGCTATAGTTAACATATCGCTCTTTGGCAAAACTTGACAAGTATTTCCAAGCGAAAGACTCACCTCCTGGCTGAAAATTTTTATTCGAAGTTGTAATTTCCAATGGCAGATCTGCACCCTTCAACTTTTCATATAATTCATTTTCCAATTTCAAAATTGACCACTTTTTTTCATCCACCATTTTTGGGGCGCTGGTCATGGTGTGCAGCCAACGTTGTTCCCATTTTGTTCGCGACTTTAGCATACGTACTACCCCATGCAGTTGCGATTCCTTCCATACAATACCTTGCTGCTTGCAAAAGGCTTTTATAGCAATATCCCGATCGTAACTTAGTTTATTGCCAACTTCCTGATGCGAAAAAATGGTTTGGATCTCATAGTGCTCCACTATTTCATCAAATACTTGCAATACCTCGTTGTGAAAAACATGCAATTGTGCGTTAATTTCTTTAAGCTTTTCCTGCATTTCGCTTAAGGATTCATGTACAAATCGCCAATGCCGAACATCGCTGTCGTCATAGGCCATTAAACTCGGTTCGAAAAAATAAAGAAGCAATACAGGTAAGCTTTCGTGCTGGGCTGAATATAAGGGTTCGTGATCTGTAAATCTTAAATCGCGCTTAAACCAAACTACATTTATCCGTTGTTTCAATTACACCTATTTTATTTACGATTACGACTGTTTTTCTATGCATATAGTTGCGATATTTTAGTTTTGCACCTGCTAAGATCCATAGCCCACCGTTTAATTCGTGGGCTATAGATGGGACGGACAGCGTTTAGCGTCCCGTTTATTCGTAAAAAAATTAAGAAGTAAATCAAACCGTAGCTAATCGATATTTTCCGCGTCTATTATTAAATATAAAGACAAATTTTAAAACCTTATTATCTGTGTTCTCGACTTTTAATGCCCGTCCATTGTGGTTCAAACCGTGAGCAATGGATGCGGCCGATAGCGGTTCTCCAAACGCCAATGACACCAAACCACTAAAATAGAAATAAGCTGGGGTAGAGAACCGACATCCCGAAGCGTATTTCCCTGTTGCGATTGGGGTGAAAATCTAATTTAATGTCAAATAATAGTACGCCTTTTACGATGGCTTCCATTTTCCTATTTTTATTTAAGAAGCGGTATGCTTTGTTTATGCTCATTTCGTAGCTAATTTTGCAGCCATGTCAACGGCCAAATACATTTTCGTTACAGGAGGGGTAACATCTTCACTAGGAAAAGGAATAATATCAGCATCACTCGCCAAACTTCTGCAAGCCAGAGGCTATTCAGTAACCATTCAAAAATTTGATCCATACATAAATGTAGATCCCGGCACGCTCAATCCCTACGAACATGGCGAATGCTACGTAACAGATGACGGAGCGGAAACCGACCTAGATTTAGGGCATTACGAACGGTTTTTAAATATCCCCACTTCACAAGCCAATAATGTAACCACGGGGAAAATCTACTTCACCGTGATCACAAGAGAGCGTGAAGGTGCTTTTCTAGGCAAGACGGTTCAGGTAGTGCCACACATCACCGATGAGATAAAACGAAATTTTCGCCTGTTGGGCGAAACTGGCCAATACGAGATCGTAATCACAGAAATTGGCGGCTGCGTAGGCGATATTGAAGCATTGCCTTTTGTAGAAGCTGTAAGGCAGTTCAAGTGGGAGCAAGGCGATGGCAATGTAATCACCATTCACTTAACTTTAGTGCCTTACCTAAAATCGGCAGGCGAACTAAAGACCAAGCCAACACAACATTCAGTGAAGCAGTTGTCGGAATCAGGCATACAACCCGATATTCTGGTGGCTCGTACCGAATATCCCTTGAGTATAGATATCAGAAAAAAAATAGCCTTGTTTTCAAATGTGCAACAGAAATGTGTGATCGAATCGATAGATGCCGAAACCATATACGATGTACCGCTATTGATGAAAAAAGAAAAACTCGATTTGCGGGTGCTTGAAAAGCTTGATTTAGTGGAAAAACAAGAGCCTGACTTAGATTCGTGGAAAGAGTTTTTGGGCAAGCTCAAAAACCCTACCTCGGAGGTGAGCATTGCCCTGATTGGCAAATATGTAGAGCTTAAAGATGCCTACAAATCAATTGCTGAGGCTTTCATACATGCCGGAGCAATGAATGAATGCAAGGTAAATATTGATTGGATTCACTCTGAAAAACTGGCCGATACCAATGTATATGAGTTGGTGAGCAACTACGATGGCATACTGGTAGCTCCTGGCTTTGGCGAACGAGGTTTTGAAGGGAAAATAAATGCGGTGCAAATAGCCAGAGAAAACAAGATTCCTTTTTTCGGAATATGCTTGGGTATGCAATGCTCGGTAATAGAGTTTGGCAGAAATATACTGCAATTGAAAGAGGCAAACTCTACAGAAATGAATAAAGAAACACCCCATCCGGTAGTGGACATGATGGAGGAGCAGAAAAAAATAACCCAAATGGGCGGCACCATGCGGTTGGGAGCGTACCCCTGCGAATTGACTGCTGGCTCGAAAGTGGCCTTGGCTTACGGCACTACACTCATCAGCGAACGCCACAGGCACCGGTATGAATTCAACAACAATTACAAATCGCAATATGAAAATGCAGGAATGATTGCTACAGGAATCAATCCTCAAACAGGTTTGGTGGAGATAGTGGAAGTGCCCGATCATCCTTGGTTTGTGGGTGTGCAATTTCACCCCGAATTGAAAAGCACTGTTTTAAATCCGCATCCGCTGTTTGTACACTTTGTGAAAGCAGCTTTGGAATACTCTAAGAATAAAGTTTAAAAATTTATATTGTAAAAATCACCCCCTTAATGAAAGACATCGACCGCAACCAAGCCATAGGATTAGTATTGATTTCAGCCATGCTGATAGTCTATTTTACTTTTTTCTCTGGCTCTTTTGACGATAAGAAAAAAACGGTAACTGAAACACAATCTCTAGATTCGGCTTCCAAAGCCCCAGTAGCTACTATTGCTCCCGCGGCTGTCGACACCACACAGCTCAAACAGCAGTACGGCACATTTGCCTCATTTGCATCTGGAACAGAAACCGAGTACGTACTTGAAAATGAAAACCTGAAAATTGTACTATCCAGCAAAGGGGGAAATGTAAAATCGGCCTT
>Ga0163144_10011890_pt1 | contig 18370 bp, 16 predicted proteins | sample OliLak19BULKMAT1_FD_123175 | JGI IMG/M metagenome (GOLD analysis project Ga0163144, IMG submission 123175) | Freshwater microbial mat bacterial communities from Lake Vanda, McMurdo Dry Valleys, Antarctica - Oligotrophic Lake LV.19.BULKMAT1 | ecosystem: Environmental > Aquatic > Freshwater >... | reverse complement strand
GCATTTCACGCAGCTAAAAATCGACATGCTCAAAGCCGTCGCCAGTCAGGCCGCCGCCGCGATCGAGAACGCGCGGTTGCTCGCGGAGTCCATCGAAGCCGAGCAGCTCGAACGGCAGGTCCAACTCGCGGCCGAGGTGCAACAGCGCATGATCCCCGACCGCCCGCCCCCCTCGCCGGGCATCGACATCGCGAGCGAATACGTCCCGTGTTACAGCCTCGGGGGCGACTTTTATGACTTCATCGCGTTTCCGGACCAGAACGGCGGCGTCGTGATGGCGGACGTGTCGGGCAAGGGCGTGCCGGCGTCGCTCATCATGGCGTCGGTCCGTGCGGCGCTCCGCGCACAGGCCGACAACGTCTACTACCTGTACGAAGTGATGCGCCGCCTGAACCTGATGCTCTGTCGCGACACCAAGGCGAGCGAATTCGTCACGCTCTTCTATGGCGTGCTCGACTCCAACGTCAAACGCCTGACCTATTGCTCCGCGGGGCATCCTCCTGCGCTGCTTTTGCGTGACGGAAAAGTGTCAGAACTCGCGAGCGAGAATATGGTGCTCGGGATCAGCGTCGACGAGATTTACACGCAGTCGTTCATCGACCTGCTGCCGGGTGACCTGCTGATGCTCTACACCGACGGCCTCCCCGACGCGATGAACTACCAGAAGGAAACGTTCGGCAGGCAACGCGTCGTCGAGGCCTTCAAGCAAGGGGGCCCGTCGGCCGAGGCGGTGGTGCAGAACGTTCTGTGGCACATGCGCCGGTTCGTAGGCTTCACCAGAGCGAGCGACGACGTGACCATGACGGTCCTGAAGGTGCTTTAGATTTCCCGCACGAGCCTGTAGAACGCCTCACGCAGTCTGCGTGTGAGCGGGCCGACGTCCCCGGTGCCGATCACTCGACCGTCGACTTTGGTCACGGGCATGACTTCCGCGCCCGTACCGGTGAGGAAAATTTCGTCGGCGGTGTAAAGGTCCAGACGTTGCACGATCCGCTCGGCGAACGGGATCGACAGCTTCTGGCTCAACTCAATAATCGCGCCGCGCGTAATCCCTTCGAGCGCGCCTTCCGACGCCGGCGGGGTGGTCATTTTCCCGTCACGACAGACGAAAATGTTGTCGGCGGTGCACTCGCAGACGTTACCGAGGTGGTTGAGCATGACCGCTTCGGGAACGCCCGCGTCATTGGCCTCGATCTTGGCCAGAACATTGTTTAAATAATTTAAACTCTTCACGCGCGGCGGGGTCGCGTTCGGATGATTGCGCGTGATGCTCGACGTGATGACCGGAATCCCACGCTCGTACATCTCCGGCGGGTAGACCGAAATGTGGTCGGCGATGATGAAGACCGACGCCTTCGGGCAGCGGGCCGGGTCAATGCCGAGCGTGCCGAAGCCGCGTGTGACGACGGCGCGGATGTAGCAGTCGGTCAGGTCGTTGGCGCGCACGGTTTGCACGATCGCCGCCGACAGTTCCTCGGGCGTGAGGGGAATCGTGAGCCGGATCGCCTTGGCGGAGTCGTAAAGCCGTCGCACGTGCTCGGCGTTCTTGAAAACTCGACCGGCATAAACGCGAATTCCTTCGAACACGCCGTCACCGTACAACAGGCCGTGGTCGTAGACGCTGATCTTCGCTTCGGATTGATCGACGAGCTTGCCGTCGAGCCATATTTTCAAAGGCATGGGAACTCCGCTAACTCGGAGTTGGTAGTGGTTAGTGGTTAGTGGTTAGTGATTAGTTGGGAGTGAAGACACGACAGTTCGCTCGCGTTCACCAGCCACTAGCCACTAGCCACTAACCACTATCTACTAACAACTCTCATTCAGTTTTCTGCAACACGCCTTGCTTCAACACCAGCACACGGTCGGCGGTCCGGGCCAGCGTGCGGTCGTGCGTGACCAAGATGATGGTCTGATTCTGCTCGCGATGCAACCGCTCGAGGACGGTCATAATCTGCGCGCCGGTCTCGACGTCCAGATTCCCCGTCGGCTCGTCCGCGAACAACACGCGCGGGGAGTTCATCAGCGCCCGCGCGATCGCGACGCGCTGCCGCTCTCCGCCGGACAGTTGTGACGGACGGTGCTTCAAACGATGGTCCATGCCGAGCTGTTGCAGGACAGTGGCCGCATGTTCACGAAAGCGGCGGGCGTTCGATCGGAATCCGAGCCACGAATATTCGATCATGGCGCTGAGCATCGTGTTTTCGAGCACGTTCAGCTCGGGAAGCAAATGATAGAATTGGAAGACGAATCCGAACTGCTTGTTGCGTATATTACTTCGCTCGGCAGACGACAGGTTTCCGATGTCTCGGCCCTCAAATTCGACCGTTCCCTCGTCCGGTTCGTCGAGCGCGCCCATCAAATGCAAAAGCGTCGACTTTCCCGACCCCGACCGCCCTTCGATCGCTATAAATTCCCCCGCCGACACGTCGATGCTGACGTCCTTCAGCACCTGCACCACGCTGTCACCCATCTTGAACGACTTCCGCAGTCCGGCGGTGCGCAGAATCAGCTTCGATGGCGTGCTGACAACAGAGGATTCTTTCAGCGCGGATGTCATGCGTTTCATTCAAACCGCAACGCTTCGACCGGTTGCAACCGTGCCGCACGAATCGCCGGGACAAGCGCCCCGAGCACGCTGCTGACCACCGCCACGCCGACGATCACCGCGACTTCCTTCGGGTTCATCGTATTGGGGATTTTGTCGAACGCATACACCTCCGGCTTCCAAATCACGATGCCCAATACCTTGCCCATCCACGTGTGCAGCTCGTTGATGTTGTGGACGATCAAAAACCCGACAAGCAACCCCAGCCCCCCGCCGACGATACCGATCGCCAGGCCGTAACCGAGGAAAATCTGCGCTACGCCCAGGCTCGTCGCGCCGCAGCTTTTGATGATGCCGATGTCCTTGGTCTTTTCGACGACGATCATGTAAAAAATACAGAAAATAAGGAAGATCGCGACGATGCTGATGAGGCTGAAGAGGAACGTGACGAGGGATTTTTCGTTCTCGATCGCGTCGAGATAGACCCGTTGCGTGTCCTCCCAGGTGCGCGCCTCGACGGCGATACCCATATGAGCGTCGGCGTCTTTCAAGACGCGGTCGACGACGACCTGAATCCGCTGCGCGGCGTCGTTCAAGTCCACGCCCGGCTTGAGTTTGATTTGAATGTCGTTCGTCCGCGCCGGCGAATCGCCGAATGCTTCCATCCCGAGGTCCTTCTGAAGCGTGTCGAACGGGACGTAAACGGTGTTGCCGTCGTACTGCCAGACGTTGGTTTTGCTGTCGTCGACGATCCAGTAGTTACGCTCGGCTTTGTTCGACAGGTCGACGGTCGACGCGTCTTCGCTGACGCCCATGACCGTCAATTTTGCCCATGCTTCGTACAGTCCGGTGGGCCGGTCGACGTTGCCGTTCTTGTCTTTGCCGATACCGACCACGCCCGCGCCGACGATCATGCCCGGCCAGTTACGCACGTTGTTCGCCTTGGGCAGAATAAGTTCATACGGCACGTCTGGTACGAGGTCGAACGTCGGTGGAGGGAGCTTGGTGTAGAGTTCGTCCTTCTTTCGTTCTGACAGTTCTTTCACGCCCGTCGCGTTCTGCTCTGCCTCGACTTTCGAGCCGTAGTACCGGTACATCGAGCGAGGAAAGTCATTGATTCCGCCGATCTGTTCGATCGGAAGTCCGACGACCTGCACGCCTTCGCGGATGACGTTCTTGATGTTAATCAACCCGAACGTCCGCAGCGTCGGCGCCGCCGCCTGAACGCCCGGGAGCTTGCGGATTTCTTCGAGCATCTTTTCATAATGCGCAAACCCCGCCAATGACCGTCGCGACACCACGACGTCGCCGGACAGCCCGTGAAACGACTCCCGAAACATGCGCAGCCACCCGCCCATGACCGAAATCACCACCAGCACCATCGCCGTGCAAAGCATGACCGCAATCAACGACACCCACGCGATGCGGCGTTTTCGGAGGTATTTAAGGATCAGGTGCAGTTTATACAAGTCTAGTCACTCCACGATGGCGAGCATGCCCTTGAGGCTTCGGTTGACGACTTCGGACAACGTCATTTTGTGCTTCGCTGCGTATTGCGTCGATCGCTTCCAAATATCGGGATCGAGGCGAACGGACACCCCATCATCGCCGCGCGTCACATAGATGGAAAAGTGCGGACCCTTTCGCGCCCGCTCCCATCGTGCGCGCTCCGCCTTGCTCAACGGACGCAGCTTCGATGCCGGTATGGGCGTATCGAACTCCTTCGTAGCGTCCTGAAGTTCTCCTAGGGACATTTCCCAATAAGGCTTCTGGGGCTTGGTTTTTGGGGTCTTCATAGGTTTAAGTCTCGCCACGCCGCAATTCGCGGGCATGAATGACATACGTCGCGGCCTCGCCGCGTTCCAAGGCTGCTTTTTCAATGACTCCGAGCAATCCTATGTCGATTTGATCCGCGGGTCGCTCGACAAATATGACCTGCAAAGGCCGACCGCCAATCGTACGCCCTTTGACGGTCCACTTCACGCTACTGACCTTTTTCGGATAAGGCCTCTTCGCGCGCCGGACCACTTGTTCGGCCTCCCAGCGCTCCACGCCGTGGATACCAATATGCTCTTCGTTCTTGTCGTCCCAATAGAAAAACATGCTTTACCCCTGCGGCCTCATCAGCGGGAACAAAATCACGTCGCGAATGCTTTCCGCCCCCGTCAGCATCATCACCAGCCGGTCAATCCCCAGCCCCATCCCCCCGGCCGGTGGCATGCCGTACTTTAACGCGGTGAGGAAATCTTCGTCCACTTTCTGCTGCTCGTCCTTGTCCCCGACCTGATGCCGAAAATTCTCCGCCTGCACGTCGGGGTCGTTCAGTTCCGAATAGCCGGGCGAAATCTCCTGGCCGTTGATCGCGAGTTCGTACACGTCGGCAAAAAAATCATCGTCTTTGCACTTGCGTGCAAGAGGAATGATGACGGAGGGGACGCGGGTGACGAAGGTCGGGTCATTCAAAGTGTGTTCAATCAGTTTTTCATAAACTTCAACAAGCTGTTCTGCGGGACTTAACTGTTCGAGTCGTTGGAGCTTACGGCCCGACAATAATGCGAGGCCGTCGCCGTAGTACGCACCAATTTGCAACCGTCGCTCAGATGGAAATTTTTCAAGCCACTTTTCAAACTTTACATAAGTGTTCTCAAAAATTTCCTGAATCAACGCCTCATAAAGTTCGGGCGCAGCCACCTCTAGCCGCGTTTTATCGAACGTCCACCCCGTCCGCTCCTCCACCAACTCCGCCATCGACACCCGCCGCCAACGCCGACCAGCGGGCTTGGTCAAATCTCCTTCAAGATTGATGGTCTTTCTCTTCCGCCTCTCCTTCCCCTCCGCGTGCTCCGTGGCTCCCCCTCCCCCGTGTTCAATTATCAGCGTCCCGAACACCTCCTTCGCCACCGTACAAATCATGTCCTCGACCAGCTCCGCCATCGTTTCCCACGACCCGAACGCTTCATACGCCTCCAGCATCGTAAACTCGGGATTATGTCTCGGCGAAATCCCTTCGTTCCGGAAATTACGGTTGATTTCGAACACTTTCCCGAACCCGCCGACCAGCAGACGCTTCAGATACAGTTCCGGCGCGATGCGCATGAACAGTTTCATATCCAGCGCGTTGTGGTGCGTTTCAAAAGGCCTCGCTGCTGCCCCGCCGTGGATCGGTTGCAGCATGGGCGTTTCGACTTCGGTGAAGCCTTTTTCGCGCAGGTACTCTCTAATTGCGTCGACGATTTGAATTCGGAGTTTCAGCACACGCATCACGTCGGGATTCGACCAGAGGTCGACGTACCGCTGGCGGTAGCGTGCTTCGACATCTGTGAAGCCGCCCTTGGTGACTTCACCGGCCTCGTTTTTTAGTTCCTTCGTCGGCGGAGGGAGCAGCGCCTTGGCGGCCATCGTCACCGCGCCGTCGGCGATCGGGTCCGTGCCGACCCACACGGTGACCTCGCCCTTTTTGGTCGTGCCGACTTTGCCGGTGACGACGATCTGGTCGCCGAGGTCGACAAGGTCATGAACCTGCCAGTCTTTTTCGCTGAGCCGCTTTTTGTCGAGTCCGATTTGAAGGTCGCCGGTCTCGTCGCGCAGGGTCGCGAACGTGAGCTTACCCATCGCGCGCTTGAGCATGACTCGCCCGGCGATCGTGACGACCGGCCCGGCGTCGGGGGCGTCGGGCTTGAACAGCGCGCGGGCTTTGGCCAGGCCCGTGACGTTGTCGACGCGCTGGCCGTACGGGTCGACGCCGAGCTTGCGCAGGGCGTCGAGATTGTTGCGGCGGTCTTGTTCGTAGCTGCTGAGCGGTGCTTCGTTCGTTGAATTCGCGTCTGCCATAATTCCAATTCGTATAGGGCGTTGGATCGTAGTCGAGTGAGACAATTCGGGAAAGCAAGCCGACCGGGCGCTACGTTGTGCCGGATTCAACGACTAAGATCATTTCGTCATGCGTCTTTCGTTATTGGAATCTCCGACCCGTCCGAATTTGGAAACAGGCCCGCGCTCGATCGGCGCGGTGAAGGTGTTGCGCGTCAGTGTGACCGACAAATGCAACTTCCGCTGCGTCTATTGCATGCCTGCCGACGGCGTGAAGTGGCTGCCGCAGGCGGACGTGCTGAGCTTCGAAGAAATCTCCGCCGTCGTCCGGGCGGCCGTCGAAGAGCACGGCATCCGACGTTTCAAACTCACCGGCGGGGAGCCGACCGTGCGGCACGGGCTGGTCGACTTGATCGCGCTGCTCCGCCGAATCCCGGGTGTCGAAGAACTTTCGCTCACCACGAACGGCGCACTCCTTGAACGCCTCGCCCGCCCGATGCGGCAGGCCGGTCTCGACCGCATCACCATCAGCGTCGATAGCCTCCGACCCGACCGCTTCAAACAAATCACCCGCACCGGAGACCTTGCGACGGTCCAACGTGGCATTGACGCGACCATCGATGCGGGCTTCGAGTCGACCAAGATCAACTGCGTCACGATGCGCGGCACGAACGACGACGAACTGGTCGACTTCGCGAAGCTCACGATCACGGGTCCGCTCACGGTCCGTTTCATCGAATACATGCCGCTGGGTGACGCCGCCCTCCGGAGCTCGGGCGTCTCGCCCGGTCTATCATCCCCTCCTTCCTTTGGTATGAAATCGATAGGGAACGAAGAGATAAGAAACGGGCGGGACGCCCGGGGTACGATGTTGCGCGCCGACGCGTCCGAACTCGGCCCCGCCGGCGGGTGTGGCGCTCAGGAGCGTGGTGCGGATTCACTGATCGCTGAGGCGGAAGTTCGCGCACGGATCGAAGACGAACTCGGCCCGCTCGTCCCAGTCGATCGCGCGACCGAAGCCGGTGTCGGCCCGGCTAACGTGTACCGATTGTCACGCGGGAATCCGGTCGGTCGGATCGGGTTCATCAGCGCGATGTCCGCGCCGTTCTGCGCCACCTGCAACCGCCTGCGTCTGACCGCCACCGGCGTGCTACGAAGCTGTCTGTTTGAAGGCGGAGAGGTCGACCTCAAGCCGCTCTTGCGTGACCCAAAATCGGGCGCACCTCCTGGAAATGAAATCGGCGAGGCCATGACCCGCTGCGTCGCGCTCAAGCCCGACGTCCATTCCGGACACGGCAGCACGCAGATGAGTCGCATCGGCGGCTGAAGAACGCACGCCAATCGCGACTCCAAAACAGCCCTCGGCGGAAGCCGTGGGTTGACTGCTCCTTCTTTGCGCCGCATGGTCGCGATGTTGAAGATTCGTTTGGTTCGAGCCCAACCCCCGGCTTCCGCCGAGGGCTATTTTTTTTCGACTCGAAATCGATCGCGAATGGCTCGTCGCATTCGCAACCAATAGCGTTCACCCTACAATGTCGCCGCACGCCATGGCGAAGGAAAAGAAACCACGCAACGCTCTACTCGACCGCGCCCAATACGTCGCGCTGCGCGTCGTGTCGGCGGGGCTTCACTCGTGGCCCATCGACCTCAACCTGCAGATCGCCAAATTCATCGGCGGACTCTGGTTCCGCTTCGGTCGCAAACATCGCGAGCGCGCGACGGGCAACATCAGGCGCTCTTTTCCCGAAAAATCAGAGCATGACATCGCGACGCTCGCCGAACAGTCGATGCAACACCTGATCATGTTCGCAGTCGAAATGCTTTTCACCACGCGGCTGATCCGTATCGACACTTGGCAAAAATACTGCGTCGTCGACCGCGCGAACTTCGGCCCGTTGCTCGAACTCTTGATGAAGTCGTCGAACAGTCCGACGCAGGGACGCGGCATGATCATGTTGACAGGACACTACGGCAACTGGGAAGTGCTGGGGTACACACTGGCGACGCTCGGATTCGGAAGTATTGCCGTCGCGCGGCCGCTCGACAACCCTTACATCAACGACTGGGTTATGGGCGTGCGCGAGCGCCGCGGGCAGAGAATCATCGACAAGAAAGGCGCCATCGAAGAAGTTTCCACCACCCTCGCGCGCGGCGGGGTCGTCGGATTCATCGCCGACCAGAACGCGGGGAAAAAGGGAATGTTCGTCGACTTTTTCGGCCGTAAAGCCAGCACGTACAAGTCGATCGGCCTACTCGCGATGGAGTACAAGGTTCCCGTCGTCGTCGGTTGCGCCGTGCGCGTCGGCGACCGTTTCAAGTACCGCATGCACATGCAGGACGTCATCCGCCCGGAAGACTGGAAAGATCAGGACGACCCGCTCCGCTACATCACGCAGCGATACACTAAAGCGATTGAAGATTTTGTCCGCGCCGAGCCGGGGCAATATTTGTGGGTGCACCGCCGCTGGAAAACGCGGCCGAAAGGCGAGGCGCCCGAGCGCTTCGACTGAACTCGTATCTTCATCTAACCCAGCCCCAGCGCCTTGTGATATTGCGGCAACACGACGTCCCACGTGAATTTCTCACGCACGGTCGTGAGTCCGTTCGTAATCAATTTCGACCGCAAATCGGCGTCGTTTACGAGTCGACGGACGGCATTCGCAATCGACTCGTCGTCGCGCACCAGTAGGCCGTTGTGCTCGTGCTGAATCACGTCCGTCACCCCGCCGTGCGCGGACGCGATGACGGGGACGCCGCAGGCCATCGCCTCGATCAGCACCAACCCAAACCCCTCACCTTTCGACGGCAGAACGAGCACGTCCATCTCTGCGAGCGCTTCACTCGGCTTGTTCACCGCGCCACGAAGCGTAACCGTCGACTCCAGCCCGCGCGACCGAATCCGCGCGGCGATGGTCTCCCGCTCCGGTCCGTAGCCGAAGATGGCGCAATCTGCTGGCAGTTCGCGTAGCTCGTGCATCGCGTCGACCAAGAGGCCGATGCGTTTGACCGGATCAAGTCGGCCGAGAAATCCGACGCGCACACGATCGCCTTTAAACACGTCGTGTTTCGAGAAATCGGTCGGGTCGATCGCGTTCGGGATCACGACGAATCGCTCTTTAGCAATTCCGCTTTTTCTAACTGCGTTATCTACAATCGCATGAGAAGGAACGATGAAGCGTTCTGCCCGATGGCGGGCACACCGTTGCAACCACCAGTGCCATGCGGGCTTCGGCTGGGTCGTCTGGATGGATTGAAAAAATCGTACGCCCTTGAGGCCCTTCATCGCAAACGCGGCAACAAGATTGGCATGAACCAGAAAACTGAACAGGGTGTCGATGCGTTCGGTTTTGACGAGTGTTTGAAGCCGACGCGCGACCTCGATGAAATCGCGTCCGCCACGTGCGTCGAAGGCGGTGACGGAAATCCCGGCGGATTTGAGCTGGTCCGCGACGGGCCCCCAAGGCGCGAGGCAGGCGACCTCGACATGAACGGCCCGACGCGGGTTGTTGAGACGGATTGCGAGTTCGCGAACGACCGTCGGCGTCCCGCCGACTTTTAGGTCTGTGATGAGGAGCAGAATTCGCCTGGGCACGGGGATGAATCTACGCGCCGGGGAGTGAAGCGTCCACGAGCTGGACGAGCGCGACGCAGTTCGATCACTCAGTCCCCCGTTTTGCCGGCGGCTTGCCGCCGAGTGTTTTCTTCGAAAGCGGGAGAGCCTCCTGGAGACTCGGGAAAAAACGGAAAAGACTCGGCGGCAAGCCGCCGGCTAAACGGGAATCCTTCGGAAAGATATCGCCTTCAGCTCGGCTCGACGCGCAATTCAACGCTCGCGGCGTGACCGTCTAACCCTTCGGCGTCCGCGATCGCGCGAATCGCGCCGGCGTCGGCGCGCAGACCGGTCTGTTGATATCGTACGACACTGGACCGTTTCATGAACTCGTACACGCTGATCCCCGACGCAAAGCGCGCCGTCGTGTTGGTCGGCAGACAGTGGCTCGGCCCGGCGACGTAATCCCCGGCGGCGACGGGCGACCAGGGGCCGACGAAAATCGCGCCGGCGTGTTTCAGCTTGTCCAACACTGCCTCGTCGTCGCGCGTCTGCAGGTTCACGTGCTCGGCGGCGAAACGGTCGGCCAGCGCGATGAGCACCTCCATCGACTTGTGAACGATGATCGCACTGTCGCTTTCGAGCGCTTTGCGAATGGCGTCCGGACGCCGGCGCACCTTGATTTGATTCTCGATCTCGCGCACGACCGTGCCAGCAACGGTCGGTGACGTCGTAAGCAGGAAACAACTACCCGGATCATGCTCGGCCTGTGCGATCAGGTCGGCGGCGACGAACGCGGGGTTGGCCGAGTCGTCGGCGAGGGTCAGGATTTCGCTGGGCCCTAAATATCCGTCGATCCCAACGCAACCCGCCAGCGCCCGTTTAGCCAGTTGCACGTAATCGTTTCCCGGACCGACGATTTTGTCGACGCGCGGGATGGTTTCAGTCCCGAACGCCATCGCCGCGACGGCGGCGGCGCCACCGGCGCGGTAGACGTTTGTCAATTTCAACTCGTGCGCCACCGCCAAAACCAGGTCGCTCCGTCCGTACTTGCTGGGAGGCGTGCAGACGACCACCTTCGACACTCCCGCGACCAGCGCCGGAACAGCCAGCATGATCAGGCTCGACGGGTAGCTCGCCTTGCCACCGGGAAAGTACAGCCCCGCCGAGTCGACCGGCGTAAAACGCAACCCGAGCGACACGCCCTCGCGCGGGAGGTCGGCGACGGCACGCGGAAGAATATACGTCTGGTACTCCCACACCTGCGCAATGGACCTGCGAATCGCGTCGCGCTGTTGCATCGAAATTCGCGTCGAAGCCTCCACCATCTCGTCGGGGCGGACCTTGATCTGGTCTGCTGAGAATTCCGGGTCGTCGAAGCGTCGCGACAGCTCGACCAGCGCCGCGTCCCCGCGCGACGCCACGTCTGCGAGCGTCTGCTCGACAGACCGTATTTTATCCGCTCGCTCGCCGCGCGCCAGTGCGAGGTCCACGGGGTCCAGGCGTAATCGCGCCAGCAGCGATTCGACCTTCGCCGCATCGGTCGGCACGTCGAGTTGTAGAATTTGAATCATGGTTGCGTCCGACGATACGCGCGCGCGTTCGGTCGATCAAACCGTGCTTGCGACAAACTGTTTAGAAAAAACATCTTGACCCCGGCGCTCGAACGTGTAACCGTATGCTCATGCGACAAGCCTATCACTCCATCATCAAGCCCGCCCGCGAGGGCGTGTTTATCGGTTGGGTCGAGGAAGTCCCGGGCACCATGACCGCCGGTCGGTCGCTGGACGAGTGCCGCGCGAACCTGCGCGACGCGCTCCGCCTCATGGTCGAAACCAACCGCCACGAGGCGCGCATGGGCTTGGACCCGTCTTGCCTGCGCGAGCCGATCGAGATCGACGTCGACGACGAGTCGATCAATCTTACCTCCGGCGTCGAGCCTCAAACTGCGATGTAGGTCCGGACTTCATCCGTCTCGTTTACATATCATTTTCGCGCTCTCGAACACTGGGCGCAACTGCCTTAAGATCATCCGGGTATGAAGTCTTCTCGAAAGTCTAAATGGTTGGCGCGTTCGATCCTGCTCGGTGCCGCGGCACTCTACGCGGCGGCGGTTTTGTCTGCGTGGAGTCCGTCGCGCACGAGCGCCGGTGAGGCGCCGCGTATCGTCGTCGGAGGGGCCAACGCGGGCCCGACGGTCGAGGTCAAAGGCCTCCCCTTCCGCGCCGCGGCGATGCAGTTGCATCGCGTCGACTGGATGGACCAGTACAAGCGCAGCCTAGACGAAATGGTCGCCGTCGGGTTCGACACCGTCGAGCTGGTCGTCGACACGCGCATGGAAAACGCCCGCAGTACGCGCATCTGGCTCGACCAGCGCAAAACGCCCAGCTTCGAGCAACTCAGTGACCTGATCGACTACGCGAAATCCAAAGGCCTGCGCGTCGTGCTTATGCCGATCGTTTTACTCGACAACCCCAGCGAAAAGCGCAACGAATGGCGCGGCGTGATCCAGCCCGACCCTGACTACGGCGGGTGGCCCGAATGGTTCAACAGCTACCGCGAAATGATCAAACGCTTCGCATTCATCGCCGAGGGGTCGAAGGCGGACGTACTCGTCGTCGGGTCCGAACTGGTCAGCACCGAGGACAAAGGCGACGAATGGACTCGCGTCATCAAAGAAGTCCGCGCGGTCTACAAAGGGGCGCTGACGTACTCCGCCAACTGGGACCACTATCGAAACATTCCGTTCTGGGACCAACTCGACCTCATCGGCATGAACAGCTACTGGAAGCTCGACGACGGCCGGCGCGAGAAGGCGACGGTCAAGGATATTTCCAAGCGGTGGCAGCAGATTCAGCCGGAGGTGCTGGGGTTCGTGAAGCGGATGAACAAGCCGCTATTTTTTACAGAAGTCGGCTGGTGCAGCATCGGCAATGCGTCGTACGAGCCGTGGGACTACACGAAGGTCGACGTGCCGATTGATATGGATTTACAGAAGCGGTTGTACACGGGATTTTTCCAAAGCTGGCACGGTAACCCGAGCCTCGGCGGATTTACGATCTGGGACTGGCCACCGGGCGACGGCGGGCCGGACGATCGTGGGTACACGCCGAAGAACAAGCCGGCCGAAGCGGTGCTACGCGAGTGGCTGGCCAAGCCTCGGTGGGACGTGAAGTAGACGGGACGACAAGGCGATTCGCGGATCACGCCGCGGCGTGAGCCGAGGGTGTGTTTTTTGCGTAAACGAAAAGGCCGTCGATCGCGCGGGCGATCGACGGCCTTTATGGTTCGTCACTTCGAATCACTTCGCACTACTTCATCGTGAACGGCTGCACCTTTGACTCTTCCATCAGCACGTTGTTGTAGCGCAACAGCGTGCCCTTGGCGCGTTCGAGGCGCGACAGGCCGATGTTATAGTCGGCGATCGACTGGACTTCGGTCTGCTCCTGATTCGCGAGCGTCGCCTGCGCGTCGAGCACGCGGCGGACGAAGTCGGGCGTGAGCGGTTCGTTGGCGTCGGCGCGCTGCCTGAGCGCGAGCGACGCATCCGCGGCGGCGAATTTGGCCTGACGGTCGGACACGATGCGCCGCCACGCGGTTTCGACTTCGCGGGTCGTCTGTTTCACTTCCAGCGCGACCTGATCGACCAGCAGCCGGTACTGTTCGATCGTCTGCTGACGCTGGAGCAGCGTGCGCTTGTAGATCGCGCGCGCGGCGCGGTTGCCGATGGGGATTTCGAACTGAAGGCCCAGCGTGTAGCTCAGGTAATTGACGTCGGCCTGATTGCTGGCGGCGGCTTCGACGTCCTGCGCCACGCCGTTCACGCCGACGCTGCCTTGCAGGTTGAGCTGCGGCAGAAGGTTGTTCTTACCGACGCGAGAGGTGACCGACGCGGTGTCGACGCGAAGCTGTTGCTGGATCAGTTCCAGCCGGTTCTGCATTGCAGTGTTGATCTGGTCTTGCAGATCAAACTCGACCGGAACGACAGACGGTTCGTCGGCGGGCAGGAGGACGATCGATCCGGTCACGGGAAGCTCCGGGTCGGCCATCAACTGCTTGATCTGGTCGGACAAGTCGCGCACACGGCTCTTGGCGCTGACCAGCAGCGAGCGACGGATTTCCACCTGCGAGTTGGCGTTGCTGGTCTGCTGCCGGTCGACGTCCTGCCCGGTGCGCTTGGCCAGAATCTCGGCGGTCAGTTCGGTGTTGGCCAGCAGGCGTTCGAGGATGTCGACGTTCTGTTTCGCCTGCACGAGCTGCCAATACCGCTGTTCGATATTGGCGAGGCTTTCTTCGAGCGTCCTTCGGAAGTCAAGAAGGCTGACGCGCTGGTTGTTTCGCGAAATCGTGATCCGCGCACGGTTCACTTCGACGCCGAAGTCGCGCAGGAGAGGCTGCGTCACCTGGAGGACGAGGTCGTTGGTGTAGAACGGGTTAAATGCTGCTCCGGACGCGGTCGTGTTACGCGCCGGATTGAAGTCGGTATGGCCGATCTGATATTGCAACTGAGCCGACCCACCTCCGGGAAGATTTTGCCTGATGCCGGTTTGTGAGGTGATGACGTTGGACTGATCGAAGTCGATCTGGCCGGTCGAGTTGGCGAAGAATGTCGGCGCGACTTGATTGTCCGTCGCGACGAACTGGAGGTTCTGGAAGAACGTGGGGTCGAAGCGGGCTTCGGCTTCGACGGTGCGAGCGGCCTCGATCGCGGGCGCGAAGCCGGCGACGCGGGCTTCACGGTTGTTCAGGACGGCGCGCTGGATGACTTCCTGGAGGGTCAGACGGATCGTCTGCTCGCCGAACTCACCGACGCTCGGGCCGGTGGTGGAGACGCTGGTGGTGCGGGTGACATTGGTGCGGCCGTTGGCGTCGGTGGACGTCTCGAACGTGGCCTGCATCGTCGTCGGGATTGCCGGGAGCGGTTGACGGATGTCCTTGCTCCCGCCGGCGTAGTTGCGCTGCGTCTGTTGCAGGAGTAACGGGTCGAACGCGCCCGGATCCTTGGCACAACCCGTGAGCGCGAACGTTACCGTCAAGCTTGCCGCGGACAGGATCGCGTGACGGTAGCTCGATTCAAACAGGCGTTTGCCCGTACGTACGGCGCGGGGAGAGGGGAAAGTCGTTCCCTTAGTAAATCCAAGTTGCATGTATGACCCTCAAAACAACGGTCGTGGAAAGTTCGCGGATGATAGTGTGGGCCCCAACGTCAAGCAAACGCGGCCTCACATTCCTCACAAATTCTTCCGCCGACGCATTCGTTATAAATGACGCCACCGACACAGCTTCACTTCACATCGGCACGAAGTCCGACCGGGCTGGAATCTGCGGCATGCCTCGTCCGAGGAAAACCGTCACCGTCGATCTGCCAACGGGCCTAACTTGACAGTGTTCCCGGCGCTTCGTACTGTCTTTCAAGGCGTTTCATCTGGTGGCGGAACGTAGCGAGGTCGTGGTCGTATTTTCAGGAATCCTGGCATGGCCGAATCAACCCAACAGGTTGCACTGAGCCAACATAAAGACATCCGCATCGTCGAGTTCACGAACAACAAGATTCTGGACGAAGCGAACATTACGGAAATCGGTCAGACATTAAGCACGCTGATCGACGACGAGGAACGGCCGAAGTTGCTTTTGGATTTTGCCACCGTCGACCACCTCAGCTCTGCGGCGCTGGGGATGTTGATCAACTGTAACAATCGCGTGAAACAGCGCAACGGGCAGTTGCGCCTGGCGAACATCAAGCCGTCAATATACGAAGTGTTTGTGATCACCAAATTGAACAAGCTGTTCAAAATTCTGCCGAACCGGCAGGACGCATTAACCAGTTTCAACACCTAAAATGCCGATGATGAATGACCCGCAGGGCGTTTTCCCGTGCGGGACGTATGTCGGTCGTCCGATCCCCTGATGAGGACAGGCGTGGCCGGTTCAAACCCCCGAGCCGATCGAAAGTCTCCCCGCCCGCGTGTGGCCTCTCAGGCCCAGGCGGTGCCGATGTTGTCGCGCCCGGTCGCGCCGACGGAGGAAGCGCCGACCCGGCTGCACTTTGTCATTCCGTCAGACTTCAACGAAGGACGCGAAGTCCAGAAACAAATCCTCGACGCCATCGGTCGGCGGCATTATTCCGAACACAGCACTTTCGCGATCAAACTCGCGCTCGAGGAAGCCCTCATCAACGCGATCAAGCACGGCAACAAGTTCGCGGTCGACAAGACCGTCACCGTCGACGCCGACATCTCCTCGCAACAGGCGGATATTCAGGTCGAGGACCAAGGCCCGGGCTTTACTCGTTCCGAAGTCCCCGACCCGACGGCAGAAGAGAATCTGGACAAATGCTCCGGGCGGGGAATTCTGCTCATCGAGGCCTACATGAACAGCGTAGAATGGGGCAGCCAAGGCCGGCGCATTCGGATCGTCAAACGCAATGAGCCGGACCTGATCGCGTGACGAATTTTTCCGACCGCGCGACCCTCACACGGCCCGAGAGAATCGACATCGTTTCGTCGTAGAAGCCCGCCCATGTTTTTCCCTCTGCGCACCGACAGCCCGCTCCGCTCAACGCCGTGGGTGAACTGGGCGCTGATCGCCGTCAACGTGATCGTCTTCCTCTGGCAATTAACCGCCGGGCGGGACATCTACCCGCGCTTCACGCTCGAACCGCGCGACCCGCAAATTTTCGATTACGTCGCCTACGCCTTTCTGCACGCCGGGTGGGGACATCTGCTCGGGAACATGTTGTTCCTTTACATCTTCGGGAACAACGTCAACGACAAGATGGGCCACGTCGGTTACTTGATGTTCTACCTCGCCGGCGCGGTGTTCGCGGGTCTGGCGTTCGTCGTGACCAACCCGGGGCCGGAAGCGCGGGGCGTGATCGGCGCCAGTGGCGCGGTCGCCGCCGTCACGGGCGCGTATTTGGTTTTATTGCCGCGCTCGCGCATCTCCGTGTTTTACTTTTTCCTGCTCGTCGGCGTGATCGAAATCCCCAGCTTCTTCTTCATCCTCTTTTTCTTTGCCAAGGATTTGTTCCTCCCGACCGAAGGCGTCGCCAACGAAGCCCACATCGGCGGGACGGTGTTCGGGTTCGTCGTCAGCTTCATTCTGCTGGCGTTTCGACTTCTTCCGCGCGACCACTTCGACGTTTATTCCCTCTTCCGACAATGGAACCGCCGGCGACAATATCGCGACTTGGTTCACAAAGGCTTCGACCCGTTCGCGAGCACCACCGTCGACGCCAAACTCCCACCCGACCCGAACGCCGGTCGGATCACTGACCTTCGCGCCGAAATCAACGAGGCCACCGCCCACCGTAATATCGCGAAAGCCGCGCAGCTGTATCACGAGCTTAAACTGCTCGACCCGAGGCAGACGCTGAGCCGTCAGACCCAGCTCGACGTCGCCAATCAGCTCGCCGCCGAGCAACGCTACGCACAGGCCGCCGAGGCGTACGAAACTTTCCTCAAGCATTATGCCAACTACGCGACCGTCGAGCAGGTGCAGCTTATGCTCGGTCTGATCTACAGCCGGTATTTGCACAAGCCCGACCTCGCACGCCCCTGGCTCGAAAAAGCCATTTCGCGCCTTCACACAGACCGCGAGCTTCAGATCGCTCGCGAAGAACTCAGCAAAATCGCGTTCACCGCGCCAAGCCCCACCGGCGTTTCTCCGCAAGCATGAACGGCCCCGCCCTGCCGCACTTGTCTGACGACGGCGGCGACTGATTTTTCCCCCGTCGATACCACCGGCACTCCAAGGAAGCAGACCGGATGCGACGTCATCCAAGGAAACACGTCCAGCAGCACGCCGCACGCTTCGGCGGCGTGTTCGAGCGTGATCGGGTTCGTTGCACCGACGCGCGCCGACTCCTCCGTGGGCGTTTGCGAAGGCGATTGGTCAGTGTCGCGTCCGACGATTACGCCACCGCACTTGGACGAAAATTCGGGAAATGCGTTCCACCCTTTGCCGAACACACGCACGCCTAAACCAGCGCTCGACAACGCGCGGACCCAACCTTGGTGGTACGCGGGGACGATCAATTCGTCGATGAACATTCGCTCGTCCAGCCCTTGGCTCGACACGCCGTACTGCTTCAGGCGCGACTGAAGAAACTGGAGCGGGTCCGCCCCGAGCGCCGCCGGGTCTTTACCGAGTTCTTCGCGGATCGAATTCCAGAGCATGATGTGGCTCGAGTAGCCGCGGATGCGTTCGGGGGCTTCGGTTTGGGTCGTGTCGACGAGCACACCAACCTGACCCAACGCCGGTCCACGTTCCGCTCGTGTCGGCCACGCACCCACCCGCACACGCGATGCCGGCCAACCGGCCTCGCGCGCCCGACCACGCAGCGCCTCATCGACCACAATCAACCCGTCGCGTGGCCCCGCGTGCTGAAACTCCGGCAAGCGCGGCGAGACCACCCACGTCACTAAAGGCAAATTTATCGGCAGGACACCCGGCACGTCCGACCG
>Ga0163144_10011889_pt1 | contig 18372 bp, 19 predicted proteins | sample OliLak19BULKMAT1_FD_123175 | JGI IMG/M metagenome (GOLD analysis project Ga0163144, IMG submission 123175) | Freshwater microbial mat bacterial communities from Lake Vanda, McMurdo Dry Valleys, Antarctica - Oligotrophic Lake LV.19.BULKMAT1 | ecosystem: Environmental > Aquatic > Freshwater >... | reverse complement strand
TGGTACTGACGAATATAAGCCGCTTGGCCCAGGCCAGCAGGCTGGCCAATATAGTGACAGCAAGCGCCGCCACCACGATGCGGGAAAATCCTGAGGTTCGAGCCATTGTTGAAGGCCACACCGATTCCACCGGCGCGACCGAGTACAACCAGGTTTTGTCAGAGCGTAGGGCGCAGGCTGTTCGTGACCTGCTGGTAAACCGTTATGGCGTCAATCCTGCCCAGCTTAAGGCTATTGGCCGCGGTGAAAGCATGCCTGTGGCAGACAACGGCAATGAATGCCGAGGGTCGCAGCCTCAACCGCCGGGTTGAATTGCTATTGGATGTCGCCAAGTAAGCGAGTCAGTAACGGGCTCACGCCACATCAGCCACACAGGCGGCGCCGATGCGGCAAACCGAATTTGCTGCTGCACTTTGAATCCATGGCCCTCGTAGAAGGGCAAATTCTCCTCCTTCGAGTTCTCCAGATAGGCCGGCATCCCTTCGGCATCGCACTGTCGCAACATGTGCGAGATAAGGCGGGTGCCAATGCCCTGGCCCTTGTGGCCGTCTAGAACACCAATGGCGAACAGATAATAGTGCGGAGTTTTAGGATGGTATCGCTCCGTCTTCATGCCGCTCAGCAGCAGGCGATACACACCGGTGAGACCGCCGAGATTGAGTACCTTGACCACGCTGGCTAGCGTGAACGGCCAGTTGAGCTTTTGCTGTGGCCCCAACCAGGACGCCGCGCCGCGTCCCTGCGGGTCCAGGTAGGTGAGCCGGTGCGGAATGAAAACCGGCATGGTCATTTGGAAAAACGACACCAGTGTCGGCGGATGATTGCAGGACCAGTTGATGACCGGGTCATCCCGAAAGGCCTCGGCCAGGATGCGGATAGCCTTTTCGGTGTTCGCTGCGTCTACCAGCGTGAATTTCGTGGCAGTGTCATCTTCGCGCACGGGCATATTCCTGTCAGTACTCATTTACCACTTCCCACAGTAGACGATGCAATAAACGCCAGTATCTGTGCCACCGTCTCCTGCGGATAGAACAGGAAAGCGGATACATGCGTTCCCCAGCGCTCCTTCCAGGAGAGATCGGGATGCTGCGGATCAATCGAGGGGACGACCCACAGTGTAACGCGCGGATTGCGCTGTGCCAGTTCCAGGCTGTAGCGCTCCCGGGTGACCGGATCGTCGGGGTCCTGGATAGCGAGTATCGGCAGGTCCAGGGCAACGGCGCGCGCGAGGGCCTGCTCGTCACCCCCGGGTAATCCAAAGAACTGCGTGGCGGCCCAGGCCGAGACTGCAAACAGGGCAGGCGGCAGGCCGGTTTCCACCCATGCGCCCTGCCTGAAGGTGTCGTGGGTATCCAGCAGACTGTCCAGCAGGATCAGGCCGTCCAGTTTGGCACCAATGTGCGCCGCCTGTATCAGGGTAGCGCCGCCCATCGAAATGCCCATGGCAAACACAGGTACGTCCGGGTTCTTGAGACGCGCCCAGGCAATCGCAGCCGCAGCGTCATATTTCTCCGTGCGGCCAAACTGCAGTCCCTGCCCATCGCTGCCGGATGCGCCGTGGTTGCGCAGGTCGATAACAACCAGGGCAATACCCTGGGCCACCATCGCGCGATAAAAATCCAGTGAGCCAAAGTAACTGCTGGTGCGATTAGAGCCGCCGCCGTGGATGAACACCAGGGTCGCGCGCGCATTCTCCGCAGGTATCCACCAGCCGGCCAGTGTCAAGTCGGTGTCCTGGGGCGCAACCGTAAACTCTTCGAACGCCAGGCCCACATCGGCCGGGCTGCTAGTCACGGCGCTGCGCGGCACTTGGATGGCCGCGCGGGGAATGGCGACCAGTGCAACATAGCCTACGGCCACCAGCAGCAGGGCAACGACAGTCCAGGACAGTTTCTTCACAGTGTTATCCATCCACGTTAGCCAGCAGCCGCGAGGCGAGCGGGCATGGTAACCACAGACGACGCGCGCTAACAAGAGCGTGTTTTTTTTCTGCCTGAGTGCATTTGATGTTCCGCCTACGAGTGAGCGACGGCAAAATGTCGGGCTTTCGACGGAAGTGAAATTCAACCTACCGGAGGGTGCTATGGGCAGAGGAGTGGGCGTGCGCGGAGGTGTTGCCGGGGCGGTAGTAACAGGTAACTGCGATACGGATTTACCCGGGACCGATTGCCGGGACGCGCTGAACGAGCATCTCGACGCCCTGCCGCTCATTGAAATCAGCGACAAGGACTACCGTTCGTTCTGCTGGCCCTGCCATGCACTGGAAGAAGCGGGCGACTGCCAGTCGCGGCGCTAGTACAAAGGGAGACCTCCCGGCTCTGCCGGAGTGACTCACGGAGTGAACTTAATGTGTGTGTTGTTCGCATGCTCCGCGGCGAATGTCTTAGCCGTTTGAGCAAGCGGGGCATGCGCACTGCCACGCGCCGTAATCGCCGCTTTGAGCGGCTCACAACCTAAAGTCCCCGACGTTGCCTTGGGATATTTACTCCCGACTTGCAGTCGCCCAGTCAGGTCTACTCCTGCGGCGTGATGGCGTTGATATGATCCAGAGCCTCACTGTATTCATTCAGCAGCCGGAACACGATATCGCGACAGGACTCAATCGAATTGATTTGTCCCACCACCTGGCCAATCGGGTTGAACGCTACCTTCTGGCAATCGCCACTGCCGGCGTAGCGGTGCGTGCGCCGCACGGCGTCGAAGGTCAGGTAGCCCTGCAGCGGCATGGGCAGGGGTTTCGGGTTTTCATCTTTCTCCCAGGCCTCGGTCCACTCGTTCTTCAGCACCCTGGCGGTTTTGCCGGTGAAGGAGCGGGTGCGTACCGTGTCTTCGGAGGTCGCTTTCATATAGGACTCGCGCTGCGCGGGTTCCGCGGAGGCTTCCACCGAATTCAACCACATGGAGCCCATCCACACACCGGACGCACCCATACTCATGGCGGCCAGCATCTGGCGTCCATTGCCAATACCACCGGCGGCGAGCACGGGCAGGGGCGCAATGGCATCCACCATTTGCGGCCACAGGATCATTGAGGTGACTTCGCCTGCATGACCGCCCCCCTCGGAGCCCTGGCAGACCACGAAATCCAGACCCGCCTTCTTGTGGTTGATACCGTGCTTGAGGCGCCCGGCCAGGGCGCCGATCAAACGACCGGAGTCATGTACCTGTTTGACGATGTCGGCCGGCGGTGTGCCGAGCGCATTGACGATCATGCGGCATTTGGGGCGCGTCAGCGCTTCATCCACCAGCAACTGGGCCTGTACTGCAGAGAAACTGAGGGTAACCTCATCGTCCTTGTCGGGCCATTCCGGAACCCCGGCGTCGGCCAGCAATTTATTGGCAAAATCGCGGTGCTGCTGGGGAATGGCGGACTGCAGCATAGCTACCAGCTCCTCTGGGTTGGTCTTGTCCATGCCCTCGTACTTCTGCGGAATGGCCGTGTCCACACCATAGATATGGTCGCCGATATGCGCGTCAATCCAGTCCAGTTCCTCCTTCAAGCGCGCCGCTGAAAAGCCCACGGCTCCGAGTACGCCAATGCCGCCGGCCTTGCTCACGGCCACGACCACGTCGCGACAGTGGGTGAAGGCGAAAATGGGCAGTTCGATGCCCAGCTGTTTACAGAATTCAGTTTGCATAATGTGCCTCGTATTGTCCCGCTACAGGAGGACGGTATATTTGACTGCAACCACAGTACAGGAGTTCCGGTACCGTATGAATGACGCCAGCGGCCGGGAAAACTAGCAAAAGTTGACGCCCTCTGGCGTCCCACGCTGCGGCACTGCGCTCGCTGTGATTAGGTCGTAAAAAAACCGCGTGCAGGCAGAGTGTGAATTGGCTAGTATTTCCGGCATAAATCAGGGCCTCCAAAGGGCCAGTTATGGAACGCAGCTAGAGGGGTCAGCAATGAGAAACGCTATACGCGGTTGTGCCGTCGCAGCATTGATGGTGGGTGCGGGCGGCGCCTCGGCCGGTGGCTTGTGGCTGAATGAATTCGGTGATTTTGCCGGCGGGCGCGCGGCGGCAGGTGCCGCGGCAGGGGTCGATGAGGCGATGACGATCGCCTACAACCCCGCCAGCATTGCGCGCCTTAAGGGCAACCAGCTCTTTTTCTCCGCTGGCGCTGTGGTGCCGGAAATGAAGTTCGATACCAGCTACACCACGCAACGCCTTGGTAGTGTCAATGGTGGTGACGCCGGCGAGGTTGCCGCCTACTCCTCCATGGCCTATGTTCACGATTTCGACTCGGACCGATGGAGCGCCGGGATCGGTCTGGTACCGCTGTCCGGGGCGCGCATTGATTACGACGACAACTGGGTGGGACGCCGCCAGGCGACCGAGGTGTCACTGACGCTAATGGCGCTCGCTCCCACGCTGGCCTACCAGGTGACCAAGGAGCTCTCGCTGGGTGTTACCGTGCAGGCCTACTACAGCTCACTGGAAATAAAGACTGCCATTCCCAGTCTCAACCCGAACAATGCCGACGGCGAGGGCAAAATCGATGGCAACGATGTTGATGTCGGGTTCACCCTCGGGGCGGTGTATGAACTCTCCGACCGTACCCGCTTCGGGGTGTTTTACCAGAGCGAGTTGGAGCCGAAGTACGACGGCGAACTCAAGACCAATCCTGCGAACCTTAGTTTCGATACCCAGACAAAACTAACGTTTGGAGAGTATGCCAGGTTTGCCGTACATCAGGACATGGACGAGCGCTGGGGGGTGGATTTCACTGTGGGTTGGGATAACTGGAGCGCGCTGGGCAATGTACCGCTGAATACCGAGAATCGCGGTGTTGCCATCCCGGCGAGATGGGAGGACACCTACCATGTCGCCTGGGGCACCCAGTACCAGTTGGATAGGAACTGGGCACTGACCGCCGGCGTCGCCTATGACAGCAGGCCGGTCAATGCCTTCTCGCGCAATGCCCAGCTGCCCATTGACGAGCAAATACGCTATGCGGCCGGCGCGCGCTACGCCATCAGCGACACCCTGACGGTAGGTGGCTACGCCAACTACGCTGACCTTGGCAAGGCGCGCATCTCCAGCCAGCGCTGGGGCGGTGACTTTGGTGATGCCAACAGTGCACTGCAACTCATCGCCAACGTGAACTGGACGTTCTAGCGCGCTATTCAGTGCAGGCTCTGCCTCAGTTACCCAATCGGAACAGACATTCTGGTGTGTGCCAGCCTGGCACTTCTGTTCGCAAAACTCGTCACGCACCACACAAGGGAGAAAGCATGCGACACGAGAACCGATTGAATGACACGCGATGGCGGCTGGCTGCTCCGTTGACGGACCGTCCCTTCACGGATCAGGCCTGATCGCTCAAAAGGCTGGGATATTCGCTCTTCAGGCCTGATCCCCGAAGCGACTCTCACTGAGAGCAGTCACCGCGTGTGCTTCGCACGATGCAAGGCGAGTGGCAGCGGGCATGCTCCGTGGCGAATATCTCAGCCTTCTGAGCAAGCGGGGCATGCCCGCTGCCACTCGCCGCAACAGAGCCGCTATTCGTGATCCATCGACACAGCGATCAGTTGCAATTGGTTGGAGCGATCTGCTTCACGCAGGCAACCCAGCGCAGTTTATTACTCCGAACGCAGTGCCTCGATAGGGTCCAGCGCCGCGGCATTCAGCGCCGGTTGGATGCCTGCCGCGAGCCCCACACCGCAACTCAATGCCAGCGAGGCCAGCATATAGCCCGGTTGCAGCGCTACCGGCAAACCGGGCGCAAAGGTGTTCAAAATGATGACCAGCACCGCGACAATGGCCAGACCGAGCAGGCCTCCCATACCCGACAGTAATACGGCCTCCCCGAGAAACATCCACAGGATCTGGCTGCGCGTGCACCCCACCGCGCGCAGCAGGCCGATTTCCTCGGTGCGCTCCTTCAATGCGGTGGTCATGATGGTCAGTACTCCGACGCCGCCTACTACCAGCGCGACCCCGCCGAGCGCACCCACTGCAACCTTCAGCATCGACAGGATTTTGTCCAGAGAGCTCAGCATGTCTTCCTGGGTAAACAGGGTGAAGTCCTCATCGCCGTGGCGGCGAATCAGGGTCTCCTTGATCCGCGCGCTCATTTCAGTGGCCGTGCTTGTTTCCTTGAAGACGACGTCGATTTCATTGAGGCTGTCTTTGTTGAACATCTGCATGGCCAGATCGACTGGAATGTAGACTGCATCATCCAGGTCGAAACCCAGCATCTGCCCTTTGCTGGCCATCACTCCTATCACGCGATAGCGCGTACCGCCAATGCGCACGTAGCTGCCAAGAGGGTTGTTGGTGGCAAACAGTTCGTCCTTGACCTTGGCGCCGAGCACGGCGAAATAACGCGAGTTTTCCAGGTCACCCGCAGGCAGAAAACGGCCCTGGGCCACGGTGAAATTCCAGGCCCTGGCCATATCCGGACCCACGCCGTAGACATCCGTATCCCTGCTGAAGGTGTCGGCTTCAATTTTTGCCGTGCCCTGTAGTGTCGGCACCACGGCATCCGCGTGCGGCAGTTGGCCCAGTTCCCGGGCGTCGTCCAATGATAGGGGGCGAATGGTAGTCAGCAGTCCACCCATGCCTCCGGTGGTGGTCTTGCCGGGCGTAATCGCGATGATGCGGGTACCGAACTGGGAAAAGCTGTCCAGCATATACACGCGAATACCCTCGCCGATCGAGGTGAGCAGGGTCACAGCGGCAATACCGATGCTGATGCCAAGCGCTGTCAGCAAGCTGCGCAGGCGAGCGGTGGTCACCGCCTGGAAGACCCAGCGTAGCCAGTCGCTTAACAGCATCGCGCGTTATTTCCTGCCCAGTGCATCGACGGGCTCCATGTCAGCCGCTTGTTGCGCAGGCATCCAGGCGAACAACAGGGCGGTGCCGACGGCCAGGCCGAGCGATGACCACAGCGCCCAGCCGGGCGTCGCAAACGGCACCGCTGGATAGAGTTGCCTCCCAATAATGACGACCACCTTACCGACCACCATGCCCACAACCGCGCCTGCGGCGGCAATGATCCCTGCTTCCGTAAGAAAGAGGGTACGCACCTGGGTTGCGGGCGCACCCAGGGCCTTGAGAAGACCAATCTCTGCCGTACGCTGTTTTACTGACATCAGCATGACATTCATCACCAGGATGCCCGATACCACCAGGCTGATGGCGCCGATTCCGCCGACAGCCAGTGTCATTACCCGCAGGATGCCGTCGAAAGTGCTGAGCATGGAGTCGGGACTCACAACCGTGACATCCCGCTCGCCATCATGCAGCGCCTGCATTCTTTCCACGATGGCCGATTTGACCGTTTCCATCTGGTGATTTTCCTTCACTTTCAGCATCACCCGGAACATGCCATGCACGTTGAATACCGACTGCGCCGAGGCCACGGGAATAAAAATCGCCTCGCTGAGGTCGGAGCCGAAGGAATCACCGGTGCCGGCCAGTACGCCTATCACCCGGAAGCGGTAGTCCCGCAGGCGAATCCACTGGCCGATGGCGCGGCCGTTGTCAAACAATGCCTCCTTGAGTTTCTGGCCAATAACGGCGACCTGCGTGCCTTCGCCAAGCGCAAGGTCGGGTAGGAGGGTTCCCTGGCTGACCTCAAGCTTGCGGATATCAAAGAATGCGGCGGTGGTGCCGATGACCATGCTATCGCGCTCGCGGGATTTAAACGATACCGGGGCATTCCCCAGCACCATGGGCGCCAACGACGTCACGCCGGGAACAGAGCGCTGCAGCACCTCGACTTCTTCCAGCGTAATGGCGCGTGCGGCTGTTCCCATCATGGGTGGCATGCCACCGGTGGTTTCCTTGCGGCCGGGAAATATGATCACACTGTCCTTGCCCATGAGGGCAAACTCGCCCAGCACGTAACCGCGCGCGCCTTCGCCCAGGGCGGTCAGCACCACCACGGCGCTGACGCCCAGGCCGACAGCGGTCAACAGCATGGTGCTGCGAAAACGCTGGCGAAGCAGCGCCAGTACGGTAAAGCGCAGCAGGTCAATCAGGCGCAATGTCAGGCTGCTCGCACGTGGGTCTGGTCGCCGGTGATGGCGCCGTCAGCCATGCGAATCCGCCGTGTGGCACGTTCGCCCATGGTGTTGTCGTGGGTCACGACCAGCAGGGTGATGCCCTCGCGATTCAGGTTCTCCAGAATCTCGGTCACCTCGCCACCCGAGCGCGAATCGAGATTGCCGGTGGGTTCGTCGGCGAGAATGATGGCCGGTTTCATGACAATACTGCGGCCGATAGCTACCCGCTGGCGCTCGCCGCCCGACAGCTGATTCGGCAGGTGGTGCGCACGCGGCGCGATACCGAGTTTTTCCAGAATCACTTGGACGTCTGCATGGCGTTGCTTTGCCGGAACGCCGGCCAGCATCAGGGGCATCTCTATATTTTCCCGCGCGGACAGTCTCGGTATCAGGTGATAGGACTGGAACACAAAACCTATCTGTTCGCGCCGCAGGCGGGCACGCTCGTTTTCATCCAGTGAGCCGGTATCGACGCCATTGAGCAGGTAGCGTCCGGTATCGGGGCGATCCAGCAGGCCAAGCATATTCATCAACGTGGATTTACCTGAGCCGGAGGGGCCCATTACCGACAGGTATTCGCCCTGCTCGATGCGCAGGTTGATGTTATCCAGCGCGTGCACCTTGCTCTCGCCCAGAATGAAGGTCTTGTTGATACCGCTGACGTCAATCATCCTTGGGCACCACTGCCAGGCCGTCTGCCAGCCCGGGCACGTCCAGCGACAGCACGATCTCGTCGCCGGCCTGCAGCTTGCCCGTCACCTCGGTGAAGTTCCAGTTGCGCAAGCCCACGTCAATCGTCACCAGTTCCAGTGTGCCGCTCTCGCGGTTGTAGCGATAGACCTGGTCGTTCTCCATGACCGCTTCGGTGGGAACACGCAGCACATCCGCGTGGGTTTCCAGGAGGATATCAATGTCGGCGCTGTAGCCCACCAACAGTCGTTCGCGTATGGCCAGATCGTCAAACACCACATCGACTTCCACGGTGCGCGCCTGCTTTTCCAGATCCAGAACATAAGGCGCGATGCGATTCAGCGTGCCGGGAAAATTCTCCCCGCGAAACGCATCAAGCGTCACGCGCGCGGGCAAACCCTTGTGAAGTTCTCCCGCATCGACCTCATCGATAGGCGCCGTGACATACATGCAGCTGTAGTCAATCAGGTCAACGGCTGGCGGCGTAGCCACGCCCGGAGGGGAGGGCGTCACGTATTCGCCGATCTCGCCATTGATCTCCGCGACAACGCCGGCAAAGGGGGCGCGCAAAAAAGTTTCCTCCAGCATGACATTGTTGATATCCAGATTGGCCTGCGCCACCTGCTCCTCGTCCCGGGCCGCCTGGCAGGCAAAGCCGCCGCTCTGCGCCCTGGTGCGGCCGAGTTCGGTTGCCTCCCTTGAGGTGAGTTTGCGTTCCAGCAGGGTGTCGAGGCGTTTGGCCTCGCGCTCGGCATTCTGCGCTTCCACGCAGATTTTTTTCGCGTTGCCGCGCGCCACCAGCAGTTGTGCGCTGGCCTGGGCCTGCATGGCCCTGCGATCCTTGTTCCACAGCGACAGCAGCACCTGCCCATCCTCGACCCTATCCCCCTCAGTCACGAGCAGTGCATCCACGCGTCCACCGGAGGGCATGGAGAGTTTGGAACGGCGACAGGCCTCAACCGTACCCGCACGGGTGTTGGACACTGTTTTCTCTACGGTGCCACGGGCGACCTTGTGCAGGAGTACTTCTGGTGGTGGTTGCCTGCCCATGTACCAGATGACGCCGACTGCTACGGCAATAACAATCAGAAGAGCAATGAGTTTTTTCACGCCGCTTGGGTTCCCGTTCAACGATGCGGGCACATTATGATGCCTGTGCTCATAATTTTCGAGGTTTTATATCAGGAAGTCCCACGCCCCTCTCTGGATACTCCTGGCTGCAGCGATTATATTGCTGGCCTGATTCGTTAATCTGATTCTCACCGAAAACGGAGTGTTGCTATGGGCAGGGCCTATCAGAATCGCAAGGACTCGATGGCTAAAACCTCGGACATGAAGGCGCGGGTGTACAGTCGCTACGCGCGCGAGCTCTATGTCGCGGCAAAATCCGGGGGGGTTGACCCGAGCAGCAACCTGTCGCTGCGCGGCCTGATCGAGCGGGCCAAAAAAAATCAGGTGCCCGCCCATGTTATCGAAAAAGCCCTGGACAAAGCGCGGGGCGGTGGTGGGGAGGATTTTGCCATCGCCCGTTATGAAGGATTTGGTCCGGGGGGCTGTGTGGTGATTGTTGATTGCCTGACGGACAATCCCAACCGCACCTTTGGGGATGTACGCCAGTGCTTCACCAAGGCCAAATGCAAGCTGGGCTCCCCGGGCAGTGTCAGCCACCTGTTTGACCACAGCGCCATTCTGGTGTTCACAGGCAGTGACGAAGAAGCGGCACTGGAAGCACTGATGTTGGCCGACGTGGATGTCTCTGATATTGAGAGCGACGACGGCAAGGTGACGGTATTCGCGCCACAATCACAATATTTCAAGGCCAAACAAGCCCTGTTGGACGCCTTCGGGAATGTCGATTTTGAGGTGGATGACATACAGTTTGTACCACAAACCAGTGCGTCCCTCAGTGCGGAAGAACGGCGTGTACTGGAAAACCTGGTCGATATGCTCGAATACCTTGAGGACGTCCAGAACGTATACCACAACGCCGGGTGACGGCTTACGATGGGGGTGTTATATTGGGGTGCGAAGGCGTTTTGTCTCTGACCCTGAAGACGCACGGCGCAGCTCACAGTCGATACCAAAAAACCTATGGAGAACATTATGTTGAATAAGAAATTGCCCGCCCTACTGTCGCTTGCCCTGGTGACATTCGCCCTCAGTGGCTGTGGTGCCAAAGAGGATAAATCAGTCGAAGCGACCCAGCAATCCATGAAAGATGCCGCCACGACGCTCAGTGAGAAAACCAGTGAAGCGGCGGATGCAACGGCTGATATGGCGGCTGAGGCAAACGACAGCGTGCACGCCATGGCTGACGATGCAGCGGAAGCCAGCAGCGATGCCATGGATGCCGCCGGTGATATGGCTGAAGATGCCGCCGACAGCGCGAAAGACGCCGCCGCGGATGCCAAAGATGCCGCTGATGCTGCTGCCCAGAGCACCAAGGAAGCCGCTGACGCTGCTGCCGAGAGCACCAAGAATGCAGCCGATGCTGCTGCCGACAGCGCCAAAGCTGCTGCTGATGCTGCGGCCGAAGAAGCCAAAAAGGCGATGGGAGGTTAATTCCCGTCTATAGGGATTGAGCCTCCGCGCGGGGCTTGATTCCGGTTGTTTCCGGGTCTGGTCGGCTCATCACTGCGCCAGCCCCGCTTAGCACGCCAGGCAGGCTAACGCTCTGCACCGGCGAATTGTGCTTCTGCCGCTAACTAAACGCCTTTTGCAATAATTCGAACGAGCGTTTGCGATCCTCAAAATAATACATATTGGTCACCGCCATGATTTCATCCGCCTGGTGCAGTGCAGCCAGTTGCTCTATTTGTTGCTTCACCTGCTGCGGCGTGCCGGCGGCGCGACTGTTTTCCCGGCTGGCGATAAACGCCCGCTCCTGCGGCCCCAGGGGATAGATCAGCGCCTCCTGCGGTGTCATTGACTGGCCGCTTGCGGTCCCGGTAAAGAAGCGGAACAGATTTAGGTCGTAGGTCAGTTGCAAGGCTCTGGCCTGTTCTTCAGTGTCGGCGCAAAACACGCCCAGGGTAAGAATGGCATAGGGCTGGGCCTGCAGCGCACTGGGCTGGAAATGTGATTTGTACAGGCCGATGAGCCTGGGATCCGCCTGCGGGTTGATAAACAGGCCGAGGTTGTAGGGCAGGCCGCGCTGTGCGGCCAGCACGGCGCTGTCAGGGCTGGAACCCAGCATCCACAGCGGAATTTTTTCCGGCGGGCGGGGGCTGACAATCGGGCTGGTAGTCTCTGACCACAGGTACTCACTGAGTTTTGCCGTCAATGCGGGGAAGGCCTCGAATTTGGGGCGACCGTCGGTCGCCAGGGCGACGGCGGTGGCCATGTCTGCACCGGGCGCACGACCGATGCCCAGGTCTACCCGTCCGGGATAGAGATTGGCCAGCAGCGAGAACACTTCCGCCACTTTATAGGCACTGTAATGCGGTAGCATGATACCGCCGGAGCCGATGCGGATACTGCGAGTGGCCGCACCCAGCGCCGCCAGCAGCACTTCCGGTGCACTGCCGGCCACCGCGGGAAAGGCGTGATGCTCCGATACCCAGAATCGGGTGTAGCCCAGTTGCTCGCACCACTGGGCCATGTGCAGGGTTTCCTGCAGCGCGACAGATGCCTGGTCAGGGGCACGGGCCAGCGATTGATCCAGAACCGATAATTGCAGTGCCATGTGCGTCCTAGTACAAAGGGAGACCCCCCGGCTCTGCCGGGGAGGCACCCAGAGTTTGACAGTTCCGGAAATCCCCTAGTCACTCCCAAGTGTGAGCCGCCAAGCACCACACAAGGGAGAAACCATGAGACAAGTGAACAGTGTAAATCACACCCGTTGGGAGTGTAAGTACCACGCGCAGTGTCTATACCGAGCCGTCCCTCCAAGGATCAGGCCTGATCCCAGCAGTGTCTATACCGAGGCGTCACTCCAAGGATCAGGCCTGATCGCTCAGACGGCTAAGATATTCGCTCTTCAGGCCTGATCCTTGGAGTGACTCTCACCGAGTGAACTTAATGTGTGTGATGTTCGCGTGCTGCAAGGCGAGTGGCAGTGAGCATGCTGCGCAGCGAATGTCTTAGCCGTTTGAGCAAGCGGGGCATGCGCACTGCCACGCGCCGCAACGGAGCCTCTAATCGTGCTTCACCGAAGGATAGATCAGGTGCAATGGGTTGTAATGAAACGCCCCTTTCAGGGGGCTCAAGGCGCGCTGTAAGGCGCCGTAATCGCCGCTTTGAGCGGCTCACACACTAAAGCCCCCGGCTTTGCCTTGGGATATTTACTGTTGCTGCACGGGCTCGCCCGTACTGACGCCGGTCACCATGGTGAGCTCAGGCCGGGTGCCCAGCGCGCTCCAGCACACCGGCACCGGAGATTGCCAGATAGGCGTGCTCCGTGTGCATGATGCCGCCGAATTCGCGCTGCAATGTTGCAGGGTCGGACGGCAGCATCGGCGTAGTTTGCTGCCGTTCCTGTTGGTCGCCCCAATTGCGCAAGTCCTGCCGGCCCAGGACACTGAACTGCGTATAGGCCTCCGCAGGAACGGGGTTGCGCAGGATGGCAGAGCAGGCAACGAGCAGCAGGCAACGAGCAGCAGGCAACTGCACAGCAGCAGGGAGGCGCGGATGATTGCGGGTATAGGCGACATGCTGCGCGGGATGATCGCATGCTATGGGCCGTGATCCACGTTGCGTGGGGCGGTAATTCCTCTGCAGTGTTAGGATGGCGAGATGGAATTTCTCTCGGATTGGCAGCAGCCGCTTCTGTGGGCCAGCGGCTTGTCGCTGCTTGCGGTGGTCGCCACCGTGGGCGGCGTGCCCTGGGTGGTCACCCGTTTGCCCAGTGATTACTTTGCCCGGCCAAAGCGGGTGGTCTGGCGGGAATCGTCCAATGAACCCGTCATTGTGATAATTGTTGGCGTACTGAAAAATCTGCTGGGCCTGCTGCTGATCATACTGGGATTGATCTTGCTGGTGACGCCGGGACAAGGCATTTTGACCCTTTTGATCGGCCTGCTGTTGATGAACTTTCCCGGCAAGTACCGTGTGGAACGCTGGTTGGTGTTGCGGCCGGGCGTGTTGCGCGGATTGAACTGGCTGCGCCACAGGCGGGGTTACCCACCGTTTGATGCTCCGCAGACACACTCTACAGTCGATTGAGTGGGCTTGTTCGACATCGATTTTACGTTATGCTGAAAAACAGGGGTTGGAATATGACACAGCGAGGGCTCACCATGCATCCAGGTAAATTCTGCCAAGCAACAGCGTGTGCGCTGCTGCTTTTTCTGCTCGCCGTTGTCGCCCGTGCTGGCGATGGCCCGGTGCAAACGGGTTGGCTGGAGCTGGTAAAAGGCGCGCGTGATAGTACCGTCGGCGCCGAGCTGATTGAGATTGAGGAGGGTGCTACTGCCGGAACGCAGAAGATCACCCTGGCCATTCCCAAGAAGTCTATTGCGAACCCGAATGACATCGAGGAAGTGGTGGTGATAGGTCAACGGCCGGAAAAGCCGGAAAAACCGGAGCCACTGGATATGACCTATGAATGGGTGAAAGATTACGACAGCGACAATTATGGCCTGGTCATTCGGTTGAGCCGCAATACCAACTGGCCCATCCGCCTGTACATGAATTCCGATCCTGGGTTTATCCGGTAACACGTACAACACCAGTCACCCGAGGTTTCTCATGCAACTGATCCCCGGCATCAACGCGGACATTGTCAAGCGCTTCGCGCCCAACCCGGGACGCAGGCCACTGTTACCCCCGTTAAGTGAACAGGCCCAGGTCGCCCTGATGTGTCGCATGCTGTTTCGGGAGGGCTGGAATGAACATATCGCCGGGCATATCACCTACCGCCTGGACAACGGCACGCTGTTGACCAACCCCTGGGAACTGGCCTGGGACGAAGTGACCGCCAGCGATATCCTGACACTGGATGAATCCGGCACCATTATCGCGGGCGAGTGGAACACGACGCCGGCCCTCGGCCTGCATTTGCACTTGCACAAACTGCGCCCCGATGTACACGTGGTGATCCACAATCACGCCCGCTGGAGTGGGATCTGGGCCAATATGCACCGTGTGCCGCCGGTCTATGACCAGGCCGGTGCCTATGTCGACGGTGCGCTGCCGCTGTTCAACGAATACGGCGGCACCTTTGAGGACGAGGACAAATCTCTCGCGGCGGCCAGGGCACTGGGCGATGCCAAGTGGGCCCTGTTGGCCAATCATGGCTCGCTGGTAGTCGCTCGCGACCTGCGCCAGGCGCACTTGCGTGCCATCACCCTGGAGTGGCGCAGCATGCGCGCTTACCAAGTGGAGCAGGGCGGCGGCGGTGTGCCACTCACTGAAGAGCAAGTCGCGGCGATCGCACGGCCGGATGCCAATGGTTTCCCCTTTCTGTGGGAGGCCATGGCGCGGCGGGAACTGCGTGAAGATCCGGGTATTCTGGACTAGTCGAGGCACTTACTTATGGCACTGCAAGTGACCCCCCTCGAAAACGTCGGGGTAGAAGTCAGCGGTTTTGACATCACCCGACCCATAGACCAGGAACTGGCGACGGAGCTGGTCGCCCTGTGGAATGAACACGCCATCCTGCTGTTTCGCGGCCAGGAGGTGAACCCGGCCAACCAGATCGCCTTCAGCCGTATTTTTGGCGAGTTGGCGATGCACCCGTTGGCAGCGACCACCTCGCGGGACTACCCCGAGCTGTTTACGCTGGTGAATGAGCCGGAACAGGAAAAGTTTATGACTGCGCGCTATCACGGGCGGGACATGGTCAACAAACTCGACTGGCACATGGACTTGCACTACACCGGCAAGCCCAATCGCGGCGCGCTGCTGCGCGGTGTTGTCTGCGCCAGCGAGGATGGTCTTACCGGTTTTGGCGACCTGGCGAAAGCCTACGATGCACTGGACGAGGAGACGCGCCAGTTAATTGCCAGCATCGAAGTCACCTACGCGTTCAGTATGCAGCGCCGGCATATGCGCTATGTCGATCTGCGGGATTATGAGCCTGGTCCCTACAGCCCGAAAAAACCCGCGGACATGAAGTACCCCAACTTCCCCGAAGTGGCCTATCCCGCCGTGGTGACCCACCCGGTCACCGGTCGCAAGATACTGGAAATCTGCGAGCAGTTTTTGGAGCGCATCGTGGCACCGCACCGCGTGGGACTGTGCAATGATGAGGCGGTCGACCTGCTGCAGCGTCTGGTTGAGCACACCCGCAAGCCAGAGTTTCACTACTTCCACCGCTGGCAACCCGGTGACATGGTGCTGTGGGATAACTGGCGCGCCATGCATTGTGCGACCGGTACCAGACCCGGCGTGGCACGCGTGATTCATCGCACCACGATCATGGGTGACGCGACCCTGGGCCGCGTGGTGGACACCTGACGACAGATGTGACTGTGTTGGTCCCGTGGAGAAATGCGAAAGCACACCGGGGCTTGGCAACAGGCTAGCTTCTGCTGCCCAGTTCGAACAGGTCCTTGTCGGCCAGCGCACGATCAGCGATAAAGTCAAATACCGCGCGTATGCGGGCACTGTGGCGTAGTTCTTCGTGCGTCACCAGCCACAGGTCGATCGCGGCCGCCGTGTAGTCCGGCAGGACGCGCGTGAGCTTGCCCGCGATGGCCGCCCAGCGGTGGGACAGGACGCCGATTCCAAATCCCGCCTGTACGGCGGAGAGCTGCGCCGCAGAGCTGTTACTCAGGTATACAAAGTTCCCTGGCAGTGGGCTGGAAGGAAACATCTGGGTGGCATTCATGCCGGCGCCAATTGCCTGCAGCCCGACAATTTGGTGAGCGTGCAAATCTTCCAGCGAGTTGAGGGGCGCGGCGCGCCGCAGGTAGCCCTTGCTGGCGTATAGGCCGAACCCTACGGTCACCAGTCGCCTGGCGATCAGGTCTGGCTGCGTCGGCTGGCCCAGGCGCAGCGCGATATCTGCTTCCCGGCGGATCAGATCCACCGCGCGATTCTCGATCTGTACTTTGAGGAGGATTTCCGGGTAGCTGATATGGAAATCCAGGAGCACCGGCGTCAGCCACTCGGTCCCGGTTCCCTCCGTTGCGGAAATCGTCACTTCGCCACAGAGCGCCGTGGACTGCACTTCCAGGCTGCGTGCGATGGCCAGCATTTCCCGCTCCATGCGCCGGGCGCTGTCCAGAATAGCGGCGCCCGAGTCCGTCAGTTGCATGCGGCGTCCGGCGCGCACAAACAGCGATGTCCCGAAGCGCTCCTCCATGGCCGTCAGCCTGCGGCCCACCGTGGGCTGGGTCAGTTCCAGGTGTTCGGCCGCCGCGACCAGGCTGCCCCGATCCAGGATCGCCAGAAACAGGCGGATATCCGCCCAGTCGCGCAGTGGGTCTTTTCCATGCATAAATGCATAGTAACTATATATGTATCGAATGGCTATACGTTTGTGGTGGGTATAGTGTGTGTCTCACGTCCCCGGAAATCTTTAGGAGGAACGACGATGCGAACCTACAAAATGCTTATCTCCCTCGTTGCTGCGGTGTCTGTAACAACCCTGCTCTGGCACGTGCCGGTCGGCGCTGACACCCTCGGCCATTACCAGCCCACCGCACTGCGCAAGGCCGAATTGGCCCTGCAGCACGGCTATCCCGACCATGCCCTGGCGCTGTTGCAAGGCCGGGGCGCCGAGATGCGCCGCTGGCGGGTCGAGGCCCAGAGCAGTGACCTGATGTGCAGAGCCTATTTCGAGAAGGGCGACTATGTCAGCGCGGAACGCTCTTGCGACCAGGCCGTGCTGGCCGGTGGTGAGTCTCCCTGGAGCTACGTGTATCACCGCGGTGTCATGCGGCTCCTGCTGGGCCGTGTCGATGAGGGTGTCGCTGACCTGCGTCGGGCCGCCAGCATGGGTCCGCCGACCGGGGCTGTAGCTGCGAATCTGGCCATCGCCGGGCGCTTCTGATCACGCAGGCGCAGGGTCTGCGGCTGACGCGCGCGCGACTGCGTTATGGCGCATAAAGCCTTGACGGAAAAGTGCTTCCTACCTATAGTACCGCCCCTCACGCGCCTGTAGCTCAGCTGGATAGAGTACCTGGCTACGAACCAGGCGGTCGCCCGTTCGAATCGGGCCAGGCGCGCCAAAATTCCTTAAAGTTATCAAACGGTTGGCCAATCATTCGCCAGCCGTTTTTTGTTTCAGCATAACCAGTGCCGGACTTTGATGCCTGGTAAGAAAGTTGACTATTTATTAGCCATATTTCGTGCTGCTACGTGAATAACAGAGCTGTTGGCTCTGATAACTTTGAAAGTAGTCACGTACGAGCGCGTAGAAATCTTAAGTCCGACGGACTCCTAGTAACTCCCGAGTGTGAGCCACCAGGCACCACACCAGGGCGAAACCATGAGACACATGAACAGTTTGCATCACACCCGATGGGTGTGTAAGTACTACGCGCAGTGTCTATACCGAGCCGTCACTCCAAGGATCAGGCCTGATCGCTCAGACGGCTAAGATATTCGCTCTTCAGGCCTGATCCTTGGAGTGACTCTCACGGAGTGACTCTCACGAAGTGAACTTAATGTGTGTGATGTTCGCATGCTGCAAGGCGAGTGGCAGTGCGCATGCTCCGCGGCGAATGTCTTAGCCGTTTGAGCAAGCGGGGCATGCTCACTGCCACGCGCCGCAACGGAG
>Ga0163144_10011888_pt1 | contig 18372 bp, 14 predicted proteins | sample OliLak19BULKMAT1_FD_123175 | JGI IMG/M metagenome (GOLD analysis project Ga0163144, IMG submission 123175) | Freshwater microbial mat bacterial communities from Lake Vanda, McMurdo Dry Valleys, Antarctica - Oligotrophic Lake LV.19.BULKMAT1 | ecosystem: Environmental > Aquatic > Freshwater >... | reverse complement strand
GCCCGCTCGCACAGCACGTCGCTCTGGTATCCACGAAACGGTGTCGGCTCCGGGATCCCCGTGCCGTGCAGCCACGGATCGTTGAGCAGAAACCCGCTCTCGAAACCCTCCCACCAGCCGAAACCGCCCCGCGCCTCCACGGGCACGATCGTCCGCGCGTGCGCCTCGCCCACCAACGGCTCCGCCGGGTCGCGCCGCCCCAGGTGCCACTTGCCGAAAAACGCCGTCGCGTAACCGCGCTCGCCCAGGTCGTGCGCGATCGTGCGCCGGCCGGGCGGGAGCGGATCGAAGTAGTCGCGCACGCCGTTGGCCGGCGACGGCACCCCGGTGAACAGGGCCGCGCGCGCAAACGGCCCGAATGGATGCGGCGTCACCGCCTGCGTGTAGTTCACGCTCTCCGCCGCGAGCGCGTCGAGCGCCGGCGTGCGCGCGTTCAGATCCCCGGCGTAGCCACACGCCTGTGCCCGCCACTGCGTGGTCACGATCCAGAGGATGTTGGGCGGCGCGCCACGCACGCGCCGAGTCCACCTCCGCCGGTCAGTGGCTCAACTTAATTCCAACTGGTCGACCATGCCCCTGCCCGCGGCCGTCCAGGGTGATTTCACGCAATACGTGAAATGGGATCGAGCGAAGATTCCAGCAGGACCGTCAACCAGATGGCATCAAAACGTCTCCGATTCATGAAGTCCGATTCATGAAACCGCGTTGCCTCCGGCGTGTCGGTCTCCCCATCTTCCCCGTCACGCTCCCCCGCTTGCCATGAGATGTTTCCTCCTGCTGCCGCTCGCGCTGCTCGCTTCCCCGCTGGCCGCCGCCGAGTCCGCACTGCCCAAATTTGATTCCTCTGCGATCGGCGTGCCGCCGCTTTCGCTGGCCGAGCTCGGCCGGCACCTCGACCGAATCAAGCCGCCGGCCCTCGGCCTTGCGCCGCGCCCCACGCCCTCGCGCGCTGCTGCCCCGACACCGCGGCCAGGTCCCACCCTTTCGCGGATGCCGATCGTGCGACCCGATCCTGCCATTGACTACGCCCTGATCGTCCGGCCCCCCGATCCCGCGATCGACCACAAATTGATCGTCCGCGCGCCCGGAATCGAATCGGCCAGATAGGCGGCGCCTTCGCGGTCGACGCGGCGGGCGACAAAGCGTTACCGTTTGCCAGCGGTGGACAGGACGCTTGGATGGCACCGCAATGCCCTCGAATTTCCGAGGGTTTTCCTTCATCGGCTCCATGAAAATCCGCTCGCTCGCCTCCCCCTGCTGCCTGCTGCTCCTGCTGGCCGCGCCCAGCCACGCCGCGACCTCCACCGGCACACCCTTCTACGGCGACGCCCCCGACGCCACGCACCCGTGGGCCATCCACGATCGCAACCGTCCGCAACCCCCGCGGGTCGAGCCCGGCACCTCCAGCACGCCGGCCCAGCCCGGCCGGCCGCCGTCCGATGCGATCGTGCTCTTCGATGGCACCGCGGCATCGCTGGCAAAATGGGAGGCCGACACCAAGGCCGGCGAGCCCAGCGCCCCCACCAAATGGATCGTCAACGATGGCGCGCTCGAGTGTGTTCCAAAATCCGGATACATTCGCACCAAGGAGCAGTTCGGCGACTGCCAGCTCCACGTCGAATGGGCCGCGCCGGTGAAGGTGCAGGGCGACAGCCAGGGTCGCGGCAACAGCGGCATTTTCCTGATGGGTCTCGCCGAGGTGCAGGTGCTCGACAACTACAACAACTCCACCTACGCCGACGGTTTCGCGGCCTCCGTCTACGGCATCAATCCGCCCCTCGCCAACGCCCTGCACCCGCCGGGCCAGTTCCAGTCGATCGACATCATCTTCCGTCGCCCCGTCCACCAGGACGGCAAGCTCGTCGATCCCGGCTATCTCACGGTCTACTGCAACGGCGTCCTCGTGCAGGATCACACGCCGCTCGAAGGTCCCGGCGGCCACCTTCGCCGTTCGGTCGCCCGTGCGTTTCCCGCCAAGGGGCCGCTCAAACTTCAGGACCACGGCAATCCGGTCCGCTTCCGCAATATCTGGTATCGCGCCCTGCCGCCGCGCCCGATCGAGGGTGGCACCGACGGCGGTTTTCTCACCGCCGAAGCGACCACCGCCAAGCGCCGGCAAATCGCCGCCGACATCCGCGCCGACGCCGCCCGACTCAAGGCTGACTCCACCGCGCAGATGCTCCGCCTGGCCGAGGCGCTCGTTTACGAGAAGGATTCCGGCACGTATCAACGCGTCGAACTGATGGCGGAAAAATATGCCGCGAGCGTGAAAAAACGCTCCGCCACCGAGCTCGAGGCGCAGAAGGATGAGATCACCTCCGTGACTCGTGCCCTGCAATACCTCGCCAAATTCGATCTGGTGCCGAAGAACTCGCCCACGATCGCGGCATTGACCGGCATCGCGAAGACGCAGGGCTGGGATCAAAAAAAGAAGTAATCGGGTCGGCGGCGCCGCCTCGGGCGTCGCCGCCTCATCGTGGAAATCCTCCCTTCGCGCCGCCCACCCCCACCGGCCGCAGCGCCGGCCGGGGTGCCGCTGTCGCTGCTCGCCGGCATCCTGCTCCTGGCCGGAGTGCTCGCGTATTCAAATACGCTGAAGGTCCCGCTGCTCCTCGACGACACCGTGTCGATCGCCGAGAACCCGTCGATTCGGCGCCTCTGGCCTCCCGGCCCGGTTCTCTCGCCGCCGGCCACCGCCGGCGTCGGTGGCCGTCCGCTCTCGAACCTTTCCTTCGCGCTGAACTTCGCCGCAGGCGGGCTCGCCGTGCCGGGCTATCACCTCGTCAACCTCGCGATCCATCTCGCCGCGGGCCTGACGCTCTTCGGCCTCGTGCGCCGCACCCTCGGGCTGCCGGCGCCGGCGCCGGCGTTCTCATCGGACGCGGCGACGCGCGTCGCGTTCACCGCGGCGCTCCTCTGGCTCGCGCATCCGCTGCAGACGGAAGCCGTGACCTATCTCTCCCAGCGCACGGAATCGCTCGCGGGGCTCTGCTACCTGCTCACGCTTTACGGCTTCGTGCGCGCCAGCCAGAAGCCCGCGCGACGCTGGGTTTTTCTCGTTCCCCTGGCCGGCGCGTGCGGGATGGCGACCAAGGAAATCATGGTGACCGCGCCGGTCGTCGTCCTGCTTTTCGATCGCACGTTTGTCGGCGGCAGTTTCCGCGCCGCCTGGTCGGCCCACCGACGTATCCACCTTTCCCTTGCATCGACCTGGATCCTCCTGCTCCTCCTCCTCGCCGAGGTGCATGAGCGCGGCGTCGGCTACGTCGCCATCACCGGGTGGCAATACGCCCTGACGTCGTGCCAGTCGCTGCTCGTTTACCTCCGCCTCGCGCTCTGGCCGGCGCCGCTCGTTTTCGACTATGGCACGGACTTCGTGCGCTCCTGGTCGCTGGGCTGGCCCGCGGCGGCGGGCGTGGCGTTGCTGGCCGGGAGCACGATCTGGGCGCTCTGGCGCGTTCCGAAATCCGGTTTTTTGGGTGCATGGGTCCTCGTGCTCCTGGCTCCGACCACCAGCATCGTGCCGGTCGCCGGCCAGCCGCTCGCCGAGCATCGCATGTATTTGCCGCTCGCCGCGGTGACCGTGGCGGCGGCCCTCGCCGCCCACCGCTGGCTGCGGCGCAGTGCGTTTCCGGTGCTGGTCAGCGTTGGCGCCCTCCTGCTGACAGCGACCTACGCGCGCAACCGCGACTACCGCGATGCCGTCACCCTCTGGACCGACACCGTGACCAAGCGTCCGCACAACGCCCGCGCCCATGCGGCGCTCGGCGCCGCGTGGGTCGAGCAGGGACAATTGGCGCCCGGCATCGCGGCACTGGAACGCTCCATCCAACTCGATCCCACCTCGGGCGAGGCGCGCAACAATCTCGCGACCGCGCTCACCGAGGTGAACCGCACGCCCGAGGCCCTCGCGCATTTCTCCGCCGCTCTGCGCCTGCGTCCCGGCATTGCGAGCACGCACTATAATTTCGGCAACGCCCTGCTCTCCGTCGGCCGTGCTTCCGAGGCGATCGCCCAACAGGAACAGGCGCTCGTCCTCCTGTCGGAATTCCCCCTCGCACGCTGCGCCCTGGCTCAGGCGCAGCTCACGGCCGGGCGGCCCGGGCCGGCGATGGACAATTTTCGCGCCGCGCTGCGCAGCCAGCCCGATCTGGTGGCGGCCCACTTCGGCCTGGCCAACGCCCTCGCCCAAACCGGCCGCGCGGCCGAGGCGATCCCGCATTACGAGGCGACGTTGCGCGCCGTGCCCAACGCGGTCGATGCCCACTACTTTCTCGGCCATGCCCTCCTCGCGGCCCAGCGCCCGGCCGATGCGGCGCAGCGCTACGCCGCGGCGCTGCAACTCAAGCCGGATTTTGCCGAAGCGCATCACTACCTCGCCAAGTCGCTCGCTCAACTCGGGCGCACGGCCGAGGCGATCGCGCACTACGAAACCGCGCTCCAGCTCCGGCCGGATTTCACCGCGACTCGCTCGAATCTCGAGGCGTTGCGCAAAGCGCAATGAGCCGTGGCCGCGAGCGTGAGCGAGCGGATGTTTTCCACTCGCTTACGCGCGCAGCCACCGCAGCCACTCCCCCCATCACTGCAGTTTGACTGGCATCCCGCGCAGCCGCGCGACCAGCTCGTTGAAGAGGGCCCCGGTCGCTTGATTCCTGATGTTCGCCCCCGGGCGAATCGTCTTCGACGCCGCGAGATTCTTCAGCACGGCGCAATAGTCGTTGTTCACCATGATACCGAGCAATTCGCCCGTCTTCGCGAACACGAGGTCACCGCGCTTCGGAGCGAAGTCGCCAAACATCCGCTTGAAAAGCCGGTTGTCGACGCGCACGAAACCCGGCTCGGACGGGTCGAGTTTGAATCCGACTTCGCCATAACCGCGACCGCCGCCATCGATCAGGACGGCCTCGGAAAACTTGAAGGGATCCGCCGCCAGCGGGTAGACGCGCGCACCGAGTGCCGCCGCCTGTGACGCCTCGAGCGGCAGCACCACGAGGCGGGGATCCTGCGCGAGGAATTGCACCTGCCCCGCCACATGGCGCGCAGCGCCCGCCTTCGACAACTCGACCTGCAGGCTTTCCCAGTCGACGCCGCTTTCGCCCAGGGAAAACACCGTGTCGCTGAGGTGGAGCAGCGCGTAGACCTGCCGCCCGTCGGTGACGAGCACCGTGTGCGCCTCTTTCGCGCGATTGGTCGACCCCAGGAAACCGCGGCGCGTGGCCGCAAACTTCGCCGTGACGCGATTCGCCACGTAGTCGTTGAACAGAAGGTTGGCGTTGATCGGCCGATTCTCGCGGATCTCCTTGGTCAGCTCGCCCGATTTTTCCGCGAGCTGGCCCACTCCGGCCGCAAGCTGGGTATTCGCTTCCTGCACCTTGTTCCGCTCCGTGCGCTCGACCTCGACCTGACCCTTCAGGGCGTCCGCGGTCTCGCGCAGGTTCTTCTTCTCCTGTTCGGCCAGCACGGTCGCCATCGTGAGGACCTCGATCTGCTTGCGGGAATCCGTTTGCTGTTTCTCCAGCGTCGTGAGCTGCCGGCGCTGGCGCTCGGCCTCAGCCTGTTTCTCGGCGAGTTCGCGCTGCAGCGTGGCGAGCTGTTCCTTCGTCATCGAGGCTTCCTGCGTCGCGGCGCTGAATTTTTGCGAGAGTTCCGTCGCGGCGCGCTGCGTCTCGGTCAGGGTCGAGGTCACGGCGTTGCGTTCTTCCGCCAGCGCGGCGCGCTCGGCCTGCACCTGGGTCAGGCTTTGCTCGCGCGCGGCGAGGGCCGCGTCCGTCGCGGAGAGCTTTTGCGCGAGCTCGTCGCGCACGGCTTTTTCATCGGCCAGCGACTGTCGCATGATTTCCACGAGATCCTGATCCTTCGTGACCGCGTTGGCCGCCAGCTCGGGATCCGCGGCCGTGCGCGTCGGTTTCGGCGGTTCCGCCGACTCCCACCGCGTCAATGCGAGCAACGTAAGCAGCAGAAAATCGCAGAGAATCAGGAGCAGCGTCTTGTTCATAGGGCGGCGGAACTGCGCGCGGACGCGACGGAGGGCTCGGTCGGTTCACGCACCGGCGAAGCGGCGACCTCGCCTTCCAGGATGAGCTGGCGCTTGTAGGGACGGACGTGAAGGATTTTCACCAAGGCGACGCAGGTGATGCCGAAGAGGTTCGACGAGAAGGCGGCGAGGAGGTTGGCCTTTGCGAGACCAAGGGTGATCAACACCATCGCGGCCGCAGTGCCACCGATGCCCACGTAGAGCCCGAGGTCGAAGAGATTCTCCTCGTTCTCCATCAGCCGCAGCTTGACCAGCGGCGGCACGTTTCGCTGCGAGACCTCGCGAATCTTCCGCAGGCACAGGAAATAGACGGCAATCTGCAGGGCCGCGAACACGGCGATTGAGATCAGGTTGGTGGCTTCCATATTTTTGGTGGGTTGCGCGCCGGTGGACGCGATGACGTTGGAGAGGACGAGGACGGGCCGGCGGAAGGAAAACTCCGAGGCGGGCGCGGCCTGCAGGAGGAAGGGCTCGGTAACGACGAGCAGCAGCACCGCGAAGAGGATCGAAATCACGCTCGATTTCATGTGGCCAAAGGTGGCTGGCAATCCGGGCCCGACGATCCAGCGATCGAGCCCGCGCAACACCAGCCAGAGCCCGAGGAAGACGCCGAGGTATTTCAAGCCGAGCGTGAACTGCGGATGCGTCAGCGCGAGCTCGGCGCCGGCGCTCAGCCCGGGCGCGCTCGTGCGATTCACCGGCACCTGGCGCAGCAGCAACTGCCGCACCGCACCCTGGCCGTGCGCAAGCGCCAGTTTCAGATCCTCGAGTCCGGACTTGCCGAACTCGATCAGATAGGCGGCGACTTTGTCCGCCGAATCCGAGAACAGCGCCGCCGCGTAGATCAGCGGCAATTGATCCGGCGCGACGCGCGCAAGGTGCGCATATTCGCCCACCGTCTTTGTGCTGTCGGTGCGGCGCACCAGTTCGGCGATCTGCGCCCAGTCCAGCCGGCGGCCGAGCGAGAGCAGGTTCACCAAAAAACCTTCCAGCTCGCCCAGTTCCTTTTTCTTCACCGCGGTGTCCGCGAGCCCGCGCAGTTCGCGTTGCAACGGCGACGAGAGATGCTGCCCCTGATAAAGCAGTCCGGTCAGAAGGATCAACGCATCCAGCGGCTGGCCGCCCGGCCGCTTTGCCGGCACAAACCGGCCCGTGCCCGTCAGGTCCCGGAGCTTGAGCAGCGATTGCACGCCCTCGGAGCCGGACTTCGCCAGATAAGCCCGCAGCGTTTCACGCGCCCGCTCCGGAATAAAAAACGTGAGCACCGGCGTGCTGCCGCGGTGCCCCTTGTCCGCACGCAGATTGAACAGCGGATCGAGAAACGGATCCCAGCCGCCCCACGCCACCAGACCGGGCTGCCGTCCGCCGAATTGCTGCAAGGCCGCCGCCAGCGCCGGCGCGCGCGGATCATCCGTGGCCTTCGCCGCCGCCAGCACGAGCGCGGCCGGTCCGATCTTTTCCACGTCGACCAAATCACGCCCGTAGGCCCCGAGCGTCGGCGTGCCCTGGCCCGCGGCCCGCAGCAAGGCGGGGCTGACGGACTTCAAATTCACCGGCAGCAGCCACGCCCCCACCGCGATCGCGACACCGACAATGACGAGCCCCGGCGCCGTGAAGGCGGAGAGCGAACGCTGGTTCGGAGAGGAAACGCTCATCAAACGAAGTATTTATTTGCCGGCAGGAATTGGCAAACCCACGCTGCGCCTCCTCCGACCGATGCCGCTCCGAATTGTTCACTACAACGAACCGGTTTTACGCACGAAGGGCGAGAAAGTTAACGCATTCGACGCCGCGCTCGCGCAACTCGTCGCCGACATGGTCGCGGCAATGCACCAGGCCGGCGGCATCGGTCTCGCCGCACAGCAGATCGGATATTCCCTGCAGCTCTGCGTGGTGGATCTCCGGGAGTCGGATGCGGATTTTTCCTGGGAGCTCGACAACGCGCGACCGCCGCTCGATCTCTTCATGCCGCTCGCGATCGCGAACCCGCAGATCACCGTCACGCCCGGCACCGACGAAACGCTCTTCGAGGAAGGCTGCCTCTCGTTTCCGAAAATCCGCGGCGACGTCGCGCGCCCCGACACGATCACGGTGAAATTCAAGGACGAGCGCGGCGTGCCGCACATCCTGAAATGCGACGGCCTCTTCTCGCGCTGCATCCAGCACGAAGCCGATCATCTGAACGGCGTGCTGTTCATCGATCGCATGGACAAGAAAACCCGCGCCACCGTCGACGACGCCGTCAAGGCGCTCGCGAAGGCCACCAAAGCCGAGGCGAAAAAATGATGCGCGCCGGGTGCGAATTTCCGACTTCAGCGGAAGGTTTTCTGATTTCGCCTGGCGGCGAAACGATGCACGCAGCGCTCCCTTCACCGATTATCCTATGAGCCAAAAAGCCGACGGCATGAATTACGCCCCCCAGGGCAAACCCAGCCCCGTCGTCAAAACAGGCGAGTTTTTCTTCGCCGCCGCGCATCTCGACCACGGCCACGTCTACGGCCAGTGCAACGGCCTGCTCGAGGCCGGCGCCGAATTGAAATGGGTCTACGATCCCGACGAGAAAAAGGTCGCAGCCTTCGTCGCGAAGTATCCGCAAGCCAAGGCCGCCCGCTCCCTCGATGAGATTCTCGCCGACGGCGCGGTGAAACTCGTCACCGCCGCCGCCGTCCCCTGCGACCGCGGGCCACTCGGTATCCGGGTGATGCAGGCGGGCAAGGACTACTTCACCGACAAGACCCCGTTCACCTCCCTCAACCAGCTCGACGCTGCGAAAGCCGCCGTCGCCACCACGGGCCGGAAATACATGGTGTATTTCTCCGAGCGCCTGCACGTGGAGTCGGCCATGTATGCCACCGACCTCGTCGCCGGCGGCGCCATCGGCAAAGTCGTCCAGGTGATCGGACTCGGGCCGCACCGGCTCGGCAAGGCGAACCGCCCGGACTGGTTTTTCGAGAAGGCAAAATTCGGGGGCATCCTCACCGACATCGGCAGCCACCAGTTCGAGCAATTCCTCACCTACACCGGCGCCACGGACGCCACCGTCACCCAGGCGGCCGTGGGCAACTTCGCCAATCCCGACAAACCCGAGTTCGAGGACTTCGGCGAGGCCTCGCTCCTCGGCGACAACGGCACCTCGAACTACATCCGTGTCGACTGGTTCACGCCAAACGGGCTCAGCACCTGGGGGGATGGCCGCACCGTGATCCTCGGCACCAAGGGCTACATCGAGCTGCGCAAATACGTCGACGTCGCGCGCGACAAGACGGGCGACAACGTCTACATCGTCGACGACACGGGGGAGCGCCATGTCAACGTCGCCGGCCAGGTCGGCTTTCGCTTCTTCGGCCAGTTGATTCTCGACTGCCTCAATCGCACCGAGAAAGCGATGACCCAGGCGCACGCCTTCAAGGCCGCCGAGCTTTGCCTGCGCGCGCAGCTCGCTGCCCGCAGGATCGCTTGAGGAAGGGAGGGGCGTCCGCTCCGTCCGTTTTTTATGTCACGCTCGATCGCCACCCGCACCGGAGATGACGGCACCACAAGCCTGCTCTACGGCCAGCGCGTGCCGAAGGACCACCCGCAGATCGAGGCGATCGGCGCGTTCGACGAGTTGAATGTCGCGCTCGGTGCCGTGAGGCCACAGCTCGGCGCGACGGCGCGCGAATGTGAAATCGCCGCGCTGATCCGCCACCTGCAGAAGAATCTCGTCGCGCTCATGGGCGAGCTCGCGTGCGCCGATGCCGACGTGGCGCGCTACGCCGGCTCTGCGTTTGAAAAGATTGGCGTCGCCGATGTGGCGCGCCTCGACGAGGCCGTGGCGACGCTCGAGGCCCGCGGCTTGAAATTCGACGGCTGGGCCACGCCCGGCGCGAACGCGCGCGCCGCCGCCTTCGAATTCGCGCGCATCGCCGCGCGCCGCGCCGAACGCCGGCTCGCCGCCCTGCCCGCGCACGGCCGGAGCATCCGGCCCGAGCTGCGTCATTTCATCAACCGCCTCTCCGACGGCCTCTGGCTGCTCGCGCGCGAAGCGGAACAGCAGTAGCCCGGCTTGCGGGGGCCATTCGTGGCGCGCATCGCGGCAGGCCGACGCGGCGCTTGTCTCCCGCAAATTTCGGCTCATCGTCGCACTCATGCCTCTCGTCGCCGCTCTCGCAATTCTGGTCCTCGCCGCCGGCTGGCGCGTGCTCGCTGTGCACGCACCCGCACTCTCCAACTTCGCGCCGCTCATGGCGCTGACGTTTTGCGGCGCCGTCTATTTTCGCGACAAGCGCCTGTGGCTCGTGCCCTTCGCCGCGCTGACGCTTTCCGATCTCTTCCTCGATCATTATTACGCGAGCACCTTCGGCGAGCAATGGACCTGGCCCAGCGTGGCCGTGCGGCTGGTGTGTTTCGCGCTCGCGCTGCCGCTCGGCCATTGGGTTTCGCAGCACAAGAACTGGCTCAACCTCTTCAGCGGCGCCCTCGCCGGCTCGCTCGCATTCTACCTCGCGACCAACACCGACGCGTGGATTCGCGATCCGTATTACGTGAAGAACGCCGCCGGCTGGTGGCAGGCGCTGACCGTCGGCCGCCCGGAATTTCCGCCGACCCTCTTCTTTTTCCGCAATACCCTCGTGAGCGATCTCGTGTTCACCGGGATGTTTGCGTTTGCAATGGAGTCCGCCGCCGCCCGCGCCAAGCAGCCGAGCCTGCTCGCCAAGGCCTAAACGGCCCGGGCGGCAGTCCCCGGCCGCCCGCGTGGGATTTCCCACCGCCCCCACCGCTCAGAGCAGATCCGCCGCGAGCTCGGCGAGCTTCGAGCGCTCGCCCTTCATCAGCTTCACGTGCGCGGCGATCGCCTGGCCTTTCATGCGATTGTGGCAATAGACCAATCCGTTGCTGCGTGAATCCACGTAGGGATTGTCGATCTGCGCCGGGTCGCCGATCAGCACGATCTTCGAGCCCTCGCTGATGCGCGTGATCACGGTCTTCACCTCGTGCGGCGTGAGCTGCTGCGCCTCGTCGAGGATGAAGAACCGCCGCGCAATCGATCGGCCGCGGATGAACGCGAGCGCCTCGATCTCGACCATGCCGCTCTTCAGCAGCCGCTCGTAGGGCTTTACCAATGACGAGTTCCCGTGCCCGTTGCCATGGTGGCTCGCGTGGCTCGGCTGCACCGCCGTCATCGCCGCATTGGCATGGTCGTCGTGCTTCCGGTATTTCTTCTTCGAGACTTTCTTCGACGCAAACTGCGGATCCTTCGGCGGCTTTGAGGGAATCAGCACCTCGAGCGCGTCGTGATACGGCTGCAGCCACGGCTTCATCTTTTCCTCGAGCGAGCCCGGCAGGAAACCGATGTCCTTGCCGAGCGCGATCACCGGTCGCGAAATGGAAACACCGTCGTAGCGCGAATGCTCATCGTGCGCCTGATGCAGCGCGCACGCCGTCGAAAGCAGCGTCTTGCCCGTGCCAGCCTTGCCGTAACACGTCAGCATCGCGATGGTCTCGTCGAGCAGCGCGTCCATGAAAAACTGCTGCTCGAGGTTGCGCGCGCGAATCGGAATGCCGCCGGGCGCCTTCACGAAATCCGGCAGCTTCAGCCGGCGGACGAGCCCGTCGCCATAGTAGCGCGCCGGCATTGTCTTCCCCTCGTCGGATCGCAGGAGGACGTATTCATTCAAGTAGAGCGGCTTGGCATCGGCGGCGTCGATCTCGAAGAGCCCTTCGGAGCAGAAGCGCTGCAGCTCGTAGATGTTGAGGCCGATCTCGCGGTAGCTCGCCTCTTCGTCCATCGCCGGCACCTTGTCGTTGAGATAGTCCTCCGACTCCAGCCCGACGGCGCGCGCCTTGAGCTGCACGTTGACATCCTTCGTCACCAGAATCGTCGGCGGCGGATAACGCTCCTGCACGAAGAGCGCCGCCGCGATGATGCGGTTGTCCTTCTTCGTCAGATCGGGAAGAATCGCGCGCAGCCGATCCATCGCGGGCGACCGCCGGTTCGGATCGACCAGATACGGATTGATGATGATCGAAAGCGTGCCGCCATTGTCGAGCTCGACACCTTCGTGCATCGCCCGCGCATCGGGCAGCAGCTCCTGCAGGATGCGGTGCACCCGCCGCGCGTTGCGCCCGCGCTCGGTCGATTGCTCCCCCTTGATCGCGTCGAGCTCCTCGAGGACCTCCACGGGAATCGCGAGGTTGTTCTCCTCGAATTTAAAGATCGATTGCGGATCGTGCAGCAGGACATTCGTATCCAGCACGAAGGTCTTCACTTTTGCCGAGACCTTGATCCGCGAGTTGGGAGCTGTCGCTCCGCGCAGGTGTTCCATCGTTAGTGGAGAGGTGGGTAACTTGTGAGGAAGTGTGAATAACTCCGCCGGCTTGTCGATGACAGAAACTTCGACCGCGACAAAATTCATCGGTTCGTCACATCCGATCGTTGAGCGTGACGTCGTTGTGACGATTCGCGTGAGCAGACACTGTGCCTTGCACCGCGCGATTCATGCTCGCGTGCTGCGCCCTCGATCTATTTGACCGCTCGCTGGTCCAGCGCCATGCACCTCGAAAAAATCAAGCAGGCCCTTCTCGCGTCCTATCGCAGCGACGGCGGCATCAACCATCTCGATGGCGTGAACCTGCCGTCGCAGGAGTCCGTGAATCAGCTCGCGATCGACTGCATGCACCTGCTGTTTCCCGGTTACTTCGAGGAGAAATGCCTCACCGAGCGCGAGGTGCCCGCGCTGGTCGATCGTCTGCTCGGTCAGATCGATCGCCGGCTCGCCGCCGAGATTGAGAAATGCCTGCGCTTCGCCCAGGTGAGCGATCCCGTGCCGAAGGCGCGTGAGTTCACCACCGCTTTCCTGGCGCAATTCCCCGAGCTGCGCCGGATCATCAAGACCGATGTCGATGCCGCCTACGCCGGCGATCCCGCCGCGCGCAGCGTCGAGGAGATCATCCTCGCCTATCCGTGCGTCCTGGTAATTTCGTTACAGCGGCTCGCGCACGTCCTCTACCGGCAGAAGGTCCCGCTGCTCCCGCGCATGCTCACCGAGTATGGGCACGAGCGCACCGGCTGCGACATCCATCCCGGCGCGCAGCTCGGCACCCATTTCTTCATCGATCACGGCACCGGCGTCGTCATCGGCGAGACCGCCACCGTGGGCACGCACGTGAAACTCTACCAGGGTGTCACACTGGGCGCGAAGTCCTTCGAAGTGGACGGCGACGGCCGGCCGGTGAAGGGGGTGAAGCGCCATCCCAACATCGGTGATCACGTGACGATTTACGCGCACGCCACGATCCTCGGCGGCGACACGCACGTGGGCTCCCACTCGATCATCGGCTCGAACGTGTGGCTGATGAAGTCGATCCCCGACGACTCCGTCGCCTACTTCAAGGGCGACAACCTCGTCATCCGTTCGCGCCGCAAGAAGGAAGCGCTCCTCGCCAACCACGGCGCGCCCGCGCACGAGCACGACTGGGAGATCTGAAACTGCGATCCGCCATCAGCGATCCGCTTCGGATCATATGCTGAACGCTGATGACTGATCGCTGACAGCTCCTCCCTCACGCGGCGACGTTCGGCGCCTTCAGTCCAAGAAATTCGGAGACGCTCGCGCAGAGCCCCACGAACGTCTCTTCCGCGAGCGCCAGCCGCCGGCCTTTCAAGTGGGCCACCCCCCAGTGCCGGCGCAGTTTCCGCACGCCGAGCGGCAGTGACACCAGCGAGCCGCTCTCGAGCTCCGACCGCGCGATCCACGGCGCCAGGACGCCGGCGCCGATGCCGATTTTCACCAGCTCCTTGATCGCCTCCATGCTGCCCAGCTCGATGAAGTTGCTCAGCGTAATCTTGTCCTCGCGAAAATATTCGCTCACGAGCCGGAACGTCTGGCTCGTCTTGTTATAGAGCACAAGCGTCTCGCTCTCGATCGACTCGCGCGGCGCACGGCCCAGCTTGGCCCACGGATGCAGCGGCGCGACGACGAAGCGCAGCTCGTCCTGGAAGAGTGGCACGAACGTGAACTCCGAGGGACCCTGCGACGGCGGCTCGAGCACCAGCGCGAGATCGATGTGTCCGCTGCGCAGCAGCTCGAGCTGCTGGCCGTGGTCGCCCGGCTCGATGCGGATGACGCACTTGGGATAGCTCTGCCGGAATTCGCGCAGCACCGTCGGCAGGATGTGCTGGCACGCCGTGGTGCTCGCGCCCACGCGCAAGCGGCCGTGCCCCCACTTCGTCAGCGTTTCCAGCCCGCTGCGCGCCGCCTCCATCTCCCGGAGGATCTTCTCCGTATGCCGGAGGAACTGCTCGCCCGCCTGGGTGAGCAGCACGCGCCGGCCCACGCGATCGAGCAGCCGGCACCCCACGTCATCCTCCAACGCCTTGATCGCATGGCTCACCGCCGACTGCGTGAGGAACAAGTCCTTCGCGGCGAGCGTGAAGCTGCCGCGGCGCGCGAGGGCGCTGAAGGCATGCAACTGCCGGCTGTCGAGCGTCGGTTTCATGGATGAGTGGACTTCATTCCTGCAATGAAATGTTTGAAGAGCAGTAATCGGGCCACCGCCACACGGTGGCACAGCGGCGGCTCAATGGAGCGTCATGCCCACGCCCACTTTTACCGCGACCGGACCCGCCGTTGGCACGGCTCCGCCGCTGCGGATCGGCTTCCTTTCCCTGACGGATGCCGCGGCTTTCATTGTGGCCCAAGAGCTCGGCTACTTCGCTCGGCACCAGGTGCGCGTCGAACTGCGCCGCGAGATCGGCTGGGCCACGATTCGCGAGAAGATCATCTATGGTGAGCTCGACGCGGCGCACGCCCCGGCGCCGATGCTCTGGTCCGCGCAGCTCGGGCTCGGCTGCCCGGCCGTCGAGGTGCTCACGGCCCTGGTGCTCAATTTCAACGGCAACGCCATCACGCTCTCCCGCGCCCTCTGGGACGCCGGCGTGCGCGATGCGCCGACGCTCCACGAGCACGCCCGCACGCGGCGCTCGCGGCCGCCGCTGACCTTCGGCGTCGTGTTTCCGTTTTCCTCCCATCACCTGATGCTGCGCGACTGGCTGCGCCGCGCGGGCCTCGAAGTCGATCGCGATGTCCGCATCGTCGTCGTGCCGCCCGCGCAGATGTTCCGCAACCTGAACGCGCGCATGATCGACGGCTTCTGCGCCGGCGAACCGTGGAACACCCTCGCGGTCCGCGAAGGCGCCGGCTGGTGTCCCACCTGGAGCGCGGCGCTCGAGCCCGGCCACGTCGAGAAGGTCGTGATGGTCACGCGGCGCTTCGCCGAGACGCGCGCGACCGAGCACGGCGCGCTCGTCCGCGCGCTCGCCGACGCCGCCGCCTGGTGTGATGAACCGCAGAATCGCGAGCGGCTCGCCGAGCTGCTCGCCGGTGCCGCTCACCTCAATCTGCCCGCCCGCGTCATCGCGCCCGCGCTGCTCGGCCGTTTCGACTGCGGCAACGGCCGCGTGGAAAACATCCCCGACTTCCTCGTGTTTCACCGCGGCGACGCGGGCGTGCCCGCCGTCGAAAAAGCCCGCGTCCTCCAGCAGTCGCTCGGCGCCGCCGGACTGTTGCCGCCCGCCGCGGCCCGGGACCCTGAACTGCCCCGCCGCCTGTTTCGCGAGGATCTCCATCGCGAGATTCTGTCACCACACCACCTCCTCCATGAAATCACCACTCCCACAGACCTCCGCGGCATCGGCAGCCAGCCCGGCTGACCGTCCGCTCGCCCGCCGCAGGTTTCTCGCGCACGCCGCCACCGGCGTGGGCGCCGCCGCCCTCTGGTCCGCACTCGGCCCCCCGGGCCTGGGCCTCCACCTCGGGCAGCGCCAGCGATGCCCCCGAGGCGCCCGACGTGAACTTCGGTATGATCGCCCTCACCGACTGCTCGCCCATCGTGATCGCGCACGAAAAAGGCTTCTTCAGGAAATACGGCATCAACTCCAAGGTGACAAAGGGCGCCAACTGGGCGGCCATTCGCGACAACCTCTCGAGCGGCTCGCTGCAGGCGACGCACATGCTCATCGGCATGCCCCTCGCCTCCACCATGGGCCTCGCGGGTTCGCCCAAGAAACCGATGGTCATCCCGTGGCTGATGAACCGTAATGGCCAGGCCATTACGTTGAAAACGGAATGGAAGGGCAAGGTCGCCAGCGACCCCAAAGCGCTCAAGCCGTTCGTCGAACAGGCCAAGAAGCTCGGCGAGCCGCTCACGTTTGCGAAGACGTTTCCGCCCGGCACCCACGCCATGTGGATGCGCTACTACCTCGCCGCCGGCGGCATCGATCCCGACAAGGTCATCACGCTCATCACCGTGCCGCCCGCGCAGATGGTGGCCAACATGAAGATCGGCAAGAGGGACGGCTTCTGCGTCGGCGAGCCCTGGGGCGCCCGCTCCATCGCGGACAAGATCGGCTACACGTCGGTCACCACCCAGGATATCTGGCAGGATCATCCGGAAAAGGTCTGCGCCTTCACCGAGGAATTCGCGTTGAAGAACCCGAAGACCGTGAAGGCCGTCCTGAAGGGCCTGCAGCAGGCCAGCGTCTGGCTCGACAACATGAACAACCGCCCCGAGCAGTGCGACCTCGTCTCGAAGGCCACCTACATCAACTGCGACCCGAAGACGATCCTCGGCCGGCTCAAGGGCGAGCAGGACTACGGCGACGGCCGCCGGATCACCGACGAGTTCTCCATGCACTTCAGCCAGCGCAACTGCAACTACCCGCAGCCGAAGGATGCGACGTGGTTCCTCTCGCAGTATCGCCGCTGGGGCATGGTCACCGGCGCGCCCGACTACGCCGGCGTCGCGAAACGCGTGATGCGCACCGATCTCTCGGCCCCGGAGAAGTTGCACCAGCGCGCCTTGGTCGCCGGCTTCGACCCCGGCCAGTTCGACGACACCGCCGGGTGGCCGCATCAACTGTATGTCCGCGAAGCGCGCCGGATGGTTTCGAGCTACGTCGTCACGCAGAAAGACATGGAAGGCAAAACCGACCCCGGCGATTCCGTCGGGCTCGCTTCCTACGGCGTCGACGACTGGCCCTACGCGACCATCCCGGTCGACGGCGGCGTCGCCCTGAGTGGCGGCGATTTCTCGATGCTTCACCCTGAGGAAACGCACCGCGGCATCTACAAGATTCCTTACCGCGCCATCACCCCGCTGGAGCGCGAATGCCGCAACCTCTTCGTCCCCGTGTGCTGTTCCGCGAGCCACATCGCCATGACGTCGATCCGCATGGAGCCCGTCTGGATGGCCCTCGGCGAAGCCGCCGGTGTCGCCGCGTCGATGGCGCTGAAAGCCGATGCTCCCGTCCAGTCCGTCGACTACGGCAAGCTCCGCTCGAAACTCCTCTCGCTCGGCGCCCGTCTCGACCGCCCGACCGCCGGCGAGGCCGTCAATCCTTCAAAAACTTGAAATTGTCTGGATGACCCTCGCCCTCGCACTTGGGTGTCTTGCGACCCCGTCAAGATTCAACCCATGTCACTTTCAGCGTCCCGACCGCCCATTCTCCTGCCTTCATTCTTCTGCCCAGCTCCGGGCTCCGGGCTCCGATCCTCGCACCGCTTGGCAGGAGAATGGGGGCAGGAGAAGGTAATCGGGCTCTCCGCTGAGTTCCGGTTTCAGCGTGGCCCGAGTGCAAAGTGCAAAGTTCGACCCCTTTGGCTTGGCTCTGCACTCCGGGGTGCCATTGAAAGTGAAGTCAGTGCCCCCGGCCACCGCCGCACCGTCCGGCCGCGACGGTTTGTCACTTATTAAGTGACAAACGAGCCTGCCCCCGCTGGGACAGAACGATCGGTTTGTCACGTATTACGTGACAAACCTGCGGGTTGGGTCGGCCGCACCGACGTGGCCTTGGTTGGGCAAGTGACTTCACTTTCAGTTGCACCCGGCACTCCGAACCCGCTGCTTTTCGCCTCGCGCTCCCCTGCCTCGGCCGGTGAATTCACCGGACCAGCGTTCCCGCTTCATGCCCACCCCCGGCACCCACGCCGTTTTCCTCAGCTACGCGTCGCAGGACGCCGCCGCCGCGCGCCGCATCTGCGAAGGGTTGCGCGCCGCCGGCGTCGAAGTGTGGTTCGATCAGAGCGAGTTGGTGGGCGGTGATGCGTGGGATGCGAAGATCCGGAGACAGATCAAGGAGTGCGCGCTGTTCGTGCCGGTGATTTCGGCGAATACGAATGCCCGAGCCGAGGGATACTTTCGACGGGAGTGGAAATTCGCTGAGGATCGGTCGCACCTGATGGCGCGCGGCAAGCCGTTCATCGTGCCGGTCGCGATCGACGGCACGAGCGAGCGTGAGGCGCACGCGCCGGAGGCGTTTCTGGCGGTGCAATGGACGCGATTGGGTGCGAACACCGGCT
>Ga0163144_10011885_pt1 | contig 18374 bp, 17 predicted proteins | sample OliLak19BULKMAT1_FD_123175 | JGI IMG/M metagenome (GOLD analysis project Ga0163144, IMG submission 123175) | Freshwater microbial mat bacterial communities from Lake Vanda, McMurdo Dry Valleys, Antarctica - Oligotrophic Lake LV.19.BULKMAT1 | ecosystem: Environmental > Aquatic > Freshwater >... | reverse complement strand
TTCGTAAACAAGAAGAAGAGCATCTGGCAGAAATGATGGCAGGACGCCTCGGTATTCCCTATCTTGACCTCACCGTGGTGCCGATCGATATCGATGCACTCCGTTATGTATCAGAGCTAGAAGCACGCGAAGCCTCGCTTGCAGTCTTTAATGTTGTCGACAAAAAACTTGATGTTGCTGTACTTTCAACAGAAAATACACAATCACAAGCAATCGTGAAGAAACTACAGGAGAAAGGAAATCATGTCACTCTTTTCTTGGTGTCTCATACAAGTCTTGAGAAGGTGTGGTCTCGCTATAAAGACCTTTCTTTTTCTTTTGAGACTAAAGGAGGTGCCCTCGATATTTCAAACGACCAAATCACCGACTTTCTTACCTCAGTGCATACCATTGCAGACGTATCAACACTCATTAATGAAGTACTTTCAATGAAAAAGGCGTACCGTATTTCTCGTATACTTGAGATTATCCTCGCAGGAGCAATTGCAGTCAAAGCCTCCGACGTGCATCTTGAACCTGAAGAAAGCTATGTCCGTCTTAGGTATCGGCTCGATGGAGTACTAACCAATATTCTTGATTTCGACTTGGATACATTCAAACTTCTTCTTTCCCGCATCAAGCTCATATCGAACTTAAAGCTCAATGTAGGTTCTGCGCAGGATGGGCGATTCAGTATCAAGCTCTCAAACGAAGAGATTGAAATCCGAACATCGCTCATTCCCGGTGCCTACAGTGACTCTGTCGTATTGCGCGTACTTAATCCTCAATCTATTTCAGTTCCACTCAGCGAACTAGGTATTAATCCGCATCTTCTTAAAATTCTTATACATGAAATTGAAAAGCCAAACGGTATGATACTCAATACTGGTCCGACTGGTTCCGGCAAGACAACAACACTCTATGCATTTTTAAAAAAGGTACATGTCGCTGGTGTGAAAATTATTACCATCGAGAACCCAATCGAATACCACGTTCCCGGTATTGTACAGACACAGACAGATGAGAAGAAAAACTATACTTTTATCGAGGGCCTCCGTTCAGCCCTCCGGCAGGACCCCGATGTGATCATGGTCGGTGAGATCCGAGACAAGGAAACTGCAGAGACATCTATAAATGCGGCGCTGACTGGCCACTTGGTTTTTTCAACCTTACACACCAACAATGCAGCAGGTACATTCCCCCGCCTTGTCGACCTCGGAGTCAACCCCAAAACACTTTCATCTGCAATTAATATAACAATGGCACAGCGCCTTGTACGCCGCCTTTGCCCTGATTGCAAGCATGAAGTACCGATTCCTCCCGCTTCCAAAAAGATCATTGATGATGTACTAGAGAGCGTTGTTGATAAAGAGCAAATAAAAGATATTCAAAGAGATGTGGTGTATACAGCAGAAGGATGTGAGCACTGCAACAACAGCGGTTTCAAAGGGCGCATCGGCGTTCATGAGGCGATTCTCATGACAAGCGAGATAGAGAAGGTAATACATGATGACTTGAGCGAGAGAGAAATCAGAAAAGCATCTGCTTCACAAGGTATTTTGGATCTCAAGCAGGATGGTGTAGTGAAAGTGTTGCAAGGAATCACTACTCTGGAGGAACTCACCAGAGTAGTAGATATGCAAGATTAATGATTAAAGATTATTGAATGAGAAAAAATGCATTATTCTTTAATCCTTACTCATTAATCTAACTTCTAGTCTGTGTTGTAGTAAAAAAACTGCTTGCATCCCTCGTCCAATTATGAATAATTAATATAGATACAAAAATAACATCTCACATGAGATGTTGAATTGTATTTAGAGAAACAAAGTTCCAGAACATAAATCTCTAAGCGACACTTTTAATATCTATACCAAAAGCTAAGTGATTCGCAAAGGATAGTCACAGACCGGCACCGAAATGCCGACCCAGTACGTCCTCGCAGGATACACTCGTAAACCCGTAAGGGCCCAGTCGCTTGGAGATTTATTTCCTGGAACATATAAAAAACAGAGAACAAAAAAAAGAAGCAATGCGGTCGTGACACGAAGGACAAGTGAACTGCATTGCTTCAGACAGGAGTCTATCATAGAATAATTTTTATGTCAAGTACCCCTCACAATCCCGTTCATAGTACCGATAGTCGCCCCGAGGATGCACTCTTTCTTGACACTACCCTCCGACCCTCACAATGGGACGAATATATCGGTCAAAGCGTCATTAAAAAGAACCTTCAGATCCTTCTGACGGCTGCTTCAGAACGCAAGCACCCACCTGAACATATCCTTTTTTATGGTCCACCAGGGCTTGGTAAGACCACCCTCGCACACCTCATCGCAAAAGAAATGGGGGTGCAAATGAAGACCACTTCTGGACCTGCGATCGAGAAAGTTGGCGACCTTGCATCGATACTGACCAATTTGACACCAGGAGATATTCTTTTTATCGACGAAATACATAGACTGAACAAAACAATTGAGGAAATTCTCTACCCTGCCATGGAGTCGGGTTCACTCGATATTATTATCGGTAAAGGCCCAAGTGCACGTACAATCCAGCTCGAGCTTCCTCCGTTTACTCTCATTGCTGCAACTACCCGCATTGCAATGATCTCTTCTCCCCTCCGCTCTCGTTTTTCCGGAGGTATTCATAAGCTTGAATTCTATTCAGACGAAGAAATACAGAAGATTATCGAGCGATCTGCAAAGATCCTTGGTGTTTCGATACATACTGATGGAGCACAGGAAATCGCAAAACGAAGCAGGTTTACTCCTCGGACTGCAAACTACTTTTTGAAGCGCGCACGCGACTTTGCTCAGGTGAATAAAACGGACCTTACCAAAGAGTCTGTGGAAGGTGCCCTTTCTCTGCTCGGTGTAGACCATGTCGGACTTACCTCTGCAGACAGAGAGATACTTAATACAATTATTAATAAATTCGGCGGAGGTCCGGTCGGACTCAACACCATCGCATCTTCCCTTTCTGAAGAGGAAGCAACGATTGAAGAATTCAATGAACCATACCTCCTGCAGATTGGCTTTCTGGACCGAACTTCTCGCGGACGTACAGTAACTGCTCGTGGGTATGAGCATTTGGGACTGAATCCCCCGACACTTTTGTAATATATGAATAGTTATTTGTGATTTATTTTTGGTATAATGATTTTTATGAGAATATCGATAGTAAAAGATAAATTATCAGACGTTGGTATATCTATGGGACAAGTGTTTTTTGCAGCCATTCTAATACAACCACTCATCTTAGGAGAAATAAGTGTCATAAAAATAACATCTGGGGTTTTATTGTCAGTAATTTGTTTTGGTATAGGAGCTTTAAACATAAATAACACATACAATGAGTGATGCAATAACAATTTCATATATTGCTGGGGGTATAGTGGTTATACTGTTACTTATCGTTTCAATATTAAATATTAATAAAAAATAAAATGAATAGCGATTATATCCTTATCGGTGTAGTAATTATAGCTCTTGTCCTCTTTGGAGTTTTAATAAAAAAAAGTAAATAATCAATGTCCGGACATAACAAATGGTCAAAAATTAAGCGTCAGAAAGAAAAAACGGACGGACAAAAGTCTAAGATTTTTGGTAAGTTTGTTCGTCTCATTACAGCTGAAGTTAAAAAAGCTAGTGGCAATACTTCTTCTCCTGGAGTACGCACTGCTATCGAAAAAGCAAAAAGTGAAAATGTACCGAACGACATTATCGACCGAGCGATCAAGAAATCATCTGAACCAAGTGATGCAATGGAAGAGATTACCTACGAAGCGTATGGTCCTGGTGGATGCGGTATTCTCATTGAGGCATTGACAGGAAACAGAAACAAAGCGGCACAGGAAGTAAAATTTATTCTTTCGAAACACGGCTTTTCCCTTGCGGGTATTGGAAGTGTCACCTGGGCCTTTGAGCGCGCTCCGGACATGGAATGGAATGCTTGTACTACTATTCCTTTGTCGGACGAAGATGGCGAAAAACTCGCGGAGTTAATTGATGAGTTGGAGGAGAATGATGAAGTACAGAATGTATATACGAATGCGGAGTAATAGAATCCGTAGAACATTTTGTAATCTAAAACATTCTAATATATATTAATATCATCATGAAATCACCTGAATCTGTAATTTTTGATTCTATATCCAATAGCACTGAAGTAGTGCATACTGTTCCAAGTGTTCCAGAGATTAATCCTCGTGATACGGATGAATGGGCGGCGGAAATGAAACTCCAATATGAAAAACTTTTTTATACAGGTCAACTTCTTGATCTTAAAGAATTAAAAACTATTGACGAAAAATATCACAAAGAAATTGCCCTAAAGCTCATTGAAGCTAAGGAAGGAAATAGTGTTGCTCAAAACCTTGGAAAATTCCAAGGGTTGAACCACAAAGAAATCGCCCTAAAGCTCATTGAATCTAAGAAAGGATATACTGTTGTCGAAAACCTTGAAAAATTCCAAGGGCTGAACCACAAAGAAATCGCACTAAAACTCATTAAAATAGGGGAAGGATATGATGTTGCCCGAAACCTTGAAAAATTCCAAGGGCTGAACCACACAGAAATCGCCCTAAAGCTCATTGAAGCCAAGAAAGGATATACTGTTGTCGAAAACCTTGGAAAATTCCAAGGGTTGAACCACACAGAAATCGCCCTAAAGCTCATTGAAGCTAAGGAAGGATATGATGTTGCCCGAAACCTTGAAAAATTCCAAGGGCTGAACCACAAAGAAATCGCACTAAAACTCATTAAAATAGGGGAAGGATATGATGTTGCCCGAAACCTTGAAAAATTCCAAGGGCTGAACCACAAAGAAATCGCCCTAAAGATCATTGAAGCTAAGGAAGGATATGATGTTGCCCGAAACCTTGAAAAATTCCAAGGGTTGAACCACAAAGAAATCGCCCTAAAGATCATTGAAGCTAAGCAAGGAAATATTGTTGTAAACAACCTCTCCAACTTTACCTTAACTATAGAGGATAAAAAAGAAATAGGAGCAGTCATCTTCCCAAGCATTACCACTCTTGATAATCTAAAAAAAATATCCGAACAAAGCCTCCTGAGTGATACAACAAGACTTTCCATTCCTGAGCTTCTTTTTGATGCCTCTGGTACAGACCTGTACAACAAACTCTCCCAAGCATTACGAAAAGAGAAAGTGTACTGGGGTAACAATACTTTCAACAAAAAGAAGATACTTTCCCACTCTTTTGTTTTTAAGTACTTCAAACAATACATCCATTTTAATGAATCAGGTTTTGGTAATCATTCCGACGAAGAACTTAAAAGAATCCTTGATCTCGAGGACCAATCGGTCGACCCACTCTATACAGTAAAAAAGATAGTCATCCCTCTTCTTGACGCAGAGAAAGTGAGTGAATTCAAATGGACAGAAGATGTCGTCAATAAATACAGAAGAATCCTCGAGAGTATTGAGAACGCTCAGAAAAAGGGAGATGAGAAAAAGGTCTTGTCGCAGTATGCTAAACAGCTCCAAGATATCATCACATCCACTATTGCTACCTACAAAGTAAAACTAACTAGCACACAAAACGAAAAGGCTCGCGAGAACCTCGAAAGCAAACTAACAAACCTCGAAGCAATCACCATCCGGTCAGTAAAAGACCTGGAAGTCAACATGAACACACTCCTCGATATCAAGGAGTGCCAACCTATCATTCTCGAAGCTGTTTTCTACATGGCACTCCACAAAAACCCTACATGGAAGACTTTTAACAGTAGAGATGCCGAAGAAAACATCTCAGTAGATAATGTTGCGAAAGTTGTGGAGTTCGTCGATCACCTCACCAACCAAGAAACACTGGAGGCCTACTTTCCCAATGATCATGTCGCCAAGAAATTCGACAACCTCCTCGATATCAGAGCGCTCTCAGGTGCCATACGTAAAGCGACTGATGTAGGCACTAAAGGAACACTCGAACTTGAGATTGTACCAAGTAGAGGTACACTCATGGAACTCTCAGGACACATTGCTGATGCATGTTGGGCGTCGAAATACGATTCTATTGCAAAAAAATATCCCAACTTCACTGCACTAATCTTTAAGCAAAACCCGGGAAATGAAAAAGACGAGAGACTTGCTGGTGCGTGTATGATCATCGAGACAACGACAACATCTGGAGAAAAACTCCTCCTCATTCGTGGGCTTAACCCTATTGAGAACACAATTAATAGACTTTACGTACCAGACTTTGTTAAACAGGTAGTCTTGTATGTGCATAAAATAGCAGACCAAAAAAGAGACGGTAAGTCAAAAGTAGGTATTATCATTGATGACAATAGAGGTGGATCGGCTTCAAACAGAGATGCAGTGTTTAACTATCTCTCTACAAACATGAAAACTCAGGAGAAATTGATTAGAGGAATCAGTCATGCAGAGACAGAGTTTAATGGGTACAATGTGACGAACGACTGTTATTATATTTAACCAGAGGATATTTAAATATATGAAATTTGAACGACCACAATTTGACGGATATAAAAAGACAGAACTTGATGAACAAGCTATTAGTCTTGAAAAAGGACGACTCATTAAAGGTGTCGATTCACACCCCGTTATCTTGAGACCACTCACACCTGAGGAATATAGAGTTGAGTGGAAAAATGAAGACATTACGAGTGATGTTGCTGGTGTCAATGCCGAGGATTTCGTCTACATGATAGATAACACGAAAAATATTGGAGTAGCGGTTATGGGTGAGGCGCCACACTGGCGCAATGTTGCAACGCCAGGAGACACAACCTACACAGACAGCACAGGCGTGAAGCATCATTTTTTTGAAATAGCTACGAAGGGCATTGGCGTGGTAAAAAGTGAAGTCATTAAAGATTATGATTACGAGACACTAGCCATATGGAACGAATACGACAACCAAATCAACCTCGGGCACTCATGGCAGGCGGACTACAACATGTTTGAAGGAGACCTTGTGGAATTTAATAAAAAACTTATAGGTATGGGTATACGCTCAGAAATGTACTGGGTGATAGCAAAAGTAGATAAGGTGAGTTTTGAGGGTAAGCTGATGGATGTGAAAAATGCTCGAGAAAAAGGCGTCATTCATAAGAACAAACAACTGCATCCATATGTTGGGGTACGAGTTTTGAGAACTAACCATCGTATAGAAGAATTTACTGAATCCGACATATCAAGGCAGGACGATATCCTGACTCAGGTTATTGATAATTTCAATAAAGAGACCATGTTTACTGGTAGAGAAATGTCAGTACTCGATAAGGACAACAAGGCAGACCTCGAGAAGTATTACTTTGTAGTGACGGAACAACATATAAAAAATCTTGCAAAACTCATTTCAAATGGTTTTACATACTATCATATGCATTCATCTAACTTGACCATGATGGGTGAAATAGTAGACACAGGGGTCATTGAGGGTATTTATTCAAGAAATAAGTTTAAGAATGAAGAAGACATAAAAAGAACAGAAGTTTTTAATGGAGTGCGTGTTGGGTACATCAAAGATATGCGTGATTGTATTTTAGGATTACGTAAACTACTCACAGGACTTACACATAAAGATGTAAGTATTGATAGGAATAAAGTCTGTGAAAATGCTCTTGCGACCTTTAAACTGGAGTTTGATGATGTGGTATCGATAAAGAGTGACAAAAAGGCAAGTCCTGAAATCATAAAAAAATGTTTTGAAGAAATATTAAAAAGGATGATTGTGGGACGAGAGACGTTACCAGCGCTCAAGCACAACAGCTTGAGTAGTTGGAATTTGAAGGCATTAGATACAAAGAGTTAAAAAATATAACTTAATAAAAAAACTCTTATTTTTGTAGATTAAACAGGTCAAGCGCCTTTGATTTTAAATTTATAATCCTTTATTGTATTTAGATATCAAGATTAAAAAACCTTCTTATTTCGCAAACTTAAAGTTTTTCTCTATAATCTAACTTCTTACCTCTAACTTCTATGATTCTCCTTTCAATTGACCCTGGGTTTGAACGACTTGGTTTGGCTATTATTCAAAAAGAAAGTCGTGGGAAAGAAATGCTTATGTATTCTGAATGCTTTAAGACATCTCCTAAACTTCCCCACGAAGAAAGGCTCCGACTTATTGGAAACAAGATTACTGACGTAATAAAGACCTACAAGCCAACTGAACTTGCAACAGAAAAGCTCTTCTTCACCTCAAATCAGAAAACGGTGATACCAGTTGCTGAAGCGCGCGGAGTGATACTCTTTATAGCTGGTACACATAATTTAAAAGTAAGTGAATATAGCCCTCCACAGATTAAAGTGGCTGTTACAGGCTACGGGCGAAGCGATAAGACTCAAATAATGGCAATGATTCCTCGACTCATCACTCTCATAAAACCGATTAAATCAGATGATGAATTCGACGCAATTGCGATAGGTCTGACCCATTGTGCAATCTCTCGCAAATAAGGTGCCCTTGTCCACATGTTCATAATTTGCAAAATATTTGTAATCTGGTACAAATATGTGGATTGAATTTGAAAAAGGTGGTTTTTAATATTTAAATTGTAAAAAAAATGACAGATGCTCATGATGAACAAAAAGATCCATTAGAAGTAATGGATGAGGCTGATGCTGAAGGTGATGAAGTTGATCCAGACAAGCTTGCACCTGGTATGCATGTCGAAGGTGGAGATGAAGAAGAGGTGGCTGAAGTAGACGTAGATGGTACCGCTCCCACAGACATTGATGATCCGCTTATGTTTGACCCGCTCCTTGTAGACAAGTTACCAAAAAAAGAAAAGAAGGAAGGAGAAGAGGAAGAAGAGTTTCCAGAAGACGAGGAAGATAAAGATGTCGACCTTGAAGACGACGAATTTGGAGATGCAGAACAGTGGTAGGTGGTATAAATTAGAGGTTAGAAGTAAGATGTTAGATTAAACAAAAAACCGCAGGTGCGGTTTTTTGTTTTAAGAATTTAAATGATTTTTATGAAACGTCTCTTTCCTATCTTGTATATACCCGGTAATGCAATCGTATTCGGATCAGTAATTTTTTCGAGAGTAGACATCTCTGCCACAGCCCCTCCTTCTACAAGCCTTCTAAATTCTGTTTTTGATTCAACAAGTCCAGAGAGAAGCGCCAACTCAACCCATGCTTTTCCACCAACGATCTCTTCCATATCTTGAGGTATTTCACCTTTTGAAAAAGTGTTTTCAAATTCTTCTTGTGCTTTTTTTGCTTCTTCCTCTGAATACAATTGAGAGATGACATATGAAGCTACTTGTTTTTTAAGCGCGAAAGCATTACTTCCAATATCAAATGATTCAATTTGAGTTTGAGAAATATCTGTAAGTAGTGTGAAGAGTGGAATAATTGTATCATCGCTTAATGCCATGATTTTTCCAAACAAATCCCTGGGCGTATCAGTGAGTGCGATTACATTTCCTTCACTCTTCCCTATTTTTACACCTCGTGAGTCACAAAGAAGTGGAGTAGTCATCACAAACTTTTCTTTGTTTTTCATCGCTTTGAGTAGTGTACGTCCTGCAAGCATGTTAAACGTTTGATCTGAACCCCCTAATTCCAAATCCACCTCCATAGCTACTGAGTCGTACCCCTGAAGCAATGGGTATAAGAATTCTCGAAGATTGATAGAATCACCCACCCTGAGCCTCTCCTGGAACATGTCTCGCTCGATCAACTGCTGGACAGAAAAATTTTCTGCAATATTCAATATATCAGCCTTAGTGAGCTTATCGAGCCAATCTCCGTTATAGAGTATAGTAATCGGATTTTCTCCATCAAAACGGACAATTTTTCTTGCTTGAGCAAGATAATTTTTTGAATTTTCTCGAAGTTCCTCTTTTGTAAAGAATGTATCTCGAGTTTTCTTTTTTCCAGTCGGGTCTCCTGCTGTTCCTGTTCCATCTCCGATCAAAAAAATAACTTCATGTCCTAAATCCTGCCACTGTCTATGTTTGCGTAGTCCAACCATATGCCCTATATGAAGCCGGTCGCCAGTAGGATCAAATCCTTGGTACAATTTTAATTTTTTCCCCGAAAGGAGAAGTTCTTTTAAAGCTTCCTTTGAAGGATAAATCTTATCAACTCCACGTGTGAGTAACTCCTCTATTTTCCTCTCATCTGTAATTATATTCACCATATTCCTATGATTATACCATGATTAGTGATATATTCATATAATGAAAAAATATATTTCTCGAGGCGTTTCTTTGGCGAAAAAAACCACAGAAAAAGCAACTAGAAAAGCTAAAAAGTTGGGTGTACGCAATATATTCCTTGCTCTTGCTTCGTTTGGAGTGATCTTTCTCGCATTCATGATTATTTGGATTTCTACCTTTAGTATACCGACACTCGACGATTTCCGAGAAAGGAAAACTACTCAGTCGACCAAGATATATGACCGGACTGGAAAAGTCCTTTTATATGACATATTTCAAAATCAAAAGAGAACTATTGTTCCATTTGATCAGATTTCAGAAAATATAAAAGAAGCTGCGCTCGCAATCGAGGATCAGGATTTCTATACTCACAATGGCATTAAACCGACAGCGTTTCTCCGTGCTATTTTTGTAAATCTTACCTCCCTCTCCTACAGCCAAGGTGGGTCTACGATCACTCAGCAGGTAATTAAAAAAACTATTCTTTCAGATGATAAAACTCCAACTCGAAAAGTAAAAGAATGGATTTTGGCAATTCGCCTTGAAAAAATGCTCACTAAAGACGAAATTTTAGAACTCTACCTGAATGAAATCCCGTACGGGGGCAATTATTATGGTGTTGAAGAAGCAAGTCAGGCTTATTTTGGTAAAAAAGCACTTGATGTCACTATAGCCGAAGGAGCATATCTTGCTGCTCTCCCTCAGGCACCGAGCTATTATTCCCCATATGGAAAACATAAGAAAGATCTTGATGACAGAAAAAATGTCGTCTTAAGCGAAATGAAACAGGTTGGCTATATCACCACAGAAGAATATGATACTGCTCGAAATGAAGTAGTCATATTCATCCCTAAAGAAGAAAAAGGTATTAAGGCACCACATTTTGTGATGTTTGTTAAAGAATATTTAGTCAAAAAGTATGGTGAAGAGGTTTTGGAAAATGGAGGTTTACGAGTAACCACAACAATCGACTATATTCTTCAAGAAAAAGCTGAGGAAATTGCTCTAAAATACGCTTTGATAAATGAAAAAACAGTAAAAGGTAAAAATGATAGCTTTGTAGTCATTAATCCTAAGACCGGAGAAATATTAACAATGGTCGGATCAAGAAACTATTTTGATAAGGAAATCGATGGTCAATACAATATTGCCACCGCAAAAAGACAGCCTGGTTCAACTTTTAAGCCATTTATTTATGCAGAAGGATTTAATAAAGGATACACTCCAGAAACCGTTCTTTTTAATACAGAAACCCAGTTTTCTACTGCATGCCAAGTTGATAATATGAGCAGTACACCTCCTTGCTATTCACCAAATAACTATAACTATAAGTATACAGGTCCAATAACGCTTCGTAATGCCTTGGCTTCCTCAGTAAACGTACCTGCAGTAAAACTCCTATACCTCGTGGGAGTACAGAATGCAATCAACCTTGCAAAAGCAATGGGTATTACTACCCTTGGTAATGCAAACCAATATGGACTCACTCTTGTGCTCGGAGGTGGAGAAGTTTCTCTCCTTGACATGACTTCTGCGTATGGAGTATTTGCAAACAATGGAATGCGAGCGCCGTATGCATCAATATTGAAAATAGAGGATTCTAAAGGGATTATACTTGAAGAATTAACACCAAAAAATACTCAGGTATTAAATCCTGAAAGTGCTCGAAGAATATCTAGTATTCTTTCAGATAACATTGCAAGAGCTCCACTTTTTGGTTCTAACTCTTTGGTATACTTCGGCGGACGCGATGTAGCAGCTAAAACAGGTACTACGAACGACAATAAAGATGGTTGGCTCATTGGATACACTCCTACAGTCGTCGTGGGTGCCTGGGCCGGAAACAACGAAAATACACCAATGATTGGTATGTCTGGCACGATTATCGCTCCGATGTGGCGTGCTCTTATGGATGAAGCACTTAAAATAGTACCAAGTGAGTCTTTTATTGATCCAATTATAGAGGATTCATATGATATAAAACCAATAATCAGAGGTAAATGGCAAGGTGGTATATCAACTCTTTCCACTTCACAAACCACCATGACACAAATAAATCCTCTTCTTCCTTATGAATCAACCTCAGAAACTCTTTCTGGAGGTATTCACAATATTCTTTATTGGGTAGATAAAATCAATCCAAGAGGACTGATTCCTGTAAACCCTGAAGCAGATTCTCAATATAAATATTGGGAGTATAGTGTTCAAAAGTGGCTACAGGCGAATGGGGTTCAGTAGAAGTCAGAGGTTAGAAGTAAGAAATTAGATGTTAGAGAAAATACCTTTAAAAACAAGTTTTTAAAGGTATTTTCTTACTTCTAAATTCTAACATCTATTTTCTAATATCTATCTGATATCTGAAATCCCAAAATCTTTTAATTCCTCAAGGATCTGGTTTTTTTTCATAAAAAGAGCCATTTTATACGCAGGATTAATTTTTAGAACCAATGTATCCTTTTGAATATCAATCAATTCTCTCGGACATTCATAGTTTGTATATTTTTTTATAATACACTGTATTTCTTTCTTTTTTAGCTCACCTGAGTCAAGGAGTCCGGTCGCTCGTTTTAGAAAAGAACTGATATTGAACATTGGGGTAGAGGATAGAGGTTAGAGATTAGAGATTAGAGGGTAGAGGTTAGAGGGTAGATAAATACAAATGCATTTTCTAACACATATCTTCTAACTTCTAATATCCATCCTCTATTTATTCATTGGCATGACGAGGTAGAGATATGATGAATCACTCGAACCCTTGATTACCATTGGTTTGCTTTGGTCTACAAACGTCAATGTAAGTGAGTCAGAATCGATCGACTGGAAACAGTCATTAATATATTTATAATTGAAGCTTACGGTAATATCATTACCTTTTATTACCGCATCAATTCTATTGGCATTTTCTCCAATATCGAGGTTTTTAGTCTTTACTTCGAAAAATTTCTCTGTCGCTGAAGCGGTAACGTACACCTGACTAAACTTATCACTGAAAATATTTGATATTTTAAGCGCATTTACAATATCCTGCTTCAAAATAGAGACTTCGGTTTTAGTTTCTTTTGGAATAATGTTCTTGTAGTCCGGGAAACTACCATCAACAACTCGTGAAACGAGATAAATACCCTCATATTCAAAAGAAATTTGGTTTTGATTAAAGGAAATAGTGACTTCTTCAGAAATATCCTCGAATGTCTTTAGTATTTCAGGAATATTTTTAAATGGAATTAAAATTGAAGAGAAATCCTTATGTTTCTTAACCTTTATTCTCTTCTCTGCGAGCCGGAAGGAGTCAGTGGCCACAAACACTACAAACTCTTCATCTGAGTAGATATAGACGCTTGCAAGGGTTGGTTTGATGGTCGACTGAGATGATGCATATGCGACTGATTTCAATCCTTTAGAAAAGTCTTGAATTGGCATCGTAAAAACCACACTATCAGCGAGTTTTGGGATAATTGGGAAATCCTCGAATGGAAATGTTTTAATAATCGTTTTTGTATGTTCAGTAGAAACTTTAAGATTAGTGCCCTCTGTCTCAAGCACCACATTTTTATCATTGAATATACTTGAAATGAATGATGCAAGAATAGCTCCAGGCACTGCGACTATTCCCTCCTCCATCACTTTAACCGGTAGTGTAATATTGAGTCCGAGATCGAGGTTTGTAGCTGAAATAGAAAGAGTAGAGCCTTCTACTTTCAAAAGAACACAAGAAAGTACAGGGAGAGTACTTTGTTTACTCGTCATTTTTTCTGCTTTTGATAAAGCTTTTGAAAGCTTCTCTTTCACGCATTCAATCTTCATAGTTGTATTCTATTCTATTTAAAATCCTATTACTATTAGGGGTGTGTAGAGTGGGAAAACTTATAAAATGGCCACATAAATAGCTTTATAAGAAATTCATCTGTGTAAAACTGTGGGAAAACTGTGTATATCTTTGAGGATTATATATAAGTGTTTATAGTTATGAGTTTTTTAGACTTCTTTATTCACATATAATCTTTAAGTTATCCCTAATTTTAACCTGGTATTCCACAGGTTTATCCACAGATACTACTACATTATTTTAGACAAGTATAGACCTTAGTTGATTTATTTCAGTAGCTAAATTTGAATCAGCAGCTATATCGTTTTTAATCTTTTCACATGAGTGCATGACTGTGGTATGGTCTCGCCCACCAAGCTTCTCCCCTATTGCAGGATATGAGATATTGAATTCTTCACGAAGAATATACATGATAATCTGTCGAGGTTTAATAATCTCTTTCTTACGAGTCTTTTCATAGATCGAATTTTCTTCAATATTGTAAAAATCAGCTACAGTCTTCACTACTTCTTTTGTAGAAACATTTTTCTTAGGTTTAGCACTTGTTTTGATGAAATTTTTCACTTCATTAAGACTCAGTTCTTTGTCTTTAAGTTGGGATTGGCAGATAATTGAATTTAAGATACCTTCAAGTTCTCGAATATTCCCTGAAAGTGAATATGCAAGGTAATCAACCACTTCTTTTGAGAGGGGAAAGTTGTTTTGTGTGATCTTTGTGCGGATGATAGCAGCTCTTGATTCTGAGTCGGGTGCGGGAATATCCACAATCATACCCGCACTAAAGCGTGATCTTAGGCGCTCTTCTAAATCTTGGATGAGTGCAGGGTGTTTATCTGAGGAAAAAATAATCTGCTTGTTATTGTCGTAGAGATGATTGAATAGATGGAATAGTTCTTCCTGCATTTTCATTTTTCCACCCAAGAACTGAATATCATCCATAACAAGAACATCATATTTTCGATATTTCTCCTTGAAAAAATTAGGTTTGTTCATTTGGAGTGCATTTACATATTCCTGACCAAACTTTTCAGAGGTTGTATAGAATATTTTTCGCTGACTGCTCTTCAAATGGTTTCCTATCGCCTGTATGAGGTGTGTTTTACCATGACCAGTATTTCCATATATAAACAAAGGGTTATAGACGATTCCTGGCTTCTTAATGACCGCTTGAGCCGCTGCATGGGCGAGCTCGTTGAATGGACCTACAACGAAAGCTTCAAAAGTGTAGCGAGGATTAAGGTTGTCATCTTTATTTATATAATAATTATCGAGTGGAAGCTCCCTGTTGATGAGTTGTGTTTTCTCAAGAGAAGCTTTGAGACGCATATCCTCCTTTGTAATAACATATTGAAGAGAATGAAAAGAGTTTGATATGTTTCGGAGGGACTTTAATATCGTATTATGGAATTTTTGAGAGAGCCATTCGGAAACAAAGTTGTTTGGCACTGAGAGATATACTGTACCGTCTTCTGTTTTAAGGATATAAGTATCCTTAAACCAGGTATTAAAATTTGGTTTAGAAATTGATAATTCCATTTCTACTAACACTGTATCCCAAATTTTTTTGTTATCGATTTCCATGTGTAGATATTATATAGGGTGCACAATTTTCGAACACTTGTTAAAGTCTTCCAAGTATGTTAACGTTGTGAATATAGAAATAAATCAATATTATGTCTCAGACCTACCAACCTAAAAAAAGAAAAAGAGCAAAAAAACATGGTTTTCTCTCTCGTACAAAATCTGCAGGCGGAAAGAAAACGATCCTCCGACGAAGACGAAAAGGGAGAGTAAATCTTTCTACTGTAAAACAGAAAGCCTCAATCAAAAAGAAGTAATATGCTTCCAAAGGCACGACGAATAGACAAAACTACATTTAAAACACTGAATGGGAGAGGAATGAGTTACCACTCACCTCTCCTGTTTTTGTCCATATATAAACAATCGAATAATCAAGAAAAGCCTTTACTAAGCCGTTTTGCTGTACTCTGTTCCAAAAAAGTGTCTCTTAAAGCAGTAGACCGGAATCGTCAAAGACGAAGAGTGTACCGAAGCTTACAGGGTATTCTTCCAAACATTAAACCTGGATATTTTGGTATTTTAAGCTTAAAAAAGGAAGCAAAAAAAAGTACATTTGCAGAGCTAGATAGTTTAGTTAAGTATCTTCTCAATCAAGCTGGCTTGCAAGTAAAATAAGTTGATTAAGTATTAGAATAAGGTAAGATTACATCATTATGATTTCATCATTCTTTAAAGCTGTTTTTTATCAGCCACTGTACAACGGTCTTATTTATCTCATGGATGTATTGCCATTTTTCGATGCGGGCGTAATTGTTATTTTGTTTACAATCATTGTTAAACTCATCATGTTCCCCCTTTCCATTAAAGCTACTCGAGCTCAAATAGAGATGAAAGAGATTGAAAAAGATCTAAAAATGATCAAAAAACAGTATCCAGACAAGAAAGATCAAACTCAGAAAACAATCGAGCTTTATAAGGAAAAGAATATCAATCCATTCGCTGGTTTTTTCGTGCTTCTCCTCCAGTTACCGATCATCATCGCTCTTTATCAGATTTTTCTTAAGTCAGGATTACCTGTTATAAACGTGGAACTCCTCTATTCTTTTGTCTCTGCACCACTTTCAATCAATATGAGTTTTTTAGGTCTTATCAATATTGCAGAAAAAAGCATATTTCTCGCACTCTTGGCAGGAATTTCTACGTATTTCCAGATCGCATACGCTACTCCTCCTGTAGATCCGAATGTAGATCCAAACGATAAGCCGACAATGCAAGAAGATATGATGAAAATGATGCAAAAGCAGATGAAATATGGCTTCCCTGTTCTTGTTATCTTTATTTCTTGGTCAGTTTCAGCAGCTGTTTCTATTTACTGGATCACAAGCAATCTATTTACGATTGCTCAGGAGCTTTATATAAGAAAACATATAAGGAAGGTAAATTAAAATTCTCCTAATTCAAAACTTGTCGAATCATATACTTTGATGAGACTTCGCAAGCCAGGTAGGCGAGACTTGAGGAATTTTTCAGCAGAAAAATATCCGTGTTCCCCAAAGGGTGTGATTAGAAAGAGTTTTGAAAATTAGTTTAGTTTAATAGACCAAAGACTTCCATCAGTTTTACTCTGAACGAGGAGTAATGTATCATTTATGTTTATGAAAATTGTAGAAACATCAATACTTCGTCCTGCAAGGTTTTCGAGATCTACTACCCGTCGAGCTGTATTTGCTACAACGTCGTATTCCCAGATATCGTCAGAGTAAGAGACTTCTCCTTTGTACCAGGCATATAAAGAGGTGACATTGATTGTGCTTCTTGGTACTGCACAGTATATAAATGTTTTTGTCTGCGCCCAAACACATTTTTCTGGAAATGTTTTTGGGGATAGCTCTATGGTTGTATTGTTTGTAGTATTCTGACTGAATAGTCCAATGGTATTTGCATACAAGACATATGGCTTGTTTGGATACGGCAGAGTGGTGAGGTTTATCTGGTTCCCTACCAAGACGCTTTTTCCTGCAGTGCCTGTGTTTACGTCAAAAAGCACTCCATATGAAGAGGAATGTGGTTTGCTCTGAAGACCAACATGAGAGTCTGAAATAAATTGAGGAATAAACTCTCTTAATGGTGAATTCCATACAAGCTTTTTGTTTGTACCGTTTGGAAGCATTGTATACCCTTCGCTTCCACTTTGTGTCTTTTCAAGAGTGAACACAATTTTTCCATTTGGAGATACGGTAAAAGAAGTGATATTTCGGGAGAGTATCGTACCAACTACAGTTTTTTCATTGATCCCATCTACTATTTTTCCGTACATTGTCTCAATGTCATCATCATTTTTTACATACTGAGCCACAAAACCATCGCCGTTTTCTGTAAATAAGGCTCGATAAATCTGAGGAATGGTGGTATTTGAAACTCGAAGATTAATGTTTTCAGATGCGGGTACATCAAAGATGTGCCCCGTCGCTTTTTCGATGTAGCGTATCACCGTACCTTTTGTCGATGATGCGACAAATATGCTCCCTGCGACTGGTTCGTTTGAAATAAGCCTTACCACTTGGTCAAATGTTCCTGTTTCATTAGTCGGTGCAATTTCTGGTGTTCCATTAAAAGGAACTTCCGTAACTACTTCATTGTTTCCAAATGGAAAGAGGTTTCCAAAAAAAGGCTTTTTCCCTGTAGATACATTGTCATTAGTCTTGAGTATAAAATAGTAGCCCAAGAGCGCCACTGCAAGGAGGATTAGAATATATGCGCTGATTTTGAGGATTTTTTTCATTGTATTAATTAATAACTACATGCCAATGATTTCCTGTGGATGTTCCGCTTGCATTTCCACCTTTTTCTTCATACACAAACACTAGAGTCCTGCCAGCAAT
>Ga0163144_10011883_pt1 | contig 18377 bp, 17 predicted proteins | sample OliLak19BULKMAT1_FD_123175 | JGI IMG/M metagenome (GOLD analysis project Ga0163144, IMG submission 123175) | Freshwater microbial mat bacterial communities from Lake Vanda, McMurdo Dry Valleys, Antarctica - Oligotrophic Lake LV.19.BULKMAT1 | ecosystem: Environmental > Aquatic > Freshwater >... | reverse complement strand
GACGGTATTGGACGCAACGCAGCAGAACTGTTGCGTAAATTTCAGGCAGCAAAGTTTGTTCATGAGCATGGCGATAAAGTATGTCCTGCAAACTGGTCGCCAGGCGGGGACACGCTTGAGCCCGGAATGGATTTGGTTGGGAAGATCTAGTACTCTTCAGTAAGATAGAAAGGAGATTTCGATGGGTATTGTTGTTATCATCTTGCTGTGTTCTTTGAGTATCACGCTCAATTTTCACCCAACCGAAGACGAGCTTCGCAGGCGGTGGATCGTCACTTGCTTGTGGACAATGATTTTTGTCCTCATTTTGGCCTTCGTTACAAGTAAGTGGTCAGCTCCGCTCGCGCCGTATACTGCGGTAGCGGCAATTTTCGGGTCCGTCTTTTGTTGGTGCATGTACTTTGTGCATCGCGGACGGTTTGAAAAAAAGCTTGCATAAACAAAAAAGAAAACCGGCAACTCTCTCGAGTCGCCGGTTTTTTTAGTCTACATTTGCATTTTTTGCACAGCCACACGGATTTCTTCCTCCATGCTCACAAACACCTTTTCAGGTTGGAGAGAGCGTAGAATGGGTCTTCCTGCAATCAACATACTTGAGCCAAATTGCACAGCCTCTGTAGGCGTCGCGATGCGAATTTGGCCATCTTGTTTTGAACCCTTTGGTCGAATGCCTGGAGTGGCAAACCTGCAATCTGAGGGTTCAATTCGGAGATCTTCTCGAAGAGTAGGGATATCAGGCGCAGCGCATACCAAGAAATTCACGTCATACTCAAGAGGGATGGAAGCAAGGCGCTTTGCAACCTCCCGCACCTCCCCCTGATACACCCGCATCACATCTTCTTGTTCCATGTCGGTGAGAACAGTAACAGCGATTACGTACCGAGCGAAACCTGCTGAGCGTATTGCTTTAAAGGTCGCAGGTCCGCATGACGCGTGTACTGTAACAAAATCCGCCTGAAATCCAACATAATCTTCGATTGCCCGAACCACGGTATCAGCGGTGTCATGTTCTTTTGTATCCACTAAAATCTTAGGAACCTTTTGGTCACCCGACGTCCTTCGCGCGTAGGCGATTGATGACTTTAGATGCATCCCCGCGAATGATGGATACGGATGGAACTTGAAATGAGTGCACCCAGCCACCCTTAATTTTGTGGTCAAATCATAGAAATGGGCGTTCCACGGATGGGTTGGCTTTTTTCTTTGACTCATGTGATCAGTAGGATCAAGTTCGAACGTACTTGGGTCCATTGAGATCATAAGAGGAGGTGTTAACATGTTACCCTCGCGTTTGTTGTGAGAACAAAATCTTGAGTCGTTATACATCATTTTAATCAAAATAAAAACCTTTGATCTAACTCAAGTTTGTTTGTTATGTAGCATTATTCGCCAGACATATAAATAGCTATAGCTATTTATATGTCTGGATAGATTTGGCACGATTGTGTCTAATTATGAGATCAAGAAAAAATATTAAGTATCCTTAAGTCGTAGGTGTGCCGAAGGAGGGACTTGATCACAAATAAGTAGGTCGCCGTCGCGACCGACTTTTCGCGATCCCGGCTCGCGGTTCTATCCGCTGATAGAACATCGCTGCGCCCTTCAAGTTCCTCACGCAAGGCGAGTGATCGCCTTGCTCTCTGGCACAAACAAAAATGGCGCTATTGGCGCTCATGTTTTGTAATTGTGCCGGAGGAGGGACTTGAACCCTCACCCCTTGCGAGACACGATTTTGAGTCGTGCGCGTCTACCATTCCGCCACTCCGGCAATGTGATTAACATACGTCAAAATCAGGATTTCTGCACTGGGCACAGTAATGGTAAAATAGCGCAATGCCAGGTTTTTATAACGATTCGATCTTCTGGGTAGAAGTCGAAAAAGTACAGCCAAATCCCTATCAGCCGCGCAAAGAATTCGATCAAGCGAAGCTTGAAGATCTTGCCCGTTCAATTCGCCAGTACGGTATTTTGCAACCTTTGGTTGTAACGCGTAAAGAATTTACTAAAGAAGATGGCGGTATTGGAGTGGTGTACGAACTCATCGCAGGTGAGCGCCGTTTACGCGCAAGTAAGATCGCAGGCCTGCCGCAGGTCCCTGTCATGATTCGTGACGACGATGAATCAGACATGATGAAGCTTGAATTAGCGATTATTGAGAATCTTCAACGAGAAGATCTCAATGCAATTGATCGTGCGAGAGCGTTTGATCGGCTTGCAAATGAATTTCATTTCAAGCACACGGAGATTGCAAAGAAAATGGGAAAGAGTAGGGAATACGTTTCAAATACGATCCGATTACTCATGTTGCCGCCTGAAATGCAGACCGCACTTGCAGAGGGGCGCATCACTGAAGGCCATACAAGGCCGCTATTGATGCTTATAGACCGCCCCCAAGAGCAAGACGTACTTTTCAGAGAGATTATGCTTAAAAAGCTTACAGTGCGTGAAGCGGAGGGAATTGCACGCCGCATCGCGTTTGACCGCATCCGCAAGCGAGAAAAAATGTATGATCCCGATATTATTGCGATGGAACAGCGGTTGACTGAGACGCTTGGCACGCGTGTTGCAATTGAAACAAAGGAAGTTGGCGGCAAACTCGTTATTGATTTTTTTAATGACGACGATTTGCGCAGTATCCTTTCTATGTTTGACGCTCACAAGCGCGGAGCTCCTGTAGGAAATCTTCTCCCGACAGTGCCATCTGAGTTAGGATCTATACCAGAAGCGATTCCGGGTGAAGTAGAAGTACCTGTAAACGATATTCCACCTGCTGAAGTCATTGAAGAGGATTCATTTGATCCAAAAAGCTTCTCTATTTAACTTAATACTCTTTTTCCAAAAAGGACTTATAGATAACGATCGTTATCTATAAGTCCTTTTTGGTTTTAGGATGAAATGAGAGAATCAGGTATTTTTTTCTCTTTCGAGGGCTGCACGAATGTGGCGACGCGCGAGAGTGGTTTTTGCAAAGTCGAGCCATTTTTGCGATGGCTTTGCGTTCTTGCGTGTAATGATTTCAATAATGTCTCCGTTGTGCAGCACGGTGTCTAGATGCACCATTTTTCCGTTTACCTTAACTCCGGAGGCTCTGTCTCCGATGTCTGAGTGGATCGCATACGCAAAATCAATCGGTGTGCATTCTACCGGAAGATCAACAACATCGCCCTTCGGTGTAAACGCGAATACGCGATGACTAAAAATATCACTCTTAAGTGATGTTTCAAGATCTTCTTCTTCGTCGCCTGCGGCAAGTTCTTCAATCCACTCAGGCACTTTAGTTATGTTGTATCGATTTGGAGTTCCACCCTGTACCATTTTAGGCGAGCTCTTCATCAATCGATAGCCAAGCCCTGGTATCAAACTTTTTATCCATTCAAAACTGGTTTGCTTTCGATTTTGATTGAGTGCTGCCTCAGCGGGGGAGGCTGCTTCCTTGTACATTACATGAGAAGCAATACCGTACTCGGCTTCTCGATGCATTCTCTCAGTTCGAATTTGCACTTCTACAATACCGCCATCTCCTGCGAACACCGTGGTATGAAGCGATTGGTATCCGTTTGGTTTTGGAAATGCAATATAGTCTTTAATTTTATTTGGCAGCGGGCGCCATAAATGATGCACAAGCCCGAGCACTCGATAACAATCCGCTTCATCCTTAACGATAATGCGCAGTGCCGCGGTGTCGTAAATTTTATCGATGTCGCCACCTTTGCGTTCAAGTTTTCGATGCAGGCTGAATAATCCTTTAACGCGGTAATCCGTTCTAAAATCGGTAATTGATGCCTCACCAAGTGCTCGCTTGAGGGAGCGTGTCATAGCCTCTAAGCGCTCTTGAGTCTGTTTAGTTCGCTCGTGCAACACCGCTTTTGCTTTTGCGTATCCTTCAGGATTTGCATACTCAAACGCTAGATCTTCAAGTTCACGGCGAACTACGCCAATACCTAAGCGATGCGCAATAGGCGCATAAATTTCTAGTGTCTCAAGCGCAATTCTGGTGCGTTTCGCTTCAGGTACATGCGAGAGTGTTCGCATATTATGCAGTCGATCCATCAATTTGATGATCAAGACGCGCACATCCTTACTTGTTGCAACAAGTAGTTTGCGTAAACTCTCTCTATGACGCTCAACGCCACGGTACTTTAGTTTTCCAAGCTTGGTAACACCTTCAACTAAAAATAAGATTTCTTTTCCGAATTCTTTTTCAATCTCTTCTGGCGTGACCTTCACGTCTTCAATCGAGTCATGCAAAAGTCCTGCTGCAATAGTGCGTGGGCCCATACCCAATCCCGCAATACTTTTGGCAGTTTCAACAAGATGAATGAAATACGGCTCACCTGAGAGACGTTTATGATCTTTATGAGCGACTTCAGCAAAAGTGTACGCTTTAGTTATCAAAGCGATATCTTCGGGAGAAGGTGAGTCCATGAGCGATAGAATTTCTTTAACAGATGTCATTGAATATAAGATACTTCTCTCTTAGTAGTATCGCAATGGTTCAAAAGCAAGGGGAAAGCAAATGGCGAAGCGTGAAGAAGATTTTTTAGATGAAATAACGATTCCCGAATCTCTTTTAGGGAATCGTAAGATCATTCTTCATACAAACGGCTCGCCGAGCGCCGACTTTAACGGGGAAGATTCAACAGACATTCCATCAGAAGACGACCCCAGCGCTTGGGGCAACGGCAAAATGCCGTTTTTGGTTTGATACAAAGAGCCCTGACAATAGTCGGGGCTCTTACGTTTTATTTTTTTGCTTTCCCTGGCCGGACAGGCTTTCTCGCACTAACTTTTTCCTCAAGCTTATGCGGGTTGTGATTAGGGCAGGCTTTTTTTACTACATCTTTCAGGAATAGTCTTTGGTCACGAATCAAATTTATTTCGTCAAACAAATTTGTTCTCGACCCCAGCTCGCGGTTTTGGTTTGCTAACCAAAACATCGCTGCGCCTCACAAAGACCACCACAGGCGACGCAGGTCGCCTGTTTTCCTGAAAGATATTATTACTTCTTTTTTACTTCAACTTTCTTATCAATTTTGTGGGGATTATGCATGGGGCAAGTTTTTTTACTACATCTTTCAGGAATAGTCTTCGTGCCTTCCATCATAAGGGCGTCACACATAGGGCATTTGTTTCCAGTGGGTTTTGCTTTAATCGCGTTTTTACAATCAGGATAATTTGAGCAGCTATAAAAGATACCAAAGCGTCCGCGGCGCTCCACCATCTCACCCTTGCCGCACGTAGGGCATGCAACACCTGTCTTTTTCTTCTCTGCTTCAACTGGATCTTCCTTAATAAATTTGCACTTAGGATAGTTAGAGCAGGCAATAAATTTGCCAAACCTGCCTTCGCGCTCCATTAATTTGCCGTCTTTGCACGTTGGACACGCCTCACCCGTTTCTTTAGGTGGTTCCATTTCTCGCCCTTCCTCGGTACGCGCACCAATGCATTCAGGAAACTTAGCGCAGCTCATAAACTTTCCTGCACGCGAGAGCTTAAATACCATGTTTCCGTTGCATACTGGGCACTTAAATTCTTCTGGTGCAGGACCAATGTCTGTAATTTTTCCTGCTTCTTTTGATTTCAGTTTTACGTCTTTAAGAAACGGTCCGTAAAAATCCCTCAGCGTCTTTTCGTATCCGCGCTTTCCAGTTGCAATATCATCCAACTCATCCTCCATGTCTGCGGTAAAAGTATCGCTAATGTAATTTGCGAAATTCTCTTCAAGGAATCCAGACACAACCATCCCCGTATCTGTCGGCTGCAGTGATCGCTGCTCTTTTATCACGTACGTGCGATCTTGAAGTGTTTTAATAGTAGATGCATATGTTGATGGGCGGCCAATGCCGCGCTTCTCAAGTTCCTTAACGAGGCCCGCTTCTGAATATCTCGATGGCGGCTGTGTTTGCTTTTCCTCAGAGAGAATACTAACTAGATGGAGCTTTTCTCCCTCTTTCATTTCAGGAAGCTCCACATCTTCACCACGAGCGCGTGGATCGGCTGTAAGCCAGCCTTCCTTTATGACACGCGAGCCGTTTGCAGAAAACTCAGGGATGCTTTCGTCGTCTGCTTTTGCTAGAATGCGCGTTTTAAGAAGTGTTGCTTCCATCATTTGGGTTGCAATCGTGCGCTGCCAAATCAATTCATACAATTTTTTCTGCTCTGGCGTGCCGCCGACATCTTTTTTCTCGATATGCGATGGTCTTATCGCTTCGTGCGCTTCCTGAGCATTCTTTGATTTTGTTTTAAAGGTGTGAGACGCAACCATACCTTTTCCGTATAGCCTTTCTACAACAGAGATAATCTGCTTTTTTGCTGCAACAGAGAGATTAGTACTATCTGTTCGCATGTAGGTGATATGCCCCGCTTCATACAATCGCTGCGCTACTTGCATTGTGCGCGAAGGAGAAAAGCCCAAGCGCGACGACGCAGTTTGTTGAAGTGTTGAGGTGGTGAATGGAGCGCGAGGTGCGCGCTTCATTTCAGATTCAGTAAAGGACTTTACTTTCCAATTCGTCTTTTTTGCCGCGTCAAGAATGCGCTCAGATTCTTTTCCAGTCTTTGGTTCTTCAAGACATAAAAAATCAATCATTGCGCCCTTCATGGTCTTCATTGACGCTGTGATTGTGTAAAACGTCTCCGGCACAAATGCGCGGATCTCCCGTTCCCGCTCTGCGAGAATGCGTAGTGCCGGGGATTGTACGCGACCGGCAGAAAGACCGTACCGGACCTTTTTCCAAATCAGGCCAGAGAGGTCATATCCTACGAGACGATCAAGTACACGACGCGCCTCTTGAGCGTAGCGAAGGTTCTCATCGATTTCACGAGGATTTTTAAGTGCCTCTGCAATCGCTTCTTTCGTGATTTCATGAAAAACAATTCGCTTTGGTTTCTTAAGTCCTAGCGCCTCTTTGAGGTGCCAAGAAATTGCTTCGCCTTCGCGGTCGGGGTCGGTTGCGAGAATCACCTCGTCTGCCTTTTTTGCAAGTGCTTTAAGCTCATTGATGATATCAATTTTTGCAGGAGAAATTTCGTAGTGAGGGATAAAACCTCCTGGGATATCAATGGCTTTCTTATTAGATTTTGGAAGATCTCGCACATGGCCCACCGATGCACGCACGATAAAGTTGCTCGACGAGTCGATTTCGTCGAGATAGTGCTCGATCGTCTTCGCCTTTGCAGGCGACTCAACAATGAGGAGCTTCATGGAAGTAACTAAATACGCGTGTTTTGTTTCCTTGTCAACCTCTATTCTTCTTTAGATTTGAAATTTTGAGTTTTTAAAGAAGCAAAAATCTACAATACACAAGGCGCAGGTATGCTTATTTGAGAGGTACACTGAATTTGTGTTGGCTCAAAGAATCAGTGGATTGCAACACAGTAGTTAAAGATTCTACAATCTTACACTCTAACGATTTTTCCCATTTCTTCTCGAACAATTCCTTTGATAATCAGCATAGACAAAGCTACATTTACGCGCTGTGCTGGTAGTCCCGTGCGATCAAATAAATCACTTCGCTCAAGCGACTGGGTAAGCGCGTGGTAGAGGATTTTTTCATCCTCTCCAAGATCGTTCAATATATAGGTATCAGTTGCGTGGTTCTGCTCAAGACCCAATGCTTCAAGAATGTCCTTCGTGGAGCGTATCAGTGTTGCACCGCTCCTAATTAAGGAGTTTGTGCCAAGCCCGCTCTCGCTTCCAATTGGGTGGGGAACCGCAAGTACATCTCGATTGTAATCAAGTGCTAGTCGCGTGGTAATCGATGTTCCCGAGCGCTCTGCAGCCTCTATTACTAATGTTGCCCGCGAGAGACCCGCAACTATTCTGTTACGTGCGGCAAAACTCCACTCGCGCGGCTTTTCACTCGCTCCATATTCGGAAATAAGCGCCCCTCCCGATTCAAGGATGCGTTTAGCAAGCGGCCTATGAGTCGCTGGATATATAACACTTTCTCCAAGTCCTGAAGGCAATACAGCGATAGTTGGGAGTGACGCTTTGAGAGCAGATTCATGCGCCACAGAGTCCAGGCCAAGAGCGAGGCCAGAGACAATCGCGATTGGGTAGCCCGCAAGTCCTTCTATTAATTGCTCGCACACTCGTTTCCCGTATGCGCTCATGCGGCGCGACCCAATGACGGAGAGACAAATGAGATCCTCATCAGGCAGGGATCCCTGTATATAGAGCGATTTGGGCGCGTCCGGAATCTCGCGCAAAAGCGCAGGAAACTCATGGGTGCCTATTTGTCTCATCGGCGGGTGCATTGTAGTATCTTTGTATCGTACAAACACTATGCTCGACGTCAAATTCATCCGCGAAAACCTAGATATTGTTAAGGCGGCTATAGCAAATAAAAATAAAAAGGACATCGATATCGATCGAGCGTTGGTTCTAGCTGAAGAGCGCCGAGAATTGTCTTTAAAGATCACTGAACTAAATCGCCAGAAGAATGTGGCAGCTCAATCACGCGATATTGAGGCGGGTACAAGAATTAAAAACGAATCAAGAGAAGTGGAAGATAAGCATGCGGCAGTAGAGAAGGAGTTGGTATCTATTTTAATAAAGATTCCTAATATCCCATCTCCCGATACACCGGTGGGCGCGGATGAATCTGGCAATAAAGTAATTAGATCTTGGGGTGAGAAACCTGTCTTCACATTTACACCTAAGGCGCACTGGGATCTTGGGCCAGAACTTGGCATTATCAATACACAAAAAGCTGCAAACATATCAGGTGCGCGATTTTCATATCTTATGGGTCCGCTTGCGAGGCTTCAATTTGGACTTATTCAATATGTGTTTTCAACACTCTCTGATTCGTCTATCCTTAATCAAATTGCCTCGCAAGCGGGGCTCTCGATTGATGCAAAAGCATTTGTACCAGTGATTCCACCCGTGTTTATGCGTTCCCAAGTAATGAATCGCATGGCACGCCTTGATCCTATTGAAGACAGATTTTATTTTGAGAAAGATGATCTTGTGCTTGTTGGCAGTGCGGAACATACACTTGGACCCTTGCATATGGATGAAATAATTCCGGAGCAGAATCTTCCGATTCGATACGTTGGATACTCAACGGCGTTTCGTCGCGAAGCTGGATCATATGGAAAGGATACGAAAGGTATTTTGCGCCAACATCAATTCGACAAAATTGAGATGGAAACATTTACGAAGCCAGAGGAAGGTTACAAAGAGCAGGATTTCCTCGTTGCAATTCAAGAGCATTTTATGCAAGCGCTCAAATTGCCATACCAAGTGGTATTGGTGTGCACCGGAGATATGGGTTTCCCAGATCAGCGGCAAATGGATATCGAGACATGGATGCCAGGACAGGATACCTATAGAGAGACGCACAGCTCTGATTATGTTGGAGGGTTCCAGGCAAGACGCCTTAATACTCGCGTGAAGCGAACAGATGGATCAATTGAGCCAGTGCATATGAATGACGCAACCGTGTTTGCGATTGGTCGCATTTTGATTGCAATTATCGAGAATAATCAAACAGAAGATGGATCAATCATTATTCCAGAAGTTCTGCGACCGTACGCAGGTGTGGATGTGATCAAAAAATAGTTTTTTTTACAATATGGCTAAGCATAGATCAACAGGAGCACTTCCTCCCTCGAGGTTGCGTGAGCGCAGACGTAAAGCCAGAACGCTCACATGGCTGTTTTTTGTTATGGCATTTTTAATACTCATTGGAGTCCTTGTCGGCCTGGCTCATGTAAAGAGAATTCGTGTAACTGAAGTAGCTATCTCAGAAACTAAGACGGTTAGTGCCGCAGGTGTTGAAGCTGCTGTACGCAAGGAACTAACGGGCTTGCTTTGGTTTGTACTTCCAAGGGACAATGTGCTGATTTACTCGCAAAAAAATATTGAAGGTCGCGTTTTGCGAGAATACCCAGCAATCAAATCGGTTACAGTAAGCCTCAAGAATTTTCATGCAATTGAAGTGAAGGTAGTGGAACGTATTCCCGTTGCGCTTTGGTGCGGGCAAGCTATGAGTACTGATTCTTCTAATCCATGCTTTTTTCTTGATGAGAGTGGTTTTATTTATGAGCTAGCTCCAGAATATTCGGGAGACGCGTATGTGCGCTGGTATGGAGAAACGTCACTCCCAAATCCACCAGCGCAATATATCCGCACCGATGTCTTTCGAGCGCTCGTCTCTCTTTTGGCACAATTAAATATTGAGGCTGGAGAACCGAGACAAGTGATACAAGATGTTACAGGAGATGTGCGTGTATCCTTTGCAGAAGGATTTGACCTTCTTTTTACGCTGATGCAAAAAACGGATGAAGTGCTTGCAAATCTGAGGGCTGCCAAAAGTTCTGATGTACTCCAGGGGAAGCAATTATCCGAACTTCAATATCTAGACTTACGATTCGGAAATAAGATGTACTACAAATTTAAATAAATCTGATTTGAACTGACTTAAAAGTGGAATTAAAACCCCCGCGCGATCGGGGAGAGTGATCGCGCGGGGGACCGGCAAATGGCCGGTATGCTGAGGTGGGGGGCCTCAGCAATGGGGGAGTACTATTTCAATATTACAACGAACCTGTTATAAAGCAAAACATGCGCGAAAATTTTTGGAACAATCTTCCCAAGCCATTTTTTGTATTGGCGCCCCTTGCCAATGTGACCGACGCTGCGTTTCGCAGGATAATTGCAAAGTATGGTAAGCCAGATGTGTTATGGACAGAATTCGTTTCTGCCGATGGGTTATTTCTTGCAAAAAACTTTCTGGACAAAAATGGAGAACCTACAGCGGACCATCCCTTACTTCTTGATTTGCAATATACGCAGGGAGAGAGACCGATTATTGCGCAGTTTTTTACCGCATCTCCGGAGCGTATGGAGAAGGCAGCACGCCTCGCTTTGAAACTTGGCTTTAATGGAATTGATATCAATATGGGTTGTCCTGATCGCACTATCGAAAAGCAGGGCGCGGGTGCCGCACTCATTAAAACGCCAGAGCTTGCTATGGAGTTGATTGAAGCGGCACAGCGTGGGGCAGGGGGTTTACCAGTGTCTGTTAAAACTCGTATTGGATATTATCGTGACGAAATAGAAACCTGGATTCCAAAACTGTTGTCCGCAAAACCGGCAGCGATTACCTTGCATGCACGTACAAGAAAAGAAATGTCGCTTGTGCCCGCACGCTTTGAGCATGTTAAGCGCGTAGTGGAGTTGCGCAATGAACATGCGCCAGAGGTGTTAATTATTGGAAACGGTGACGCGCTTTCAATTGAAGACGCACGAGCAAAGGTGCAGGAAACAGGGTGTGACGGGGTAATGCTCGGTAGAGCAATTTTTGGAAACCCGTGGCTTTTTTCTGAAACTATTCCCTCAATACAAGCGAAACTGCATGTAATGGTGGAACATACCAAACTTTTTGAAGAGTTACTTGGAGCGAACAAAAATATAGCGATTATGAAGAAGCACTATAAAGCATACGTTAATGGCTTTGATGGCGCGAAGGAGCTTAGGATGCAATTGATGGAAGCAAAAGATATATCTGAAATTGAGCGTCTCACTAAGGAGTTTACCGCAACTCTGGAGAGGCAATTGACGTCTTTATCTTAAGGTGTTACACTAATAAAAGTGGATGAGCGTGTTGTAACAAATCGTTTGCTTTCTAACCTCTATACTACATAAAGTAGATTATGGAGATGATGAGAGCCTAGCGTTTCGCGGCGCTAGTCAATTTGGGATAGCTGGGGTATAGAGGCCCCATTCGAGGAGTGATTGCGCATGCGCATCCTCCCCGTGTCGCAGTTCTCGCGTTAGCTTGGTGGAGCCACTTCTAGAACGCCAAGATAGTGCTGACGTAACAGTCATTGAGATCGCCCTAAGGGACGCACTTCCATTTCTAAAATTGCCGCCTCGCACTGCGAGGCGGCAATTTCTTTTTGGTTTATACTCAATATATGAAGGAAACGTCGCTCTATCGAAAATATCGTCCGGGGGATTTTACATCCGTGCGCGGACAAGAGCATATCGTCAAAGTGCTCGAGGCTGCGCTCAAACAAAAGAAAATCGGGCACGCATATCTCTTTGCGGGCCCTAGAGGTACGGGTAAAACATCAGTTGCGCGCATATTTGCATCAGCTTTGGGTACAGACGCCCAGGATCTCTATGAGCTTGATGCTGCGTCAAATACTGGCGTAGATAATATGCGCTCCATTCTTGAAGGAGTGGCGACACATCCGTTTAAGTCAGAGTATAAGGTGTATATAATCGACGAGGCGCACATGCTCTCAAAGGGTGCGTTTAATGCATTTCTTAAAACCCTTGAGGAGCCGCCGCCATTTGCCGTATTTATTCTGGCTACCACAGAGCAGGAGAAAGTGCCCGAGACGGTTCAATCGCGCTGCCAGGTATTTGATTTCAGAAAACCGTCGCACGCCATCCTTAAAGAAATGGTATTGGATGTAGCAAAAAAGGAGGGAGCGTCGCTCGCACCCGCGGGCGCTGAACTTATTGCGCTAATGGGGGAAGGGTCGTATCGCGACACACTCTCCATTTTGCAGAAAGTACTAACACTTTCTGGGGATACAAAGCTCACCGAAGATGAGGTTGCAGAAGTAGTAGGTGCGCCGAAGTCCAAGCTCACCAATGATTTTCTAGAGGGGCTCGCAGAAAGTAATATAGAATCATTGCTCGGTGTATTAACCGAAGCCGGCAAGGGCGGAGTTGATGTGAGATTATTTCTTTTGTTGGTGCTCGCGAAAGTACGAGCGGTGTTATTGCTTCGTTTTGCTCCAAAAATGAAACAAGAGCTATCTTTGCAGTTTAGTGAAGGCGACATCGAACTTTTGGAGCGGCTCTCCGGCAAAGAAGGGGAGGCAATTAAGTCACACGTTCTTTCTGAGTTGATTGGCGCGTATCTGCAAATGAATCGCTCACCTCACCCACAGGTTCCCTTGGAGCTTGCTGTGTATCAATTATTTGGCGAGAAATAAGATTGTATACAGCTCTTTCCAAGGTCACAGAACATATAGTATACTCGTTATATAGCAGAGGTTTGTTCACGTTTCGCTTACTCAATAAATACACACACAATGTCGGGAGGAGCAAAATTTATAATTGCAGTAGTCGTATTGGTTCTTGTGCTTTTTGGCGCATGGTACTGGTTGAAGGGGAATGCAGCAGCGCCTGTAGATACCACACAGATACAGGCAACAACAACACAACCGGTTGCTCAAACGCCGCCGCCGCAACAGCAAAATTTGTTAACGTCTAATGATATGTCAGATGCAGCACTTGCAAGCGACATGGCAGCAATTGATGGGCAAATGGGAGTTGCATCACAGGATTCATCACAGGTTGATTCAAGTCTTAACGATAAGTCAGCACAATAATTATGAAGAAAAAATTCATTAACTATATTTCTTTGCTGCTTGGTGTTGTACTGCTCGCTCCATCACTTGCTTTCGCGCAAGCTGGAGTTGATGTTAACGCAACAGTCGCAGCGCCCGCTGTTTCCGTAAAAATTACCGCAGCGACAGAACTACAGCGCACAAGAGCAGATAAGAAAATTGATCGCCGCAATGTTGCGCTCACTGCCATGATTGCTCGCATTACTGATCTTAAGCGCCTCAATGCAGACGCGAAAGCAAGTGTTTCTTCTTCACTTTCTGCTCAAGTCAGCGCTCTCACGAATCTAAAGGCTAAAATCGCAGCAGACACGGATGAGGCAACGCTTAAGACAGACATAAAGGCGGTCACAGATTCATATCGAATCTTTGTACTTGTTTTGCCGCAGGGAAGAATCATTATTATGTCCGACACTGTTGTGTACATCGCAGACGCCTACCTTCAACTTGGTGCAAAATTGAATGCGCGCATTGGGGAAGCAAAAGCAGCTGGTAATAATACCGCCGCAGTTGAGGCAAGTCTTACCAATCTTGCAACAAAATCAAATGACGCGAAGACGCAGGCACAAGCCTCAGTTGATATCATCGCTGCGCTCGCTCCAGACGGAGGAGATAAGGCTAAGATGGCAGCAAACACAAAAGCACTTCTTGATGCTAGAGCAAAACTTAAAGTATCCATGGACGATCTTAAAGCTGCACGCGCAGAGGCAGTAAAGATTATGGTCGCTCTTAAGACATTTAAGGTCAGTGCATCAGGTTCCGCTTCAACAACCGTCGCTCAGTAAACTAAGTTCAGTTTCGTATACAAAAAACGCCTCAATCGAGGCGTTTTTTGTATATTGACTAAATGATGCTAGGTATGGTATAATATAAGGTAGTAAATTCAGTTAAAGGGAGGCAGAAATGCTTAATGGGCTTATTTTCGTAACTGAACTGAGAGTTAAGTGGGCTCTTGCGAGAATCCGCATGAAGCGGATTGCTCGCCAGAGAACCTTCGGAAGAGACACAATGAACGACAAAGTGTTGCCACCGTCGAACACAGATCAGGCGGAGGGCTACTTTCAGACACTCTTCGACCTAAATTCTGGACCAGCCGGAGCGTTGTCCAGCTATAGGAAGTAATGCTCGGATAAGGGGGAGTCAGCAATGGCCCCCCCTTTCATTTTCTGCTATCCTCTGAAGGTCTATTGTGTTGGCATATGTAAGAGTTGTTCTAGTTCTAATTTAGTGGGGGATCGTCTAACGGTAGGACAGAGGCCTTTGAAGCCTTTAATTGGGGTTCGATTCCCTGTCCCCCAGCCAAGTGTAGCAAAGCGTAACTTGTCAGGGGGACAGCAAGCAGACGACTCTGCTTGCGTAGGGAATCGAAGGGCGTACGTAAATCGAACATAGCAATGTTCGATACGACGCCAGGGTCGTGGAATTTTGCTTGTGACGACAAGCAAAATATCCCTGACCGATCCCTGTCCCCCAGCCACCAGATACTAAGTCGAGTGACTGGGATGCCCGACCCACTATTGGGTCACTGCATCCCCTCGTGATGAGTACAGGTATGATGGGTTGATATGTATGCCCTTTATCAGACGTACATGCATAGTGTGTTACATTCATAGTGTCTGTAAGCTACGATGACTGATAACGATAAAAATGATAAAAATTATACAATCCGATGAGGAGGAGCTCACTCTCGCGAGGAAAGAACTCGCGTACCAAAAGGACGAGCGAGAAAAACGGGCAGCTGAGCTCGTTGTTGCCAACGTAGAACTCGCCTTTCAACAGGCGGAGAAAGAAAAACGGATAGAAGAATTAAGTGTTGCCAACGTAGAGCTCCTCTTTCAAAACAACGAGAAAGAGAAGCGGGCAGCGGAGCTCGTCATTGCGAACGAAGAACTCGCCTTTCAAAACAAAGAGAAAGAGAAGCGGGCAGAAGAATTAACCGTTGCGAACGAAAAGCTCCTCTTTCAAAACAAAGAGAAAGAGAAGCGGGCAGCGGAGCTCGTCATTGCGAACGAAGAACTCGCCTTTCAAAACAAAGAGAAAGAGAAGCGAGCGGCGGAGCTGGTGATCGCGGACATTGAACTTGCCTTTCAAATCAAGCAGAAAGAAAAACGCGAAATTGCGAATAAGGAACTTGAAGTGTTTAGTAATTCATTAAAATTAGCTTCTCAGTACTCTCGAAGCTTGATCGAGGCATCAACGGACCCGCTTGTTACCATTTCGCTAACAGGAAAGATTACGGACGTCAATGAGGCTTCGGTAAACGTAACGGGAGAGCCCAGGGAAAAGTTGATAGGCACAGACTTCTCGGATTATTTTACGGAGCCAAAAAAAGCGCGTGAGGGATATAAGCAAGTATTCAAAAAAGGAGTAGTTTCAGATTATTCGCTCACAATACGGCATAAGAATGGCACGTTGACGGACGTACTATACAATGCGTCGGTTTATAAGGACGACGCGGGAAAAGTGCTGGGAGTATTTGCTGCTGCGAGAGACGTGACCGAGCAAAAGATCCTTCAGAAGGAGCGTGCACAAACGCTTTCATACGCGGAAGGTATTTTGGGCACCATGCGCGAACCCTTGCTGATCTTGGACAAACAGTTGCGGGTAAAAAGCGCTAACGAAGCCTTTTACCGGACGTTCTCCGTTAAGGCGAAGAGTACCGAGGGGTGCCTCGTGTATGAACTAAAGAACCGCCGCTGGGACACGCCCCAATTGCGTGAGGCACTTGAGAAAATCTTGCCCCAGAAATCCGCTTTTAATGACTTGGAAATTACGTTTGATTTTCCGGGCATTGGCTCCAATGTCATGTTGTTCAACGGTCGGCGGCTTATCCAGAGCGAAAAGGGCGAAGAGCTGATCCTGCTTGCAATGCAGGACATTACCGAACAGCGGGTTCTTCAGCAGCGTAACGACAGCTTTATGAGTATGGCGAGCCACGAGCTGAAAACGCCGGTGACAACGATAAAGATGCTCGTACAGATCCTCCAAATGCAATACGAAAAAACCAAGGACACGACGCTTGTCGAGTATCTCGCCACGATTGGCAAACAAATTGAGCAACTGACAAAACTCGTGACCGATCTTTTGGATGTTTCAAAAATCAAAGCCGATAAATTCAAGCTCGAGAAAAAGACCTTCGATTTCGATGCTTTGGCGAAGGAAATAGTTCAAAGTTGCCAGCTCCTCTCGCAGCAACACACGATCATCATTCAGGGAAAAACAAAAGCGCACATTAAGGGGGATCGTGACAGCGTCAGCAGAGTGTTCATAAATCTTATTACAAATGCGATCAAATATTCACCGAGCGCAAATACGATCATCGTGAGCCTTTCTCAAGACGAGAAAGACGTCTGTGTGGGCATAAAAGATTTTGGCATTGGTATCGCCAGCGATCTTCAAGAGAAGATCTTCGAGCGTTTTTTTCAAGTTGGCAATGACGACGGCCGAAGCTTTGCGGGGCTCGGCATAGGTCTCTATATATCTGCTGCTATCGTGGCACAACATCATGGTCGAATATGGGTAGAGAGTAGCAAGGGGATGCCAACGCGACCGGGTGACGCCGACCGCTCACGACAGGGCTCTACATTTTTGTTCCAGATTCCCAAACTGAAGCCCAAAGAGAAAAAAGCGCATGAAAACTCCTAATATGGCACCAAAGAAAATATTGATCATCGACGACAACGAGGGTATTTTGTTTGCCGTGAAGAAAGCACTGGAATTGAAAGGGTATGAGGCGCACACGTCCGAAACGTTTATGGGAGTTATCGCGGTAGCAAATGTAGCGCCAGACTTACTATATCTCGATGTCTCACTTGTGGGAAAGGACGGACGTGAAGTTGCCCAAGAGCTAAAGGGCAACGACAAGACAAAACATATACCGATCGTTATGTTTACCGCTTATCCCAATGCCAGCGAGTTGGCCAAGGAGGCCGGCGCAGACGGTTTTCTTTCTAAACCGTTTGAACTCGAACTTCTTTGGAAGATGACGGAAAAGTATACGTCAACGTCTGAAAAGGACTGATGATGGGACACAAAAAAAGCGCTACGGTGCTCTCATGACGTTTGTCGCGTGTGCGTACTCGATCCTTTTTAGGGTCTCACATTAGGCATCCGCACGTCCTTTTTATAGGAAGGAAATAGTGACTGTCACGAATTCCAAACTATTTCTGCACCATCAAAGATAGGAAATAGTATAGGTCATTTTATTGAGGAAGGAAATAGTGACTGTCACGAATTCCAAACTATTTCTGCACCATCAAAGATAGGAAATAGTATAGGTCATTTTATTGGTTATTTTAACGGCGTGTTAGTAAGTAATTAAATATAGAATACTTTTATGATCTGGTTAATACTTTTTCTATTGACTTTCACAACAACCATTTGTGGAATTTGGATGGTTATTTCTAGAAAATTTGCTGAAAAGATATGTAATTCTATTTTTGAAAATTATTCAAAGAAAGAATGCAAAAAATATGCTCGCAGCAATGTATCGCGAATAATTGAGGTTCAATTCACATTAGGAACTTTTACATTATCTGTATTATTTTTAATTAAGTTTTTGAAATTAGTTGATTTAATTTAATTTTTTTTGATAATTCATGGGAAAAATATAGAAATGGAAACTGTCACGATTAATTCAGCTGATATCTTCCAAGACGTAGCAGGCACAGGCACTATCACCCTAGCCTCATGGAACGGAGGCTCCTTCACCCTCGCAAGCACCACTAGGACAGGTACAAAATCAACTGAACTGTGGTATCTCATTGCAGCAACTACAGGAGCCAAGACTATGTCTGTGACCATAAAGGGGGGAATAGGGACAGTCACGATAATATTGTATTCTTGTACTACCATAGTATGCTCCCCCCATGCCAAGGGGGGGAATAGGGACAGTCACGATAATATTGTATTCTTGTACTACCATAGTATGCTCCCCCCATGCCAAGGCTTGCACGCGTTGATGTTGGAGGGGAAATCTACCACGTTATCAATCGCGCAGT
>Ga0163144_10011881_pt1 | contig 18380 bp, 11 predicted proteins | sample OliLak19BULKMAT1_FD_123175 | JGI IMG/M metagenome (GOLD analysis project Ga0163144, IMG submission 123175) | Freshwater microbial mat bacterial communities from Lake Vanda, McMurdo Dry Valleys, Antarctica - Oligotrophic Lake LV.19.BULKMAT1 | ecosystem: Environmental > Aquatic > Freshwater >... | reverse complement strand
TGAACCGCCCACTCCTGGCTGCATTCAACCGCCCTATTTAACGCCCTAAACGCCGCGCCGTCACAATTCCAGTGTTGAGGCCGATCGTGCCAAGGCCGCCAAAGAAGCGGGCGTGTTCGATCTTCACACATGCATCCATGACGACCTGCAACCCCGCCGTACGCGCACGCTCCGCACCTGCCTCGCTGATCACTCCCAATTGCATCCAAACAACCTTAGCGCCAATTGCAATCGCATCATCAACCAGTGGCGGGACAGCACTTGGATCGCGGAAGATATCCACAAGATCAACTGGCTCTGGAATATCGCGCAGTGAGGCATAACTCTTGCGACCCAATATCTCCTGCTCGCGTGGATTGACTGGAATGACATTGTAGCCCTCGGCCAGCAGATAGATCGCAACAAAATGGCTGGGTCGGTAGGGATTCCCCGATAACCCAACCATCGCAATCGTCTTTGTGCGGCCCAATATCTGCAGCCGCTCGAAGGCTGTCGTCGCATATGCTGTTCCGTTCACACGCGAGTGCGAATTAACCGCACCAGATGGAGTATGGCTCATCATTCTGATCCTATTTCAATCCAGATAAAAATCTATCGGCTATCGGCTATCGGCTATCGGCTATCGGCTATCGGCTATCGGCCTAGCGCCTGATCCAGATCCCACACTATATCGTCGGTATCTTCCAGGCCAACCGAAAGCCGCACCATTTCTGGCAGAACGCCACCAGCGCGCTGCTCTTCCTCGCTCATCTGCTGGTGGGTTGTGCTAGCCGGATGAATGATCAATGTCTTCGCATCACCAACATTGGCCAGATGTGAGATCAACTGTAGCCGTTCGATAAAGCGCTTACCAGCAGCCAAACCACCATCAACACCAAAGGTCATGATCGCGCCAGGGCCCTTGGGCAGATAGCGCTGCGCTAACTCGTAGTATGGGCTGTTTGGCAATGCCGGGTAGTTGACCCATGTGACCGCCGGATGTTCATTCAAAAATGAGGCGACCGCTTTTGCATTGGCAACATGGCGCTCCATCCGCAATCCCAGCGTCTCAACCCCCTGCAGAAACAGGAATGAGTTGAACGGACTCAGGGCTGGCCCAAGATCACGCAAACCCTCAACACGCGCCTTCATAATATAGGCAAAATCGCCAAATGTTTCGTAGAAACGAATGCCGTGATAGCCCTTGCTTGGTTCAAGTAATTGTGGAAACGGCCCTTCATTCCACGGAAAACGGCCACTATCAATAATAATGCCACCAATACTGGTGCCATGCCCACCAATAAATTTCGTCGCCGATTCAACAACGATATCCGCGCCATGCTCGATTGGGCGGCACAAATAGGGTGATGCAAAGGTATTATCGATCATCAATGGCAGTTTGTGTTCGTGGGCAATTGCAGCAACCGCACGAATATCAAGTACATTAATTCGTGGATTCGCAATCGTTTCGCCATACAGAACGCGGGTACGTGGCGTTATCGCCCGCCGAAAGTTCTCTGGATCTTCTGGATCAACAAATATGGTATTGATACCAAGCCGCCGAAAACTGACATCAAGCTGCGTATAGGTGCCGCCATAGAGTGTATTGGCCGCCACAATTTCATCGCCAGCCTCAAGCAGACTCGTCAACGCAACAAGCTGCGCCGCTTGCCCACTTCCAACTGCGAGCGCACCAACGCCGCCATGCAACGATGCCAACCGCTCCTCGAACACAGCCGTCGTCGGGTTCATGATCCGGGTATAGATATTGCCAAAGCGCTGCAGGTTGAACAACGCCGCCGCATGATCAGTGTCATCAAAAACATATGATGTGGTCTGATAGATTGGCACTGCCCGCGCACCAGTGGCCGCATCGGGGCGCTGTCCAGCGTGCAGGGCACGGGTGTGAAAGCCAAACTGGCGCTCATAATTACTCATGATCGATATTCACTCCATATCGGTAATGGTTTTTGGAATGCGGCAGCCATGCTGCCGCCGCGCAAGCATGGCTTGCGCCCTCCACAACTCCAATGGCATGTTACGGGTTTTGGTTATCAAGATTCATGAGGTTCATGGTTGCTTGATACATCGCGTCGCTCCCAAATGTTCACTTGTTCTCTTGTTCTTGGTTCTAGCTCCTGAAAGCTGATGGCTATATTTTGACTCCTGAATACTCGTTATTGTACTACCGATCCGGCTGATAGGTATCATTCCAGCGCAGCAGCCAGCGTTCAAGCAGATGCAGCAGGCTATCGCTCAATTTGCCAAGCAATGCCAGCGCTACAATGCTGAACACGATAATATCGGCGCGGCCAGTATTCTGGCTATCGATCAGCAGGAAGCCAAGTCCACGCGAGGCCGCGATCAGTTCGGCAGCCACCAGAAACAACCAGCCCTGCGCTAATCCTGCGCGCAAGCCTGTTAACAGCGATGGTAACGCAGCCGGCAGCAGTACCTCGTGCGCCAGAACCAGGCCACGCATCCCATAGGCCAGGCCCGCCTCGATCAACTTACGGTCAATCTGGCGAATGCCGGCGGTCAGGTTTGTGTAGATCGGGAAGAATGCCCCAATTGCAACCAATGTAATCTTGGGGGCTTCATCAATTCCCATCCACAGAATCAGCAATGGCACCCACGCCAGCGATGGAATCGCCCGTACCGCCTGAATAGTCGGGTTAACAAACGCCTCAATCTGCCGCGAAAGCCCAACGGCCAGGCCAAGCAAAATGGCAAGCCCAGTACCAATCGCAAATCCAACCAACACGCGGCCAACGCTTGCACCAATATGAATAGCAAGTTGCCCAGATTTTGCCAGATCACGAGCCGCAGTCAGCACTTCAATTGGCGGCGGTAGCTGGCTGGGCTCGAAGACCCTGAGCGCCGTAACAAGCTGCCACAGTGCCAGCAACGCCACCGGAAGAATGAACCCAAGCAGCCGCTTACCACGACGCTTGGGCCTTGCAGAAGACGTAGCAGTTTGCGTTCTCGTGGTCATCAGTATCCAATTCATGAAGCGCTACACATCCTCTGTATTATAGCAATCCTACCGGATTTGTAAAAAAGAAGGGGGATTTTTCTTGGGGCTGCGCCCCAAACCCCTGCTTTGCGCGACGCACGTTTACAACTCACATAGGAATGCTACATATACTGCTCACAGGAAACGCCGGTTGATGCGAAAGGGTGCTTCAGTCGCATCAACCAGCGAAACGAACTGCCAATGATCTGCGGGTATTTACTTTCCAATATACAGCAAATTCCCCTCACCCCAACCCCTCTCCCACACGGGCAGAGGGGCGCGAACGGTGCTCAACAGATCAGTTGCTCCCCTTCTCCCTGGCAATCGGCGAAGGGGCTGGGGGATACGGGTGATTAGGCGTGGTAAACCATATGCACATGTACATGCTTACCCCTCATAATTCCGGCTTCCAGGCTACTTCTGGGCTAACTTCTGAATATACTGTGGTGCTAGCAGATCCTTCAGCGCCGCATCGACATCAGTGCCATCCTTGACCTGCTGCTCCGCCTTGAAGATCGGGATGATCTCACGCAGAACGGCTGCCTGTGTCTCGCCAGGAACGACGCCCGAATCCAGAACCGTGCGCTCGCCAAGCACCCGTTTGACAACCGCCAGCGATTGCTTGGACTCATCGGCAACGATCTGGGCTGCCTGATCGGGGTTTTCCTGGATCCAGCGCCGTGCGCGCTCATAGGCGGCCAATACCTTGGCAACAGCCTCTGGATGATCATTCAAAAAAGCCGTCCGCGCGTTGAGGAAGCCATAACTATTGAAATCAATATTGCGGTACAGCAGCCGCGAACCCTGCTCGATCTCGGTCTGGGCCATGAATGGATCAAGGCCAGCCCAGGCATCAACCTGGCCGCGTTCGAGAGCGACTTTCCCATCGGCGTGCTGAAGATTGACGATCTCAACATCGGCAGCAGTTAAGCCAGCCTGGCGGAGCGAACGTAAGAGGAAGAAGTATGGATCAGTGCCTTTTGTCGCCGCAATCTTCTTGCCTTTGAGTTGAGTAATATCAGTGACCGTCGAAGTCTTACTGACAACCAGGGCCGTCCATTCGGGCTTCGAGAAGATATACACCGCTTGAATTGGTGAGCCATTGGCCTTGGCCAACAAGGCCGCTGCCCCGGCTGTCGATCCGAAATCAATCGCATCTGAGCGAAGGAATTCGTTGGCCTTATTGCTCCCTGCACTCAGCACCCATTTGACGGAGGTACCATCGGCCTTGACATCTTCTTCGAGCCAGCCAAAATGCTTAAGGATCAGGCTGCTTGGGTTGTAATAGGCATAATCAAGCCGAATCTCTAAACCGCCCGTTGCGGGAATGGCAGCCGGAGCAGTTGTGGCTGCTGGAGCATCTGGAGCCGCAGGCGCAGTCGTTGCGGCAGGGGGCGTTGCAGCGCTTCCTGAGCAAGCCGAGAGAACAATACTCAAAAGTAGGGCCAGTGTTCCAAACATAAAGCGAAATCTGTTCACGGGTATGCCTCCTATAGAAACGAAAACCGGCAATAACGAACACACCCAATCATTGGGGCCAAATCAGAGCAACGCTGCCCTTAGATCGCATAGATATCATCTGGCTGGGTTGTGCGCGCATGTGCCAAGCCAAAACGAGCCAAGATCATGGCCCGCATTTCTGCAAGCAACGGGCTTCCCCGATCACGTGGGCGTGATGATGGCACAGAAACGATTTCGAGCACAGAGGCCGGGCGTGGCCCCATCACAACGATCCGATCAGCCAGGTACAAGGCCTCGTCAACATCATGTGTGACCATAACAACCGTTGGGGCCGCCGAACGGCACGCCGCAGCAAGCAGATCCTGCATCTGCATACGGGTCAGTGCATCAAGCGCACCAAATGGCTCATCTAACAGCAAAAGTTCTGGCCGCCCAATCAGTGCGCGTGCCAATGCGGCTCGCTGTGCCATGCCGCCCGATAGCTGGTGTGGGTAGGCTGCTTCAAATCCATTCAGCCCAACCAGATTCAAAAAGAGCGCAGGCGCTGGCGGGTTCTGGCTTCGGCGTGTGCCAACAGCAATATTTGCGGCAACTGTTTTCCAGGGAAACAGCCGCGGCTCCTGGAACATCAATGCACAGCGCGGATCGGTATCGGCGACAACCTGCTCACCCAATCGAACCGAACCCACGCTCGGTTGTTCGAGCCCAGCAATCAAGCGCAGCAGTGTTGATTTGCCACAGCCACTTGGACCAAGCAATGCGACAAACTCACCAGCAGCTACCGTAAGATGCACATCGTTGAGCACCGGCAATGTCTCGCCACTTGTGGAGAAAACCTTACCGACATGCTCAAGCGTTAATACCTCTGCCACGCACTACTCACATTATTAACTATATGGCGTATAAAAGTTTAGTATTGGATGAGCAGAATGATACGTGAGTTGCGCGTTTTTGTCAAGAATTTATCCAAGCTCTTAATTCAGAGCATACGAAAGCAGAGGATTCTTTATGGGCACTTCCCTCTCCCCAATATGGGAGGGGGCAGGGGAGAGGGGAGTATATGCAAGAGGTAGAGGTCTTGGTTAGCGGGCCGGGTTGCGAATGCCCTGCTCAAAGATGGTCGCGAGATCATTAGCAATTGTTGTGATATTGATCGACCACTGCAGCCCGCCGAAACGGGTTATATTCAGGCTATTGCTCAAACTGATGAAGGTAAGCATCACCGCATCTGCTGAAAGTGCTGGGTTGATCTCACCGCTGGCGATGGCGGCCTCAGATAGTTTGCGTACTCCAGCATGGATTCGTTGAAGGTTGGCCGTGACCTCAACCCGCTCACAGACGGCTCGAAAGAGATCCGGCGACCAAACCTGCACAGGGATATCCTGATGTACAAGGTGCTTATGAACAAATTCGCGTAACAATTCAATCAATTGAGCCAGTGGCGTAAGGTGTGCAGGCGGTTGCTCAACCCAGGCAATCACCCATGCCATATGACGAATAATAACTTCACCAGCCACTTCTTCCTTTGAGCTAAAATGCCCATATAGTGTTGGCTTGGAGATCCCGACTCGCGCTGCAAGTTCATCCATCGACATCGCCGCATAGCCATGCTCGGCAATCAGCGATTGCGCTACCTCTAGAATTTCTTCACGCAGGAGTTGTTTGCGCCGTTCGCGAAGTGTGACTGCCATTCAATCGCTTCCTCACTGAAGCGCTTCCGCTCAACTTCAGTATAACTGAACTCATATCGTATAAAAAATGAAACCGATCAGACAAAAGTCTTACTTGCCAGTTAACTTTTCTTACGGTATAGTACCAGAGGATAGGTAGTTTGTGAAGATCTGAAATAATACTCGTTACCAAGAAACTGTTTTGTGAATTACATCGTACTATCAACAGCAATCAAACCGGCTAGTACACATTGGTGGAAATTTTCATGGTTCGAGCGGGCTTTAGCCCGTGGCAAAGTGGTGCGCGATAGCGCTTCATAAACGCTTTAGCGTACTAGTAGAAAGCAGGTAGTCCGTGAGCAATGACCATTCGACACAGCTCAACGGCAACCCGGTCTCCGATACCTCGATCAAACAGCCAGTACTCATCACAATGTTGATGTTGCTGATTGTTGTGATCGGGCTGTTGGCCTATCGGTCCTTGCCAGTGAACCTGTTGCCGGATTTCTCGGTTCCGGTGGTAGCAGTCTCGCTCTCATACCCAGGAGCCGGGCCAGAGAGTGTTGCCGAACAAGTTACCAAACCGATCGAGGAGACACTCAACACAATCAGTGGTGTTGATCACATTACCTCAAATTCGAGTGAAGGCTTCTCGCAGATCACAATTACCTTTCGCAATGAGGTAAATGTGGACAAAGCCGAGCAGGATGTTCGCGAGAAGGTCAATGCGATCAAACCGCGCCTCCCACGCGATGTTCGTGATCCATCGTTCTTCAAGTTTGATCCGAACGATCAAGCAATCATTTCGCTGGTTGTTGCCAGCAATGGCACGCTTTCGCCACTCGAACTGCGTCGCCTTGTCGATGATGAGATCGCCCCACGCCTCCAGCGCGCCCAGGGTGTCGGCTCTGTTGATGTGGCAGGTGGGCAAATCCGCCAGATCAATGTTCAGATGGATCTGGATAAGCTGAAGGCCTATCAGATCCTGCCTGTTCAGATCACGAACTCAATCAAGGATGCCAACGTCAATTATGGCCTTGGCTCGATCAGTGCTGGTGATCTTGATGTCAACCTGCGTGCGCCAAGCATGATCGCCGATCCAGCCGATATTGCGCGCATTCAGATCACCGGCACGGCCTACCGTGTTGGAGATGTTGCAACAATCCAGGATGGCGTCGCTGAGTCGAAGAGCTATTCGCGCCTTGGTGGGAAAGATGCTATTTCAATCTCGGTGCGTAAACAATCTGGCACAAACACCGTGCAGGTTGCCGATTCAATCCGCGCTGAGATTGATGAGATCTTCAAGGATCGATCCGAACTCACCTATTTTATCCCCCTCGATCAGTCTGAGTCTGTTCGTAGCTCAACCGATAGTGCAATTGAAGAGCTACTGTTGGCCTCGATTGCAGCACTGCTGGTTGTGTTACTGTTCTTCCGCGATCTACGCAACACACTGGTGACGATTGCTGGCCTGCCGATCATTATGATTGGGACATTTGCGCTGATGCAAGTATTCGGGCTGACGATCAACCTGATTACGCTGCTGGCGCTTTCGCTCTCTGTTGGCTTGGTCATCGATGACGCAATCGTTGTGCGCGAGAATATCTTCCGCCATAACGAGCGTGGCGAGAAGCCAATGATTGCGGCCAGCCGTGGTACAGCGGAAGTCACAAGCTCGGTGATTGCGATGACGCTGACGATCATCGCGGTGTTCCTGCCAGTCACCTTTACGACGGGCATCACCGGCATTATTTTCAAATCATTCGGTATTACGGTTGCTTGTGCCATGGCCCTTTCGTTGGTGGAAGCATTCACCCTGGCACCAATGCTTTCAGCTCGCCTGGCCAAGCAGAAGGTTGTGCCTGCTGGTAGCCATACTCCAGCGCTCGCAGTAGCGGGTGCGACGGATGCGAACTCGATGCTGATGCACGAGGCCAGCGAAGATCCGGGTGCGATGGGCCGCTTCTATCGGCGGATATTGGATTGGAGCCTGCGCCATCGCATGATTGTGGTCGTCATATCACTGCTGATTTTCGCCGCAAGTGGCGTCGTTGCAACCCAGCTAAAGTTCTCATTCTTCCCTGGCTCGGATAATCACTCCTTTAGTATGGGCTACGAATTGCCACCTGGAACGCCATTAGCGCAGACGGATGCGCTTGCGCGGCGGGCTGAAGCGATTCTTCTGGCAGATCCGGTCGTCGAAGCCGTGCAGACAACCGTTGGCTTTACGGGTAACGCAGAGCGAGCCGATATTTTCGTCAAGCTGAAGGGCAAAACAGCAACCAAAGAGGCACAGGATCGTCTACGCCCAGTGATGAATTTCTTGCCTGGTTTGGCCTTTGGGCAGCCAAGTTTTCAGGGTAGCAGCGCGAGCGTCACCAGCCGCCCATTGCAGATCAGTATCCAGACCAACCGGCCAACGAACGAACTCATCCCATTGCTTCAGCAATTCAAGGGTGAGGCCGAGGGCATTAAGGGTCTGGCCGATATTGATACAACATTTCGGCCTGGGAAGCCCGAGCTCTTGTTCCATGTGGATCCTGCGAAAACTGGTGATCTTGGTGTCACGAACGATAATATTGCTTCTTCCGTCCGCGCCCTGATCAATGGCGATACCGCCACCGTGTTCCGCAAGGATGGGCAGGATATCGATATCGTGGTACGCCTTAAGCCAAGTGATCGCGCAGGCGTTGATGCGATCAGTGGCATTGTTGTGCCAACCCGTGGCGGCTCGGTTCCACTGAGCTCGTTGGTTACCGTCGAAGTATCATCGAGCCCAACAACAATTCGGCGCTATGATCGACAGAATCAGGTGCTGATTGGCGCGAATGTGGTTGGCCGGAACGTCAATGAAGTGCAGCTCGAGATTGCCAAAAAGCTCGAAGCAACCCAGAAGACGCTGCCGCCCGAATTTGCCCGTGATCTGACAGTCACCTTTGTTGGCCAGGCATCACAGCAGGCGGAAGGCTTTGGGACACTGTTCATCGCAATGGGCCTTTCGGTATTGTTCGTCTATATGGTGCTTGCATCACAATTTGGCTCGTTCCTGCAGCCATTTGTGATTATGCTCGCAATGCCATTTAGCTTCATTGGTGCCTTTGTTGCACTCTTGGTTACTGGCATTGAACTCGATATTACGGGCATGATCGGCCTGATCATGTTGCTTGGACTTGTAACGAAGAACTCGATTCTACTCGTGGACTTCGCCAACCGCCTGCGACAGGCAGGTATCGAGAAGAACCTGGCGATCGAGATCTCGGGTGGCGTCCGATTACGCCCGATTCTGATGACGACACTGGCGATTGTCGCCGGTTCCATCCCGACAGCGGCAGGCATTCATCTGTTTGGTTCAGGCGATGGCAGTGAGTTCCGTAAGGGCCTCGCCACCGTGCTAATTGGCGGACTGACCACATCAATGTTCCTGACTCTGCTGGTTGTGCCAACGGCCTATAGCTTACTCGAATCGGCCACCCGCCGCACACAGAACCTATTCCGCCGTCGGCGTCCAGAACCAGCAATGGCAGGGGCGGCGTCTGCTGGTGCAATGATCGCACTTGGGCCAGAAGTCCAGAGCGACCATACGGGAAATGGCAGCAATGGCACTCCACGCCCAAGCGAGACGATCTCTGGAAAAGCTGAAGAACCATCACACTAAAATAAAACTGGAAATACGTACAGGCGCAATGCATTGCGCCTCCCAATGGAGATCATAAACCTTGAAGCGTACACCGATTGTGATTGGATTGGCTGCTACCGCGCTTGCACTAGCGCTTGGTGCATGCAGCCAACCGGCCGCTCAGCCGGCCGAATCGACGAATGCAGTGGCTGCTGCAACTGCCGCGCCGCTGCCAACGATTGTGCTGCCAACCGCAGCACCAGCGCTCGATCTTGGTATCAGTGGATCGGGCGAGATGAAAGCAGTACAGGATGCCAGCCTAGTTTTCATTGTTCAGGGAACCGTTGCTGAGGTCAAAGTCGAAGAAGGTGATGCCGTCAAGAAGGGCGACCTGTTGGCGGTTTTGGATACACGTGCACTCGATCAGCAACTGCTCCAATCAGAGGCATCGCTTGCGTCTGCAAAAGCACAGGAAGCAGCGCTGACTGAGGCACCCCGTGATTATGATCTTGCCGCAGCCAAAGCTCAGGTTAATTCTGCTACCGTTGCACTAACCGTATTACGCGGCGGGCCGAAAAAGCAAGATATTGATACAGCAGAGGCTGGCTTAGCCGCAGCACAGGCCAATCTACAGGCTACCCGCGATCGGCTATCATTCAGCAAGACTCAAGCCGAACTACAGATGCAGCAGGCGCAACAATCGCTCACACAAGCTCAGGCGCGCTATGCCCAGGCAAAATATAATTGGGAATATGCCCAGAGTAGTGGCAACGACCCGATTGTGCCATCGGTTACTGGCTCAAATGGCGTCAAGAGCGATAATAAGATCAGCGATGGCCAGCGCGAAAACTATTATGCTGCGTTCGTTCAGGCCGAAGCGGCATTGCGCCAGGCCGAAAAAGGCCTGGATCTGGCTCGCGTAGGCTATGAAACGGCGCAGCAGGCCGAGCAGACGGGGGTTGCCGCAGCCGAGCAGCAGACGCGCCAGGCGCAATTGGCGCTTGATAAGCAGAAGCTACCACCAGATCGCGATAAATTGGCAGCTGCACAGGCAGCACTAGCGCAGGCACAGGCCGCCGCAAGCCGCCTCAACCCAGATCCACGCGAATCACAGAAGGCGCAGGTGAAGGCGCTGATTGCCCAGGCACAGGCAGCACTCGAACTGGCGCGGGTCAATCGTGAACGAGCCGAGCTGCGTGCCCCCTTCGATGGCATTATTGCACAGGTGAATGTCGATCCAGGCGATTCATCGGCAACAGGGACGCAAGCAGCAATCCAGATTGTCGATATTAGCAAGCTGCATGTTGATGTTCAGATCAGCGATGTCGATATTGGCAAAATCCAGTTGGGCCAGAATGCCGAAGTCCGTGTCGACTCGGCCCCCGGCAAGGTTATTGCTGGACAGGTGAGCTATATTGCACCAACCGCTACCGCCATTGGCAATATTCGCACCTTCCTTGTACGGGTTGATCTGACTGATCTAGAAGGGCTACGAGCAGGCATGACAGCCCGAGTGGATATCAAGAAATAGACCGTTGGTTTGTGGGCCGTAGCGGCGCAAGATGTTGCGTCGCTACCGCCTATTGAGAGAATTATGGCAGAGACAATAACCATTGGAAAAAGCGATCTGCGTGTTGCGCCATTAGGGGTTGGCACATGGTCGTGGGGTGATCGGCTGTTCTGGGGCTATGGTGGTAACTATCAGGCCCAGGATGTCGCCGATGCGTACCAGGCGAGCCTTGATGCCGGTGCTACCCTGTTCGATACCGCCGAAATCTATGGGCCACACACATCGGAGCGTATCCTGGGTGCGTTGATCCGCAGGCAACCTGGCTCCGCTATTGTTGCCACAAAGTTCATGCCACTGCCCTGGCGGCTTTCGGCGAAATCGCTACGTGGTGCCCTGGATGGATCGCTGAAGCGGCTTGGGTTGCCAAGAGTGGATCTGTATCAAATCCACTGGCCATCACCAATTTTGAGCATTCCAAGCCTGATGGACGCTCTGGCTGATGCAGTTGCGGAGGGCAAGGCTCGCTATGTTGGCGTCAGCAACTATAATGCCGAACAGATGAAACAGGCCCACGAGGCGCTTGCTCGCCGTGGTATTCCGCTCGTTTCAAATCAGGTTCAGTATAGCCTGCTGCACCGTGAACCAGAGAGCAATGGGGTGCTGATGGCATGTAACGACTTGGGCGTGACATTGATCGCCTATAGTCCGCTCGCAATGGGGCTGCTCACCGGGAAGTATACTCCTGGCTCGCCACCAAGTGGGCCGCGGCGCTTTCAGGCTCGCTTCAAACCAGAAAACCTCGCGGCGATTGCACCAGTCACAGCACTCCTGCGTGAGATTGGCCAGGCTCATAGCAAAAATCCCAACCAGGTTGCACTCAATTGGCTGATTCAACACGGAACGCTGCCCATTCCGGGTGCGAAAAGTGCCAAGCAGGCCGCCGATAACGCTGGCGCACTTGGCTGGAAACTGAATAGCAGCGAGGTTGAGGCGCTTGATCAGGCCACACTTGCCTGGCGATAATATAAATATGCGAATTATTTGATTGCCGATTGTAGATTGTTTGATTGTGTACCAATCGGCTATCGGCTATCGGCCATCCTATGGTGTAATCCATTCCGTACCAGTATAGTAGCTCAGGCCTTCATCGGCACCAACCCAGATCCGGCCATCACTATCCTCAACAATCGATGATGGTGCGCTATGGATCTGTTTAGCGTCGGTGGTGCCCACTTTCGCCCAGGTTCTGCCGCCATCGCTGCTTCTCGCAACAAAATCCTGGCTCCCAACCCAGAGTGTCCCGCCCGAAAGCACCGCAATAGTGGTGATCGGGCTATTCGCTTCAATAGAAACGCGAACCCACAGATCCCTATCGGGATTATACCGAAGCAGGCCATTATCGGCTGCCGCAGCCAACAGCACACCATCGGACTCAACAATGCGCTGAATCGGCGTTACGCCAACACCACGCTTTTTATCATAGCGATCCCAGACGCCATCTTTTAGTTGAAACAGACCAATCTCGGTTCCAACCCATAACGTTCCATCGCTACTGCGCATAATGCTGTAGATGTCCCCAGAAAGCTCGCCAAGGCTTTCCTGTGGAATAGGCGGCTGGAGTTTTTCCCATTGTGTTCCATCATAGTGGGCCAATCCAGATGGCAGATAACCACCAGCAAGCATCGTTCCATCGCTTTCGAGCCATAATGCGCTGACATTATCCAGCTTGAGATCGGCTGGTGTATAGCGTTTAATCACCTGGATGCCGGATTCAGATGGCGTAATATGGGCGAGATCTTCATAGCCAGCGATCCAGAATGTGCCATCGGAATTCACCAGAATCTTCCGCGTATCGTCAAATGGCATGCCATGCGCCGTGGTAAACAACTGTGAATCATTGCCCTGCCAACGAACCAGGCCGTTGATTGTCGTAATCAGGATATGATCGCCAACACTGACCATATCGACGACAGGCAGATCAGCAGCCGCGCTCTGTGGCGAATCGGCGGCAGGAGCAGCCGGGTCCGCGATTGGTATTGATGTAGCGCTCGTCGCAAGCTCGGTTGGCACAGTTCCTGGATCAACGGCAAGGCGTTCGCGCCGCGCTCGCATGCCCAGAATCGAGAATCCACCAATTGCCACAATCAACACCACAGCGATAATAGCAGGGAACAACCAGGCCGGGCGGGATCTTCGAGGCGGTACTGGTATCGGAACGACGGGCGTTGACACACGATTGACACCTGGTTGTGCTGCTTCAATCGTGGTGTCGATCACAGGCAGCGTGATCGTGGCATGATCGACTGGTGCGGTTGCGATGCGCTGCGAAATAGGCGTAACCATCGCACGCAGCGCTTCCGCCATATCATCTGCGTTCTGAAATCGGTCTGCTGGATTCTTTGCCATGGCCCGCAAAATAATCCGTTCCAGCATTTCAGGCAGGTTTGGTTGGATCTGGCGTGGTGGCGGAAGCGGATTATGCAGGTGCATCAGCGCAACTGCGAGTGGCGTTTCGGCCTCATATGGGCGTTTGCCGGTTAGCGCCTCATACAGCACAACACCAAGGGCATAGATATCAGTACGGGCATCGGAGGGCTGGCCCTGCACCTGCTCAGGAGCCATGTAGAATGGCGTCCCAATCATCATCCCATCGGTGGTGAGCTGCATACTGCCCTCGACAATCCGGGCAATGCCGAAATCCGAGAGCTGTGCATCGCCATCGCGTGAAATCAGCACATTGGCTGGTTTTATGTCGCGATGAATAATCCCCTGGCGATGGGCATAGCCAAGTGCCTCAGCAACCTGGGCAACAAGCACCGCCACCCGTTCATAGGTCAGTTTCCCAGATGCAATCAGATCGCTGAGTGTCCCGCCATCGGTGTAGCGCATCACCATATAGCTAACGCCATCGTCCTCGCCCGAATCGTGAACGGGTAGGATATAGCGATGCTCAAGCTTGGCGATTGTGCGCGACTCGCGCTCGAAACGCGCCCGGAAGTTGGCATCCTGGGCCATATGGCGGGGCAGGACTTTAATCGCAACATAGCGATCCATCGCCGGATGATAGGCTTTGTACACAGTCGCCATTCCACCCTGGCCAAGTTGCTCAATAATCTGGTAGGAACCAAGGGTTCGCCCAATCAGTTCACTCATGATGTTACTCTCGTTGATGGCAGCGTTTACTATCCGTTCAACAGTGCCAAGTGCGCAATGCTCATCTATTTAACGCTCTTGCAACCACATTCTGGCATGAAGATTGCAATGAACTATAGCATACCAATCGGTCTCACGGATCTCTTATGATGATCGACCATATGCAACTCCGAACCACTGCTACAATGAAGAGTAGATGACCCTGCATCCGCAGGATGATGGAAATTGAGCAATAATCGGGGAGATTGTACCTGGTGCCGCTGGTGCGGATGTGGAGTGCGCAATCCATACACGCAGCCGAACCCTGCCCGATTCATGTGTAAAAGATCATACGCCTGCGGCAAGGGGACGATTCACCCTAGCCTGCGGGGCATGGTGCGAATGAACAGTGAAAGTAACGATATGCATACACGAACTATTCTCGGTACCATTCTGGCTATGCTCATATTGAGCGCTTGTGGTGGAACGCAACCAGCAGGCCAAGCCGTAAGCGAATCGCCAACAATTGTTATAATAGCCAGCCCGATAGCTTCCAATACGCCGGTTGCGACGAGTACTGCGACTGCCACCAGCACGCCGCAAGCAACGCCGGTTGCGACGAGTACCGCGACTGCCACCAGCACACCCGAGGCGACAACGACTCCAGCAGCAACGATGCCTGCACAGGAATCGAGTGATACAGCACCGATCAAACTTGAGGCGATTGCGAAGGGCTTCACGAAACCATTGTATGTTACCAATGCAGGTGATGATAGCCAGCGCCTGTTTGTTGTCGAACAGGCTGGGATCGTCAAGATTGTTCAGAATGGCGCAATAGTAGAAACACCGTTTCTGGATATTCACGAGCAGGTTGGATCGAGTGGCAGTGAGCAGGGTCTGTTGAGTATTGCGTTTCATCCTAAATATCGTGAGAACGGCTATGTGTTTGCCGATTATACCGATAAGGATGGCGATACGGTTATTTCGCGGTTTACCGCATCCGGCGATGCTGCCGATCCAGAGAGCGAACTGGTGCTGCTCAATATCGATCAGCCATATGCCAACCATAATGGCGGGTTGGTGATGTTCGGGCCAGATGGCTACCTATATATTGGCCTGGGTGATGGCGGCAGCGCTGGCGATCCCGAAAATCGAGCACAGGATCTCGATTCACTGCTTGGCAAAATCCTACGGATCGATGTCGATAGCGGTTCGCCATATGCCATTCCCAACGATAACCCGTATGCCGATGGTGGCGGTAAACCAGAAATATGGGCCTATGGGTTGCGCAACCCCTGGCGCTTCTCATTCGATGACTCAACTGGCGATCTGTTCATTGGCGATGTTGGCCAGAACAAGTATGAGGAGATCAATTTCCAGCCAGCCGGCCAGGGCGGCAGGAATTATGGCTGGCGGCAGGTTGAGGGCAATCACTGCTACAAAGAGGATTGCGACCAGGACGCCTATGTTGCGCCAATTGCCGAATATCCCCACGAACAGGGCTGCTCCGTGACGGGCGGGTTTGTCTACCAAGGTGCAGCATTCCCGCAATTGCAAGGGAGCTATTTCTATGCAGATTATTGCCAGGGCACGATCTGGGCGCTCCAGCGTGATGGCACTCGTTGGGATACCAGTGTTGCGCTGGAGAGCGATCTACGGATCAGTTCGTTCGGCATGGATCAGGATGGCGAATTGTATCTCACCGATGGATCAAGCGGAGTGCTCTATCGGCTGGTTGCATCCAATGCCTGAAACGCCGCTTCGGCGATCGAGAGTGGATCAAGCCCGAAATGGCGATAGAGATCGGCCCGCGCCGCCGATAGCCCAAAATCATCGACACCCAAGGGGGTAACGGGCGCACCGGCAATGCCACCAAGCCATGCAAGTGCATGTGAGGCACCATCGAGTATCGTCACAATTGGGGTTGGGTTGTGGCGCGGAAATAGATCATCGAGATTGGCACGATTGCGCCAGGCCTCATACAGTCGCCGTGGGCTGACGATATTGATCACATCGGCGGCAACCCCTTCGCGGCGCAAGTATTCGGCAGCAGCACACACCTCTGGGATGATCGCGCCAGCGGCAACAAGTTGAATGGATTGTTCAACTGCTGCTGTGGGGTAATCGCGTCTACTATCGATCAATCGGTAGCCACCACGCAGCACCTGTCGGCGCAATTCCTGCGGGCCAAGCCGTTGTAGGGCTGGTTCAAGCAATCGCTGATCAACCGGGCGTGTCGTCAGGCGTAGGTAGGTTGAGCGGCCATGTTCGCGATCACAGCAGGAGCGAATCGCATCAAGCAGCAGCCATTCAAGCTCACGGGCAAAACATGGCTCGAATGATTCTAGCTTGGGAAGTTCGATCCCAATCGATGGCGTAATCGTGCTCTGGTGTGCGCCACCCTCTGGCGATAGCGTAATGCCAGCTGGTGTTCCGGCAACGATAAAGCGTGCGCCGGAATAGACGCCATAGATCAGTGCGTCGAGCCCGCGCAGCACAAATGGATCATAGACGGTTCCAATCGGAATAAGCTGTTGGCCACACAGATCATCGGCAAGACCAAACATGCCCAGCAGCATAAACAGGTTCATCTCCGAGATACCCAGTTCGATGTGCTGCCCTGATGGGCCACGCTTCCAGCGCAACAGCCGATAGGCCTCGGTCTCATAATCCGGGTGCTCAATCGGCGAATAGACGCCAGTTTTGTTGATCCAGCCTGCCAGATTTGTCGAAACCGACACATCCGGCGATGTGGTGACGATCCTGCGCCGTAGTTCGGGAATATCGGCCAGGCGCACAAGCAAGCGCCCAAATGCCTCCTGGGTGCTGATCTGATCTGGCACACTGAGTGCAACATCCAGTGGAACAGCGGCTGGATCGAGCATTTCTGCCGGGGGCCGTTGTTTTACCGGGGAACCGGCAAACAGCCGCGCTGCCATTGCAGCACACAACTCGCCTTCTGGCGTATCTGGCGCAAAGGCATCCCATTCGGTTCCAGGGCGAATGCCAAGCTGGGTTGCCAGTGTAGCGATCTGGTCTGCACTCAATAACTGCGAATGGTTGAGCGGATGGCCAGCAGTTGGCAGGCCAAAACCCTTGATCGTATAGGCAAAAATGATCGTCGGGCGGCGCGGTTCTTCATTCGTTTGCGCCAGAACCGCCAGCAACTCGCCCAGATCATGGCCGCCAAGATTGGTGACAACCTCGCCAAGGGTTTCATCTGGAATATCGTGAAGCACTGCCGCGATTGTCGTTCCATCAGGGCAATCGAGCAACCGTTCGCGCATGGTCGGCGCTGGCAAGCGGATGAGCGCCTGATATTCCTCATTGCTCATCTCATCGATCCGCACACGCAACGCATCGCCGCCTGGCCGGGTAAACAGAGATTGCAGCAGGCGGCCATACTTGGCTTCCAATACACGCCAACCGAGATCAGAAAACAGGCGCTTGAGCCGTGCTGCCTTGATCCCCGGAATCACCCGATCCAGGCTCTGCCGGTTGAGGTCCACAATCCAGATCAGGTTGTCCAGGTTTTCGAGGGCCTCATCAAGCAGCGCCTCCCAGACATTGCCCTCATCGAGTTCGGCATCTCCGATCAGCGCAATAAAACGGCGTGATGTTACCTTCTCGAAATGAGCCATAGCATAGCGATGGGCCAAGGCGGCAAAGGCCGGAGCAACAGCACCAAGGCCGACCGAGCCAGTTGAAAAATCAACCTCATCTGGATCTTTTGTGCGACTGGGGTAGGATTGCAAACCGCCATAGGCCCGCAACTCCGTCAGGTAGCGCTGCGGCAGGCGGCCAAGCAGATATTGAATTGCATGGAAGGCTGGCGATGAATGGGGCTTCACCGCAACCCGATCACCAGGTTGCAGGAAATCGAAGTACAGCGCCGTTAGGATCGAAACCATTGATGCTGAGGAAGCCTGATGCCCGCCGACCTTCGTTCCATCCAGGTTAGGCCGGACATTATTGGCATGATGAACGATCAGTGTT
>Ga0163144_10011880_pt1 | contig 18387 bp, 9 predicted proteins | sample OliLak19BULKMAT1_FD_123175 | JGI IMG/M metagenome (GOLD analysis project Ga0163144, IMG submission 123175) | Freshwater microbial mat bacterial communities from Lake Vanda, McMurdo Dry Valleys, Antarctica - Oligotrophic Lake LV.19.BULKMAT1 | ecosystem: Environmental > Aquatic > Freshwater > Lake... | reverse complement strand
CTGGACGAAATCGCCCAGACGCCTGCGTTGGCCGAGGCCAAGCGGCCGATCGCCGGACAGCGCGGACGCTGTGTATTGGCGCTGACGCAGATCGAGTATTTGCAGATGGTGGACTACACTGGCCGCCAGATCCGCGCCGATAAACGCGGCGCCATCGCTGGCCCACCACCGGCGATTCTCAAACACCTCGGCTACTCGCCCCCCACAGGAAATGGACACCCATGTTTCGGTCCGTCAAGCCATTTTCGAGGCTCCGTTCCCGACACCGCAGTTCGCCGTGGTGCGCCAGTCCTCGCTGCGACTCTTGGGTGTCTAAGGGATGCGTCTAGGAAGTAGATCGGATGCGCATAGACGCGCTGCCAATCGGCCGACAGCATTCGAGCCATGCGCCCCAGCAGGTGCGAGGCCAAGTGCGGCACCTGCACCCAAGGTAGAATCAAAAATCGCGTGTTGTACGCGAGCAGCCGGACGTTGCGCAGTCGTGCCTTGGGCTCCCAGCCGATGAACCGGTCGCGGCTGCCCAGATGCCGCGGCGCCGAACACCACGCCACCCAGGCGAGCGGCCGCCCGCCGGCGTAGACTAGGTACTTCAGGTGTTCACCCCACCGGCCGCACGTACCCCAGATAGTGGTGTTGCTGCAGCAGACTGTTGAACAAGGCCTCCGCGGGCGTGCGCCGCACCTGGCGTACTTCCAGCGGCCCGAGTTCGGCCAGGCTCACCTGCAGCGGCGCCGCATCCACGTTCACCCGCTTAGGCTCGCTGCGCTCGTGCAGCGGATTGCGCGGCACCCGGCGCACCGGCGAACAACTCGATCAGGCCCTCGCGGTGCAACAGCAACATCAGCCCGCGGCACACCATATCGCGCAACGCGCCGTTGGCCTGCACCCAGTTCCATGCCGCGCAGAGCTTCCTGGACAGGCCCCAACGGCTCAAATGCAGATGCAAAGCGATCAGCCGACGAATGCAGACGTCGTCGTCGGTGATCACGCGGTGTCGGTAGCTCAGCGTCTTGCCCATGTGCCGCACGCAAGCAGCATCAATCTCGGAACGTGAGGGGAAACTGCGAACGACCTCGGCTACCCCGCCCCCCGCTTGGTCACGAACCTCAACGCACTTCATGCGTGCTTGCCGGAGGTGCAGTGCGAAAAGCGGGCGGGCGCGGGGGGACTAAACGATTGCGCCGGAACTGCTCGCTGACGCTGTCAGCTGCCCGACATGGACCGGGAAGCGACTTCGCAACGCAAACTTGGCTTACTGAAGGATGGCGCTAATCAGAAGTCTTTTTAACATGTTGTTTGTCTTCTATTTTCGCCCTAAATATCTGATAGTGCCTTTTCAATCTTCAACATATTTCTTATCTTTGAGGACAACTTCAGTTATAAATTTTAACCAGTTACCAGCAAAGGCTGATTGATGACTTGCCATATTCAATGCAGGCCCCTTTAATGGTTTCACAAGTGCAGGGGTATCTTCGCCCATCCATTCTTTATAAAACTCTTCACTTTCCCAGCCATAGGCAATCACTGCAACAATCTCTTCAGTTTCAGCAGAATGGACATTCAAAAAAACCCGGCGGCAATCACAATAAGCCTCGTCACAATAAAATTCAATTAAGCCGTAGTGCCCTTTCGGTATTAAGTTATTCGCAGGAATAGTAACAGCGCGTGTTTCACGTTCCGCAAGATCTGGAAATTTTTCACCGAAATATGAATATGGCATTATCGTTGCCCTTTTTATATTTAAAATTTACTGTGTAGAAATGGATTGTTGTTGGTTTTTCAATGCCGCATCCAGCGTATGCCAAGCCAATGTCGCGCATTTGACCCGCGCCGGATATTCGCGCACACCGGCCAATACCGCCAGCTTGCCGACCGCCTGCGCCTTGCCCTTATCCGGCCCGCAAGCACAACTTGCGTGCGTTCGAACCGGCGCGCCGCAGGCGGCGCAAGCCGTGGATTCTCGTAGATATCAAAGCTCAACTGGTTGGCAGGGAGCACAAGGCCGGATTCATCCGACACCCACGCGATGACCTCGTCCATCACTCGGCGCAGGCAGCCCTTCTCCAGACGGCCTTCGTCGCGCAGCGTGGAATCCAGATCTTCGGAAAACCGATAGGTCTCGAGATAGCACTTCTTGAGGCAGGTTCCGCCCTTGCAGACCCATGCTTCTGCAAGCTCAGGGTGCGCGTGTCGCTGACCGCCCTAATCGAGCCACTTCTGGTTTTGCAGGAGCGCTCGAATGTTGGCTGACTTTAGTCTGTTTCCGGGGTGTTTTTCTGCCCTGTTTTCGGTGATTTCGGGGTGATTTCTTGGGCCATATGTCGGGGTCAAGTAACTTGTCGCATATTTAGAAATCTTGAATTGACCCCTTTTTGGTCTTTTCCGGGTTCAAGTGAACGCGTTCTCGGCGGCGCCAGTTTCGGGTTTCCCGTGACCAACGCGTGGGATGTTTGGCACGCGCGGCGCGGTAGATCTCGTGGCGTTGGTCGAGGAGCTGTTGGTCGGCGCTGGTGTGGCGTTGGGCCGGGGTGACGAAGCTGATCGCGCTGTGGCGGTGCTCGTGGTTGTACCAACGTACCAGCGGATCGGCAAAGGCGCGCGCCGCCACGAGGTTGTGGAATGGCTCGACGGGGTTCTCGGGACGGTACTTGAGGGTTCGAAAGAGCGCTTCCGAGTAGGGGTTGTCGTTGCTGACCGAGGGTCGACTCAACGAGCGCGCCACGCCCAATTGCTCGAAGGTGGCGATCAACGTGGCGCCCTTCATTGGCGCGCCGTTGTCGGAATGCACAGTGAGTTCTCCAGGCGCGATTTGGGCACGCCAGACATAGCCTTTAAAGAGCGCGCTGGCGTGCTCCTGACTTTCTTGCTCGAACACCTGCCAGGCGACGATCTTGCGGCTGAACACGTCCAGGAATACATACAGATACAAGTAGATGCCGCGAATCAGGGTCGGCAGATAGGTGATATCCCAGCTGACCAATTGGTTGGGTGCGGTGGCGCTGAGCGTACGCGGGGTGCTGCGCGGATGGGCGCGTCGCTCAGGGGTTTGCCGCATCGTGTTGCGGGGGATCAATAACGTACAAAATGAGTGCACTGGGCGCGCAGCGTAGCGCAGAAAAATGGCGTGCGGCGCGCTTTGGCTTGTCCTGCGTTCTGCAAGTTTGGCGCAAACACGGCGAGCAACTGCAACAGCGTTTGGACAGATGCCCCGAGGCTTCGTTCGCTGGTGACGCAAGTGATGTAATAGTATAACATCTCCGTCGTCTGCCGGAATTCCTCTTCGGCCATCCTTGCAAACTCTGGAGCAATTCATGCCTGTGACATCTAACCGCCTTGTTCGGTTGCAGCTTAGCGCGCTCGCCATGGCGCTTGGTGTGGCTATGGCAGCGCCCGCCGCCACGCCCACGGGCAATGCCGATCGCCACCTGGAAAAGACCAGGCTGGACGCTATCGTGGTGACTTCAACCCCTTTGCGCGGCACGGCGGAAGAAATGTCGGAGCCGGTCTCCGTGCTGGCTGGCGAAGCGTTGGATGATCACCGCAGTGCAACGCTGGGCGACACGGTCAGCAGTTTGCCGGGCGTGCAGAGCTCGAATTTCGGTGCAGGAGTGGGTCGGCCGATCATTCGTGGCTTGGACGGTGCGCGCGTAGCCGTGTTGTCCGGCGGTCTGTCGACGCAGGATGTTTCGACCGTGAGTCAGGACCACGCGCCGGCCATCGAAGCCTTTCTGGCCGATCAAATTGAGGTGCTGAAGGGACCAGCCACTTTGCTTTATGGGCAGGGCGCGATCGGCGGCGTGGTCAATGTGGTGGATGGCAAAATTGCCGAGACTGCGCCGGAAAGCGCGCTTTCCGGGCGCGCAGAACTACGCTTTGATAGCGTGAATGACGGGCACACTGGAATGCTGCGCCTACGCGGCGGCAACGAGCAATTCGCACTGCACGTCGACGCCGTGCAGCGCCGCAATGACAATTACGACTTGCCAGATGGTGGTCAGCAAGCCAATAGCTTCCTGGACACCGACACCGCCAGCGTCGGCGCTTCCTTGCTTGGCGACTGGGGTTTTCTTGGCCTTGCGATCTCGCGCTACGAGGATAGCTACGGCAATCCTGGTGAGCCGGGAGATGCAGACGCCGGCGAACCGGGCGTTTTTCTAGCTATCGATCAGGACCGCGTGGAACTCAAGGGCGGCTTAAATGCACCCTTCGCGGGCGCTCGGTATCTGCGCTACAGCCTTGCCAGCACCGACTATCAGCACATTGAGTTTGAAGGTGAGGAAATCGGTACGAAGTTTGTCAAAGATGCCACTGAGGGCCGTATCGAGCTCACCCACGAAGCAATTGGCGGCTGGCTGGGGGCGGTCGGTGTGCAGCTCAATCGCAGCGAGTTTGAAGCGATCGGTGAGGAAGCCTTCGTGCCGCGCACGCAGTCGCGCAGCAGCGGGCTGTTCGTGGTTGAGCAGTATAAATGGGATGCCGTGCAACTCGATCTGGGTGCGCGTATTGACCGGGTCAGCAGTGATCCGGATGGCTCGCCAGAACGTAGCTTCAGTCCGCTGAGCCTATCCGCTGGCGCCATCTGGACTTTAAGCGAAACCTGGGAGATTGTTGCCAATCTGGATCACGCGGAGCGCGCGCCGGCCGAAGAAGAGTTGTTTGCCGATGGTCCGCACGTTGCCACCGGTTCCTACGAAATCGGCGACCCTAATTTGACCGAAGAAGCCGCCAATCAACTGGAGATTGGCCTGCATTTTCACAGCGAGCGTTTCGACGCGAAGCTGTCGGCCTATCACAACCGTTTCAACAATTTCATTTACCTAGTTGATACCGGCGAGTTCGACGGCGCAGGCGACGAGGCCTTGCCGATTCGCCAATGGACCCAGGACGATGCCCATTTCCGCGGATTTGAAGCGGAGGCCACGCTGCAGTTGGCCGACAATGCCACTGGCAATTGGGCGCTGCGTCTATTCGGCGACAGCGTGCGCGCCACGCTAAACGACGCGGGCAACGTGCCACGCATTGTCCCCTCCCGGCTTGGCAGCGAATTGCGTTGGTTCAGCAACGGCTGGCGCGCAAATCTGAGCGTTGTGCGTTCCGCCAAGCAGGATGATGTGGCAGACAACGAAACGCCAAGCGCTGGATACACCATGATCAACGCCGGTGGCGCCTACCATTGGGACGTGGGCGACGTGGGTTGGGAAGCCTTTGTAGACGCCCGAAATTTAACCGATCAACAAGCGCGCGTGCACACCTCGTTCCTGAAAGACGTCGTCGAATTGCCTGGCCGCGGCATTGCATTGGGCTTGCGGGTGCAGTTTTAGCGAGCTGCGCTATCACTCGGCAACCTCAAGACACCCAGCAGCCATCCGCCCAGCCTGACAACGCATCTCACGCGCAAAGCCCGACAGGCTGCTAGCCGGCTCTAAAGCCGGCTAGCGTTTTGTCCCGTCCTGAAACTACTCGAAGCCGTTGGCGAACACGTTGTTTGGCAGCTCGCCGCACACGTTTGTTCCTACCGTGCAGGCAATTGCGCGGGTCACGGTGAGTTTTTGGCCGGCGGACAATGCGGGCGTATTAACGGAGAACGAGGTGAGCACGGTGCCTGTGCCCGCGGCCTGGATGCCCACCGTCGCGGACGAACCCGACGCACCACCGCCATTGCCGATCACCGTTGTGTAGAACACTTCGATTCGATTGGTGGTTTCAAACAGTCGCACGGTGAAGACGATGGTCGGCGCTACTGGGGTAGCCGCCCCACTCACGAAACGCACCGCGCGCCACTGGATGTCGAAGCTGCGATTGGGCGCCACGCCGGTTACCTGGGTGTAAATGCCACCGCCAGTGGCGACCGTGGTGCGCAGGTCCAGATCGTCCCAGAAGGGGAACAAGCTTGGGGCGGCATAGGCGGCGCTTGGCAGTGCGCCGTTGTTGATCGAGGACGATACGGTGCCAGCGTTGAATACCAGCACACCGTTGGTATCTGCACGCAATTGCGTGACCGGCGTGCCGTACACCTGAAACGCAAAGCCGCCCGGCAAGGTCACCGGCACGATCACATTGTCATCTTGACTGCCCGTTACCAGCGTGGATCCGGTGGGCGCGGTCGTACCGGTCTCGCTGACAAAGTTGTAGTTGGTGGCCGGCGGGCCGCCAATCGGCAGATTGAAATTGAGCACGGTCGGCGGGCCGCCGCTGTAGTTCACCGTGTGGGTGAACGCCACCGAAGTGCCGCACACCATGCTCGGCGCCGTGCTGACTTGGTAGGCAATATCGTTGACTTGGCTGCCATCGGTGGGAATGTTGGGATACGTCGAGTTGCCTTGCGCGATGCTGACGCCAGGGGTAACGCTGCTTAGCACCGCGCTGACCACGGTCGCCGTAGTGCCGCCGCTATTGCCCACCGCCACATTGAGCGTATTGCACTCCCGTGGTTCGAGGATAGCGTTGCCGCTGGTGACCGTCGCCGGGCCAATACCCAACAAGGGGTTCGGACTCAACACCCGCAGGGTGAAGGACTTCGACGTTTGCGCGCCGCAACTGTCGCTGACCGAGACCGTAACTGGATAGTTGCCGAGCGTGGTGCCAGCCGTTGTGGTAATCGAAACCACACCATTCGGGGCCACGCTGACGGTGCCACCGCCCGGCAGCGTGGTGGGGCTGACGGTGACGCTGCTTTGGTTGCTGTTGGCGTCAGCGGGAGCTGCGGTTGGCGTGGCGGTGGTCGAGGCGCCGGCCGCGACGGTGCGCGTCGTGTAGGTGCCGAGTGTGGGGATACTGTTGTTCGACACGTTGATCGGAAACACCGCGGAAGCCTGGCTGCCGGTGCTGTCAACGACCCACAGCACGGCCGGGTAAGTGCGGAAACTCGGCAAGTTTGGTGCGGCAAGCAGACAACTGGCCGCTGCCGTGGCCGACACCGTGTTGCCGGTTACCTGCAAGCTCTGAATGGTCAACTCCGGATTGGGCGGATAGGTATCGGCGGTGACAGAAAACGGCGCAATGCCGTCAGCAATCGTCGCAATATTGCGTGTGGCCGGCGCCGGTGAGCCTTGTTGCGTGACGATCAGGTCAGCCGGGGCCAAGGACACGGTCACAGTGACCGGTGTGCCGCCGGCATCAATCTGGAAGTTGCCGTCGGTGATGTCAAAATAGGTATTGCCAGCAGCAATGCCGGTGCCATTGGCGGCTTCAATTTTGATGCGCGCGCGGCTGGTGTCGATATCCGGCAAGGTGACCGATTGCGCGCCATCATTCGGCGTGTTGGCGAGCAGCGTTTCAAAGGTGTATCCACCATCCAGAGAAATCAGGATATTGACCTGCGTGGTGCTGACCGGCGCTAGATCGGTATTAGCTACCGACCAAGTCACCGCCAGTGAGGCGCCGCCGGTTTGTTCACCCGTGACGTTGCCGACCAAAAACGGTCCGACATCAGCGACTGCCGTGACTAGCACGTCGGCGGAGTGGCCCAGACCGCCGCCACCGGCGCGACCATCGCGCGCGGTGACACGGAAATTCATCACCCGTGTGCCGGTGGCCGGATTCGGCAGGATTTCGCCGGGCAAGTAGGTGCCGGCTGCCGGAGGCAACGTGATTGTCGCGGGCGGCTGGTTGGCATTGTCAAGGATGTAGCGCAGCGACGGGAAAATGCGCGTCGGCGATGTGCTCGCCGGGAAGGAGCGGAATAGCGGTGCGGTCACGTTGTCGCCGGTGGCGCTCGGAGAGCCCTGCGGGCCGGTGTCCACCTGTTCCCAATTGTAGGTGAGCACATCGCCGACGTTGGGGTCGGTGGCCGCTGCGGTCAATTGGAACGGGGTGCGTTCTGGCATCGTCATGTTGGCCGGTGCGGTCAGATTGGGCGGATCGTTGCCGGTGGGTGTGGTTGTGCCGCAAACGGTGTTGCCGTTGCCCGGTCCGCCGTTATTGATGATCTGCCAAATCTGCGTAAAGCTGCGCGCATGGAAATAGGCGTCGCTATTGGGCAGCAGATTGTCCGGGCAGATGCCCGCGTACGCCATGATGGTGGTGCCGCTGCCCGGTTCCATGGCCGCCGTGGCGGTCCATTGCCCGCCTCCGCCGCAGCCGTTCCAAGTGTGGCTGCCGCCTAGTTGGTGGCCCAGTTCATGCGCCACAAAATCGATGTCAAAGATATCGCCACGCGGCGGGTTTAATGAGGTGTATCCGCGCGCTTTGGAGGTGCCGCAGACATTACCGAGCGGGACAATCGCGCCGCCGCCGCCGGAACCGCCCACTGCATGGCCCAGATCGTAATTGGCAATGCCGATCGCGTTGTTGATGGTGTTTTGAATGGTCACGGAGGGGCTCGTCGGTGTAACTCCGATCGGACCGACGTTCGAGTTGGTGTAGACGATCAGATCATTATTGGCGACCAGCACCAGACGCAGCGCGAATTCGCGCTCAAAGATACCGTTCAAGCGGTTCACCATCGTGGTCAGACCGGCAATGCCGTCCGCCACGGTGCCACCGAAGGCATTGGTGTAAGACGAAGTAGCCGCTATCGCCGTCCGATAGGTGCGCAGGCTGCTGCCGGCTGGGTTGTTTGGCGTCGGGCCGCCGGCAAGCTTCGCCGGCAGCGTGGCTGGAAGATGCGGGTCGGAGCCGTCGGTGCCACAACGATACTGCTTGCCGGAGTCGCCAAAACCGCGGCGCGAATACACCACGTAGTGGTATTCGTCCTGAACCTGGTAGGGATCGATGTAGAACTCACTGCTGCCCAGAACTTGAGCGTGAAAACCCTTGGGTGTGATGTCTAGCCGCAGCGTGGCGTTGGCATCGTCCAGTCCCTGGCCAGCGTAGGTGCGGATATCCGGGAACTTGGCTGCCAGTGCGGCTTCCATCACCGGCGACTCAACCAACGCGAAGCGCGCAAACTGGCCGTCGGGCATCGGTAGGGACAGGATCACCGGACTGGCGCGCGTGGCCAATTGACCTTCCATCGGCGCCTGCTGCAGCAGGTTGCGCAAAACACCGAAATTGAGTTCCACCGTCCTAGCTTGCTGCGGAGCAACCCAGCGCTGGCCGCGGTTGGCAATATCGTTGGGATCGACATCGCGCCAGAGTGCCTCGTTGGCAAAGGCGCTCGCGCCAAGAAGGCTGCAGAGCAGCGCAAACGCTGCCTTCAAGTGAGAAGTTTTGTTCATGGTTGGCCCCGCAGATCGAGTGGACTGGGCGGGAAGTGCACTGCACCTCGCTACGCCTCGCGGATGACTATAACCAGCCATCGCGGGCGTCAGTATACCGGCACTGGCAAGCCGATTTAGCAGCTTATCGGCGTAGAGATCAGCAGCGACCGCGCGAATGAGTGCCAGCAAGCCGATTCCCATCCGTCAGTCAAATCGCCCGCTGCCCACGCCTTGCGCTGTGCGCCAGCAGACAGAGGGCAGCGGCATGGCCCCGTAGTGTTGCCTTCGAAGTCGTTCAGTGAGCCTGGCAGCGGTCACGTCGGCGAAGACTTTCATGACTACGGATGGCTACCAGCCATGACCGTTTGGCTGATTCCCACAGGCGGATACGATGAAACCCGGTTTATGGGTCAGGACGGTGTTGCGCGGCGCGCGCGCTCGGGACAAAGGTGCCTTTGACGCTGCGGCGCTCGATCAGACGCCATTGCGCGCTGAACTCTACAGCGTGGATCAGATGGAGCAGCATGGTCGTTGGCTGGCTGGCACCCATCAAATCAGCAAAAGCGCGTCGCATGACCGTTTGTTGAAGCGTCTGGATGATAATCAAACGAGTCTGATTGAGAGCTGCTCGGTGCTCACCGCGGCAGTCAAGGCGCGTTTGCCGATTGTTCCGGCCGGCGAATGGTTGCTCGACAATTTCCATCTGATTGACGAGCAAATTCGCACCGCACGTCGCCATCTGCCGAAAAACTACAGCCGCGAACTGCCGCGACTGGCGGAGGGATCCGCCGCCGGGCTGCCGCGCGTTTACGATCTCGTGTTGGAGGTGATTTCGCACGGCGATGGTCGGGTGGACGCGGAAATGCTTAGGCGCTTTGTGGCGGCCTACCAAACTGTCACCAGCTTGACTCTGGGTGAACTCTGGGCCATCCCGATCATGTTGCGCTTGGCACTGATCGAGAATCTGCGCCGCGTCGGCGCGGGTCTCGCGGCTGCCCGCGCGCACGTCAATCTGGCTCAGGATTGGGCCACTCGTATGATCGATATCGCCGCCGACGATCCGAAAAGTCTGATCCTGGTTATCGCCGATATGGCGCGCTCGCGGCCGCCGATGTCGGGCGCCTTTGTCGCCGAATTGGCGCGGCGCCTGCAGGGTCAGGGGCCGGCGTTGGCTTTGCCTTTGACCTGGATTGAACAAAGGCTGGCCGAATCGAGTTTGACCACCGAGGTCATGGTGCTGGCCGAGAACCAGCAGCAAGCTTCCGATCAGGTCTCCATTAGCAATTCGATCGGCAGCTTGCGTTTCCTGGGCGCCATGGACTGGCGCGAGTTCGTTGAGACGATGAGCGCGGTCGAGCAGCTATTCAAACTCGATCCGACCGGCATTTATGGCGCGATGGATTTCGCCACGCGCGACCAGTATCGCCAAGTGGTGGACCGCCTCGCTAAACGCAGTGTGAAGTCCGAAATTGAAGTAGCCAGCGCCGCGGTCGAACTGGCCAGGCTGGGTGCAGCGAGTGGCCAAAGTCATTTGGCGCACCTGGGCTACTATTTGATCGACGCTGGTTTGGACGAGCTGGAAGCTGCGGTGCAGGTGCGTTTGCCATTGCTGGCGCGGCTTCGATTTGCGCGTCGCCCGCGGTTTTTGTACCTGACGGCGATGCTGTTGTTGTCATTCCTGTTGGCCGGCATGTTCTTGCTGTTTGCACGCGCCGACGGGCTGTCTAACTGGGCTTTGTTATGGGTTGCGGCGCCAAGCTTGTTGGTCGCCAGCCAACTGGCCACTGCGCTGTGCAATTGGTTGGCAACGCTATCGGTCAGTCCCAAACGTCTGCCGCGCATGGACTACGCGCTCGGTCTGCCGGCAGATATGCGCACCTTGGTGGTGGTGCCTAGTTTGATCGGCAGTGCTGCGGATGTGGACGATTTACTGGAAGGGCTAGAAGTCCGCTTTCTCGGCAATCGCGATGCGCATCTGCATTTCGCCTTGCTCACCGATTACAACGACGCCGCCAGCGAAGTGCTGCTCAGCGACGCTGTGTTGCTGCAGCGCGCGCAATACGGCATTGAGGCGCTCAACGCTAAATATCAGGAAGCCGACGGTAGTCGCTTTTTGTTGTTTCACCGTCCGCGGCGCTGGAATCCTTCGGAAGGCGTTTGGATGGGCGAGGAGCGTAAGCGCGGCAAGCTGGCTGATTTGAACGCGCTATTGCGCGGCCATGGTGCGCAGCGTTTTGCACGGGTGGTCGGCGACCTTGATGCGCTCGGCCCGTTCCGTTACATCATTACCTTGGACACCGACACCCAGTTGCCGCGCGAGACGGCGCGGCAACTGGTCGGTGCGATGGCGCATCCGTTGAATCGACCACGTTTCGACGCGGCACGGCGGCGCGTCTGCGGAGGTTACGGCATTTTGCAGCCACGCATGGCCGCTACCCTGTCCGGGGCGAATCGCTCGCGTTATGCGCAGTTGTGTGGCAGTGAGCCGGGCATTGATCCTTATACCCGCTCGGTTTCCGACGTTTATCAAGATGTGTTTGGCGAAGGCTCCTTTATCGGCAAAGGCATCTATGACATTGATGCGTTTGAATGGAGCTTGGGTGGCCGGCTGCCGGAAAATCGCATTCTCAGTCACGATTTGTTAGAGGGCTGTCACGCGCGTTCCGGATTGATCAGTGATGTGCAACTGTACGAGGACTATCCCACCCGCTATGAGGCCGATGTCAGCCGGCAGGTGCGCTGGATTCGCGGTGATTGGCAAATCGCGCAGTGGCTGTTGCCACGCGTGCCGGGTGCCGACGCCAAACGCCTAGATAACCCGCTCACGCCGTTATCGCGTGGCAAAGTCCTGGATAATCTGCGGCGCAGTGTGTTGCCCGCCGCGCTGTTGCTGTTATTGCTGAGCGGCTGGGCTTTGGCGCAAGCGCCGCTGCTGTGGACACTGGCGGTGCTCAGCGTAATCGCCTTGCCACCGGTATTGATTGCCATGGTGGATGTCTGTCGTAAGCCGATGGATGTCGCGCTGATGGCGCATGCGCGCAGTGTTCTGCAGGCCTTGCGCCATAGTTTTGCGGTGGCGCTGTTTCGCCTGGCGTGCCTGCCGTATGAGGCCTACGTTAATGTGGATGCGATCGTGCGCACGCTGTGGCGCATGTACATCAGCCGACGTCTGCTGCTGGAATGGCGGGTGTCCAGTGCCAGCGCGCGCCGCCCGCAGCTGCGCCTGCGCGACAGCTACCGCAGCATGTGGTTTGCGCCGACGCTGGTCATCGCCGTGCTCGCCGTCGGCGCTTTGCGACCCGGCGCGTGGTTGGCTGCGGCACCGTTATTGGGTTTGTGGCTGGCCGCGCCGGCTTTGGCCTATTGGCTGAGTTTGCCGCTGCGCCGCACGCAAATCACGCTGGCCGCGGAACAAAGCCTGTTCCTGCAGCGCATCGCGCGCAAAACTTGGGCGTTTTTCGATCAGTTTATGGTTGCCGAAGATCATTGGCTGCCGCCCGATAATTATCAGCTGTTGCCGGGGCCAGTCACCGCCCATCGAACCTCGCCCACCAATATGGGCTTGGGCCTGCTGGCTAATCTGGCAGCGCATGATTTTGCCTACATCAGCGCGGCCTCGCTGTTGACGCGCTGTGCGCAAACCTTGATCAGCATGGCGCGGCTGGAACGCCATCAAGGCCACTTTTACAACTGGTACGACACGCACAGCTTGCAGCCACTGCCACCGCGCTACATTTCATCGGTCGACAGTGGCAACTTGGCCGGTCACTTAGTGACACTGAGGATCGGCCTGTTAGCACTACCGTACCAGCCGATCAGCTCGCCGCGCTTATTTGCCGGCCTGAGCGATGCCTTGGCGGTCGCTGAGCACACCTGGGGCGACACGAGCGCCACGCTGCTGCGCATGCGCCGGCAATTGGACACCCTGCGCAATCAGTCGCCAAACACGCTACGCACGCAAGTGCGCGGCTTGCAGGCCTTGGCCGAGTTGGCCGCCGACATGGTCGCCGCGCAAGGTGGCGATGCCGATCAGCAGTATTGGATTGATGCCGTTTGGCGTCAGTGTCTGGATCTGAGTGAAGACTTGGTTTTTCTGGCGCCTTGGCTTAGCCACCCGGCGGGCCATGGTGCCGATGCGCCGGCTTTCGATGAACTCGTCCAGCAGGGTTTGCAGCTTGAGTTGGGCGCTATTCCCACCTTACGCGCACTAGCCGGGCTGCGGGTGACGCTGGCACCGCTGATCACTGTTGAGGACCAGTCATCCAGTTCATCCGCTGCAGATTGGCGCCAAGACCTGCCTGCACTGCTGGCGCTGGGCCGCGAACGCGCGCGCCAGCGCATCGCGACGACCAGCCAGGTAGCAATGCAGGCCAACGATTTTGCGCAAATGTCCTACGCATTTTTGTACGACAGCGCGCGCCATCTGCTGGCCGTGGGCTACAACGTCGATCATTTCCGGCGTGATACCAGTTACTACGATCTGCTGGCTTCTGAAGCCCGACTCACCTGTTTTGTGGCGATCGCTCAAGGGCAGTTGCCGCAGGAGAGCTGGTTTGCGTTGGGCCGTTTGCTGACCAGCGCCGGCGGCGAGCCGATCCTGGTGTCGTGGAGCGGATCGATGTTTGAGTACCTGATGCCGATGCTGGTGATGCCGAGCTACGCCGGCACGTTGCTCGATCAGACCTGTCAGGCCGCGGTGGCTCAGCAAATTGCTTACGGCAATCAGCGTGGACTGCCGTGGGGCGTGTCGGAATCGGGCTATTACACCTTCGATGCCAGTCTCAACTACCAGTACCACGCCTTCGGTGTGCCGGGTTTGGGACTGAAACGCGGTTTGGCGGAAGACTCTGTAGTCGCGCCCTATGCCTCTGCGCTGGCGCTGATGGTGGCGCCAGAAGCCGCCTGTAGCAACTTACAGCGGCTGTCCGAAGCCGGTTTGGAGGGCCGTTTTGGCTTTTTTGAGGCGATCGATTTCACCCCCTCACGTCTGCAGCGCAACCAGTCATCGGTGATCGTGCGGTCTTACATGGCGCACCACCAGGGCATGAGTTTGCTGTCCTTGGCGCATCTGCTGTTGGATCGACCCATGCAGCGCCGTTTCGAGGCCGATCTACAGGTGCAATCGGCGATCTTGTTGCTGCAAGAGCGCATCCCCAAGAACGCGGTGATCAGCGTGCGCTCGACTGTCGATAGCGATGGCAGCGCCTTCTTTGATGCGCCAACGCCGTCGGTGCAGGCACCGATGGGCGCGCAGACCGCCAATCCTGAAGTGCATTTGCTGTCCAATGGTCGCTACCACGTCATGCTCAGTAATTCCGGCGGTGGCTACAGTCGCTGGAAGGATCTTGCGGTCACCCGCTGGCGCGAAGACAGCACCTGCGATAACTGGGGCAATTTTGTCTATCTGCGTGACGTCGCCAGCGGCGAAGTCTGGTCGGCCGCCGAGCAGCCAGTGGGCCGACGCGCCGAGCACTATGAAGCGATGTTCGCCGAAGGCCGTGCCGAGTACCGCCGTCTGGATGTCGAGATCGAAACCTACACAGAGGTGGTGGTCTCGCCTGAGGACGACATTGAAGTACGCAGGGTACGCGTCACCAATCGCTCGCGCAGCGCGCGGACCATCGAGATCACCAGTTATGCCGAAGTCGTGTTAGCGCAACCCGCCGCTGATCTGACGCAAACCAGCTTTGGCAACCTGTTTGTGCAAACCAAGATTCATCCCGCCAGGCGCGCCATCGCGTGCACACGACGTCCGCGCTCGATCGGCGAAGCGACACCGTGGATGTTCCACTTATTGGCGCCCAACGGAAGTCCGATCGAGAGCATCTCGTATGAGACCGATCGAATGCGCTTTATCGGACGCGGGCGCAGCGTGGCAGCTCCGCTCGCGCTGGCGCACCTGGGTCCGCTGTCTAACACGGACGGTTCGGTGCTTGATCCGATCATCGCGATCCGCTGCCAATTGACGTTAAAACCCGAGCAATCCGCCAGCCTTGATTTTGTCACCGGTGCCGCAGTCAGCCACGAGTTGTGCATGGCATTGGTCGATAAATATCAAGATCGCCACTTGACAGATCGGGCTTTCGACATCGCACCTACCCATGCGGGCGTGCTGCTGCGCCAGATTAATGTCAGCGAGGCCGATGCTCAGTCGTTTCGGCGCTTGGCCGGACGGGTGATCTACGCGCACGCCAGTCTGCGCGCTGAGAGCCAGGTGCTACTCCAGAATCGACGCGGCCAATCGGGGCTGTGGGGTTATGCGATCTCCGGCGATCTGCCCATCGTGCTGTTGAAGATCAGCGATGCGGCGAATCTTGACTTGGCTAGGTTGGTCATTCAATGCCACGGCTATTGGCGGCTCAAGGGGCTGAGCGTCGATCTGGTGATCTGGAATGAAGACCACATCGGCTATCGCCAGCGTCTGCAGGATCAGATCTTGGCCTTGATCGCAACTGGTATTGAGTCCCATGCCATAGACCGTCCAGGTGGCATTTTTGTGCGCTACGCTGAGCAAATCCCGAGCGAAGACCGCATCCTGTTGCAGGCCGTGGCGCGGGTGATTTTGTCCGATACCCAAGGCGGTCTAACCGAGCAAATCGATCGGGCCCAGCCGCCAGAAAAACGCGTTCCACTATTGACCCCCAGCCGCCGTCATCGGCCCGAGCCGGCCGCAGCCGCCGAACCGGCGCGTAGCGACCTGCAACAGGCCAATGCGTTGGGTGGTTTTAGCGCCGATGGCCGCGAGTACGTCATCACCACGGTGGCCGCGCAGCTCACACCGTTGCCGTGGTCGAACGTGCTGGCGAATGCCCGTTTCGGCACGGTGCTCACCGAGAGCGGGCCCGGCTACACCTTCCACGACAACGCACACGAGTTCCGCTTGACCCCGTGGAGCGATGATCCGGTCGGTGCCAGCAGCGGCGAAGCGTTTTTTCTGCGCGACGAAGAAACCGGTTATTACTGGTCGCCTACGCCCTTACCTTGTCGCGGCGCGATGCCGTACGTGAGTCGCCACGGTTTTGGCTACAGCGTGTTTGAACACAGCTGCGGGGGAATCCGCTCTGAGCTCTGGGTTTTTGTCGACCTGAACGAGTCGGTGAAGTATTCGGTGCTGAAAATTCGCAACGGTTCTGGTCGGAACCGGCGCTTGTCGGCAACCGGTTACGTCGAATGGGTGCTCGGCGATTTACGCTCCAAGACCGCCATGCATGTGGTGACGGCGGTGGATCGCAGCAGCGGTGCGCTGATCGCACACAATGCCTACAACAACGAATTTGCCGGATGTGTGGCGTTTTTTGATGTCGACGATCTGTCGCGCTCGCTGACCGGTGATCGGGCGGAGTTTATCGGCCGCAACGGCAAACTCAGCGCACCAGCCGCCATGCGTCGAGTGCGCCTGTCTGGCCAGGTAGGCGCGGGATTTGATCCTTGCGGAGCGATCCAGGTGCCGTTTGAGCTGGCTGATGGGCAGGAGCGCGAGATCGTCTTTCGCCTCGGTGCGGGCGACGATCTGGACAGCGTGCAGGAGTTGGCATTGCGCTCGCGCACGCCTGGCACAGCGCGTAGCGCGTTGAACCAAGTGCACAAGTACTGGCAGCACACGCTGAGCACGCTGGTGGTTGAAACACCGGATCCTGCGCTGAATTTGCTCAGCAACGGCTGGTTGGTCTACCAGGTTCTGGCCTGCCGTTTGTGGGCGCGCTCGGGTTATTACCAGTCCGGTGGCGCCTTTGGGTTTCGCGATCAGTTGCAGGACGTTATGGCCTTGGTGCACGCCCAGCCGCAGTTAGTGCGCGCGCACTTGCTGCGCTGCGCGCAGCGCCAGTACCCACAAGGTGATGTGCAACATTGGTGGCATCCGCCATCCGGACGTGGTGTGCGCACCCGCTGTTCGGACGATTATCTGTGGCTACCCTTGGCTTGCTGTCGCTACGTACAAATCACCTCGGACTTTGCCGTGTTTGATGAAACGACGCATTTCCTTGAGGGCCGCGCGCTGGGCGTAGGCGAAGAGTCCTATTACGATCTGCCCGGCCGCGCCGATGAATCGGCTACTTTGTATCAACATTGTGTGCGCGCCATTGAGCATGGTTTGCGTTTCGGCGAGCGCGGTCTGCCGTTGATGGGCTCTGGCGACTGGAACGATGGCATGAACCTAGTAGGCATTCATGGCCAAGGTGAGAGCGTCTGGCTGGGCTTTTTCCTGCACGAGGTGCTAAGCCAATTTGGTGAGATAGCGCGCCTGCGCGGTGATGCGCTCGTCCAGCAACGCTGCCAGCAACAGGCGCAACTTTTGCGCCAAAATTTGGATGCGCACGGCTGGGATGGCGCCTGGTATCGACGCGCCTACTTCGATGACGGCACGCCCTTGGGTTCGGCCAGCAATACCGAATGTCGAATCGATTCAATCGCACAAAGTTGGTCGGTGTTGTCCGGCGTCGCTGCGCCAGACCAGGCGCGCCAGGCGATGGACAGTCTGGATCAACATCTGGTGCGCCGCGCAACCGGCGTGATCCAATTACTTGATCCGCCCTTCGACACGTCGGCGCTGAACCCCGGCTACATCAAAGGCTATGTACCCGGCGTGCGCGAAAATGGCGGCCAATACACCCACGCAGCGATCTGGGCCGCCATGGCCTTTGCCAAACTGGGCGATAACAAACGCGCGTGGGAACTGCTGCAACTGATCAACCCGATTAATCATGGCCGCGGTAGCGCCATCGACACCTACAAGGCAGAGCCTTATGTGGTCGCCGCTGATGTGTATGCCGTGGCCCCGCATATCGGTCGCGGTGGTTGGACCTGGTACACCGGCTCCGCCGGCTGGCTCTATCGGTTGATCACCGAATCGCTGCTCGGGCTCCGCGTGGAAGGTACGCAGTTGAAGATCGAAGCCTGTTTGCCAGATCACTGGACGCACTACACGCTGAGCTATCGCTATCTGCAAACCGTCTACCAGATCAAGGTCACCCAGACTTGGTCTGACCATCACCATACGATGATGACCCTGGACAAGGTGGAGCAGACCAGTGATTCCATCACGCTGATCAACGACCGGCGAGCGCACACAGTGCAGGTGAACCTACAGCGCGCGCGTCCGGTCGATTCGACTGTGTGAACGGTCCACCAACCACCAACCAACCGCCCACATTGCGTCCCTACGCGACGAGGGGGTGTTTGTTGCCCTTTTTCTACCGACATTGCGTCTCTACGGGACGGTTGCCTTCGAGCTTGATGCCCCGGAGGG
>Ga0163144_10011878_pt1 | contig 18389 bp, 10 predicted proteins | sample OliLak19BULKMAT1_FD_123175 | JGI IMG/M metagenome (GOLD analysis project Ga0163144, IMG submission 123175) | Freshwater microbial mat bacterial communities from Lake Vanda, McMurdo Dry Valleys, Antarctica - Oligotrophic Lake LV.19.BULKMAT1 | ecosystem: Environmental > Aquatic > Freshwater >... | reverse complement strand
GCAAGAAGGCGCGCCCTCCATCCCCGGCGCTTTCGCGCAAGAAGGCGCGCCCTCCATCCCCGGCGCTTTCGCGCAAGAAGGCGCGCCCTCCATCCCCGGCGCTTTCGCGCAAGAGGGCGCGCCGCTAACACCTGTGGTCGACGAGGCCGCGGCGCGCGGCGCGCGCGAGGCGAGTTTCGCAGCGCTCCTCACCGGTTCCGTGCTCGAGGGTTTCACGACCGTTTCGAGCGAAGAGGGACTGAAGCCGGACCGTTACACGTTGAAGAGCGTCTCGAAGCAGCCCGACGGGCGCTGGAAGTTCGAGGCGATCATTCATTACGGCAAGCGCCCGATCCCGATCGCGATCAACCTCCCGGTCGAGTGGGCGGGTGACACGCCGGTGATCTCGGCCACCGCGCTCGCGGTGCCGTTCATGGGCACGTACGACGCGCGGGTGTTGTTCCACGGCGACCAGTACGTCGGCGTCTGGACGGGCAAGGGTTACGGCGGCCACATTTTCGGCAAGGTGCTTCGTGACACCGCGGCACCCGAAGCCGGGGATGAGCAGGGCCCGGGCGACGATGCTCGTTCCGGCCAACAGGCCAGCGTCCCGAGCTGGCCGCAATTCCGCGGCGTGGGCGCGCGCGGCGTCTCCGATGGTCGCGCCTTGCCCGCGAGCTTCGATATCGAGTCCGGCGAGAACGTCCTGTGGCGTGTCCCGGTGTCGGGCCTCGCGCACTCGTCGCCCGTGATCCACGGCGATCGGATGTACGTGACCACTGCCGTGCGTGTCGCGGGGGACCAGGAGCTCAGGGTCGGCCTCTACGGGGACGTCGGCTCCGTCGAGGACACGAGCGAGTTTCGCTTCGAGCTCCACTGCTTCGAGCGGAGCACGGGCCAGCCGCTCTGGCAGCGCGTCGCTTGGCAGGGTGTGCCCGCCATCAAGCGCCACCCGAAAGGCAGCCACGCGGCCTCGACGCCTGCGACCGACGGCGAGCACGTCGTCGCGTTTTTTGGCACCGAGGGTCTCTACTGCTTCGACCGTGACGGAAACCCGCTCTGGAAGCGCAGCTTCGGCCTGCTCGACTCCGGGTTCTTCGTGGACGAGACCGCCCAATGGGGGTTCGCGTCGTCGCCGGTCATTTACGACGGGCGGGTCATCGTGCAATGTGATGTGCAGGGCCCGAGTTTCCTCGCGGCCCTCGACGTCAAGACCGGAGAAGATCTGTGGCGCGTCGCGCGCGAAGAAGAGCCCGGTTGGTCGACGCCGACGGTGCACGTCGACGGCGGACGCGCGCACGTCCTGTGCAACGGCTGGAAGCACATGGGGGCCTACACGCTGGCGGATGGCGCGCCCGTTTGGCGCGTCGTACCCGGCGGCGACATCCCGGTGCCTACACCGATCGTGTCCCACGGCCTCGTCTATCTGACCAATGCCCACGGCGGTCCTTCGCCGATCCTGGCCATCGACCTCGACGCGACGGGCCTCGTCTCGTTCCGCGAGGAGGAGCGCGCCCACATGAAGTGGGGTCTCACCAAGGGCGGCAATTACATGCAGACGCCCATCGTGTACGGCGATTACGCCTACTTCTGCAAGGACAACGGGGTGTTGACTTGTTTTGGCGCAGCGGACGGTTCGAAGCAGTATTCGTCCCGCCTCTCGGACGGCGCGACGGGCTTCACGAGCTCTCCTGTCGCTGGCGACGGCAAGCTGTATTTCACCGGCGAGGACGGCGTCGTCGTGACGGTCGCCGCGGGCCCGACGTTCGAGGTCCTCGCGCGGAGCCCGCTCGGCGAGGAGCACATGGCGACCCCGGCGATCGCCGAAGGTGTGTTGTACTTCCGCTCTCGTGGGCACTTGACCGCGATCAGCAAACTCAATTGATCTGCCTGATCGAGTGTCCGGACCCTGGCTCTGCTTCGCACGGCGATCGCCGCTGATCCAACATGGGCGCGTGGCTCCAAATTCGTCCGAAGAATGAACCGGAGTTCGACGTGTCCCTCGAGAACACGACGACGATCGGTCGGACGCGTGAGAACACGGTCTCGTTGCACTTTAGCCCCCAGGTCTCGCGACAACACGCGGTCATCCGGTGTCAGGACGGTGGTCGCTATCAACTGATCGACCTCGGCAGCCGCAACGGCACCTACGTCAACGACCAGCGGGTCGTGATCCCCGTGGCGCTCGCCGACGATGCGCGCATTCGAATCGCCGAGAACATATTGGTGTTCCGGCGCGAAGAGGCCGGGACACTTTCGGGGGCCGATCAGAGCGGCGTGACGATGTTGCCGACGCAGTCGTCGACCTATTTCGGCGCCGTCGAGGTCGAGCGATCCGTCGCGCTGCTCGTGGCTGATCTGCGCGGCTTCAGCACGATGTCGGAGCGCGTCGCGAGCGGTGATCTGGCGCAATTTCTCGGCGCGTGGTTCCGCGAGTCAGGGAACCTCGTCGCCGCCCGCGGCGGAACGATCGACAAGTTCATCGGCGACTCGTTGCTCGCCTACTTCGACTTCTCGCGTACGACAGTTGGATGCAGCGCGGCGCTGGAGGCGGCGCGCGGCCTGCAGACCCTCGCCGGGACCCGGCGCTGGCCGACGGGCGAGCGGGTGCACCTCGCCGTCGCCCTCCATTTTGGATCCGTCACGATGAGCAACGTCGGGCTCGCGGCCGCGCGCGACGCGACGATCGTCGGCGATGCGGTCAACGCAGTCTTCCGTATGGAAGTTCTCTGCAAAGAGCTCGCACAGCACACGATCCTGTCGAGCCAGATCGTCGATCACCTGGAGCCGGGGACACCGTTCGTCGACCTCGGGGTCCATTCACTCCGTGGCAAGGCCCAGAAAATACACGTGCTGGGCCTGCCCGTTTGACCCCACGCCCTCAACTGAAGACGATCGCGACACCCTGCGTACCCTGCGAACGAGCACCTGGGCCGGATCGTGTGGGGGACGCCGGCCCGAAACCGGTCGGGCCCGAAGTGGTCGAGGCGCACCGTGTGAAAGTCACGGAGGGCCGGTTCTCCGGCGAGATTGTGCGGTGCCCGCGACCAGCCTGGCTCCAAATTGGGCGCCTCGACGAGTGGCGACGACGCGAACGCCTGGAACTGGGAGGGCCCCGTGAGCGAAGCGCTCACGGGGCCCTGTTCGATTGGTTACGCCCAAGGTGGGCGCAGCGTGTTGACTACCAGCGATCGCCGCCGCCGCCACTGTCGTAGCCGCCGCCGCCGCCGCCGCCGTAGCCGCCGCCGCCGCCGCCGCGACTGCCGAAGCCGCCGCCGCCGCCGCGACCGCCGCCGCCGAAGCCGCCGCCACCGCGGCCGCCGCCGCCGCCGCGACGGGGACCACCGCTACCGCCGCGGCGTGCGCCGCCGGCGGGGCGCTCTTGCGCCTCGTTCACCTTCAACGGGCGACCGTCGAGGTCTTGACCGTCCAGGGCGCTGATCGCGGCCTGAGCATCATGGGCGTTCGCCATCTCGACGAACGCAAAGCCGCGAGGGCGGCCGGTTTCGCGGTCCATCATCACGTGGACATCGCGCACGGTACGGCCATCGGCCCCGAACGCATCGCGGAGGGTCTGTTCGTCGGTGTCGTAGGACAAGTTGCCTACGTAGAGTCGTGCTGTCATCGGGCTCTCGGTCTCCGGCGGGGCCGGACTTCTTCTAACTGACTTCCATCGAAGGCTCCCTGACGGGTCCGATTCACCTGACAAGGCAGGTGGAGGGCGGCAGGTTTCCTTCGAGGACGGGTTGGCGACCGCGGGGGCGGGCACCAGGAAATTCCTTCGGGGCGCTGCGACCGGGTGGCCGATCGCCCTTTGGAGCGAGAGGTGTAACACGGACCCAGGTCCAACAGTCGCACCAAGTCGAGAATGCGTCCGGAAGAGGGCCAGGTCCACAGGGCCGATCCGCCGTACCGTGGCTGCCGCGCATCGAACCTGGTGCCGTTCCATGGGCGACCGACCTTCCACTCTGCCGGGCCTCCAAGGCCTCGCACCTCGCGGTGCGCAGAGGCTCCTGGGCCTCTCTCTCTTGGCGCTGGGTGGCTTGGCAGTGGGTGGGTTCGCCCCCGGGTGCGGTCCCCGCGAGGCCGCCCCGGTGAGCGGAGGCGCGGTGGCCGAACCCGACGCTCTCCACGACGCGCCCGTTGGCCCCGCCTCGTCGGTCGACCTGTCCTGGGCCGAGGTGCTGGAGCGTTCGCCCGACCCCGCGGTGATCACCGATCCGAGCTGGCGTACGCGCTTGGAGTCGACGGGCCTGCCCTGGCGCGTGCGCGAGCCACGCTCAGGAGCCGAGCTCCTGCTCGTGCCGCCGGGCAGATTTGAGCGTGGCGCTGCCGCGGACGACGCGGAAGCCGCGCTCGACGAACGCCCGCCCCATCCCGTCGAGGTCTTCGAGCCGTATTACCTCGGTCGCTTCGAGGTCAGCCAGGCGGAGTGGCGCGCCGTACTCGGGGACACACCGAGTTTCTTCCGGGCGAGCGCAGCCGAGGGCGAAGCGCGACGACCGGTGGAGCGTGTCAGCCACCTCGACGCCCAGCGCTTTTGTGCAGCGACAGGGCTCTCGCTGCCGACCGAGTCCCAATGGGAATACGCGTGCCGCGCGGGCAGCGAAGGCGCTCGTTACGGCGCGCTCGACGACAGCGCTTGGCACCACGGCAACGCGCACGGGAGAGCGCACGAAGTCGGCGCGCTCGCCGCGAACGCTCTCGGATTCCACGACCAGCTCGGCAATGTCTGGGAGTGGACAGCGGGCGGTTATTCCGCCGAGGAATACGCACGCCACCGCGCGCCGATCGACGCGCGCGCGGTGCTCCGCGCTGCGCCCAAGGCCGTGCTCCGCGGCGGCTCCTGGTACGACGTCGGCCGCCGCGCGCGTGCCTCTGCCCGCTATGCGGTCGAACGCGACTTCAAGGGGTCGCACGTCGGGTTCCGGGTCGCGCGGACGCTTTGATCGTTGGCTGCGCTCTGGCGCGGGCTCGCGCGCCGTCGACGCGCGCGTGTGGAACGAAGCCGGCTCGAGGTCCTGAGAGACCTCAGCGCGGCGCGCCGTCCTTGCCTCTAGCATCACCTTCGGGCGATTCCTCGGCTTGCGGCGCGCCCACGCAGTACAGCGCTTGACCAGTGCGGACATAGAGGCGCCCGCCCGCGGCGACGGGTGTCGACAACGTGTAGCTCCCATCGAGCTCGTTGACGGCGAGCAGCTCGAACTTCGGCCCCGCGCGCAACACCGCTGTGCGGCCGCTCTCGTCGGTGATGTAGAGCTTCCCGTCCGCGAGGGTGGGCGACGCCGACACGGTCCCGTCGAGCGTTCGCTCGGGCCCCCAGATCGCCTCGCCCGTGCCGAGGTCGATGCACGTCGCCATGCCGCCGTCATCGACGAGGTACAGACGCTCGCCATCCGTCGTCGGGGACGGCACGTCCGGTCCGCCCCGATTCTCCCAGCGCCACGCGACCGGTTCGGCGGTCGGTCGCCCATTGGCTCCGAGCCGGAACGCCGTAATCGGGCGCACCCGGGTCGGCGCGACGAGCAGATCCCCGATGAGCAGCGAGGACGCGACGATGCGATAGTTGGGCGCCTTCTGCGGGTTCAAGCCGCCGACTCGCCACAGCTCGCGGCCGTCGCCGAGGTCGTGTCCCGTCACGTAATCGCCGCCTGTCACGACGAGCTGCAGAGCCCCTCCGCGTTCGACGATCAGCGGCGTCGTGTACGCGTCGGGAGATTCACGCGGCGCGTCGGTCGGACGCTCGACGCGCCACACGCGCTCGCCGCTCGCGGCGTCGAACGCCACGATGTACGAGGGGTCGTCGGTGTTGTTGCCGTGCAGCACCTGCACGAACAAGGTCCCGCCGTGGAGCGCCGGTGACGACGCGTAACCCCACATGAGGCCGAAGGCGCCGTACGTCTCCTGCAGATTCATGTGCCACAACCGCTCGCCGCCGAGGCTGTGCGCGCTGACCGTCCCGTTGCCCGTCACCGTGTACACACGCTCGCCATCGGAGACCGGCGACGGCGACGCGTGGTTGCCTTTCATGTGCAGCTCGTTCCCGACATCGAGCGGGGCGCTCCAGAGGAGCGCGCCGTCGCCGCGCGCGAGGCAGAGGAGCGACAGCTCTTGCCCGCCCGGATGGCGCGCGGGCCCACGTTGACCACGTGACACTTCGGGCGCTGCGGGCGCTGCGGGCGCTGCGCTCGGCGAGACGACGAACACACGCTCGCCGACGAGGATGGGGGTCGCGCCGCTCCACGCAGGTAGAGGTGTGCGCCACACGATGTTCTCTTCCGCGCTCCACTTCGTCGGGAGGCCTTCGCAAACGGACGCGCCGTTCTGGCTCGGGCCGCGCCAGCTGCGCCAGTCGTCGGGAGCCGCGACGTCTGGTGTGGCTTGTGACGTCGAAGCGCTCTTCGTGCTGGGCAGCGTTCGCGCGGCCTGGGGACCCTGTCCGAGCGCTTGCGCAGCGAACGTGCAGGCGAGACCAAGTGTGAGGAACGTGTAGCGGCGACGCGGGTTGTACATGGGGGACTCCTGAAGCGCCCATCGTAGCCAGCGCCCACCGTTACACTAGCCAGCCCGCGTCCATGCATTCTCCGAGCCGCCCCATGCAATTGACATCGACTCTCTTTCGGCCCAGCGCCGTGACCCTCGTCCTCGCGGCGCTTTGCACGGCATCGGCAGCCACTGCTGCGGCCCAAGGCGCGCTCGATTCCGCGCCCAAGCCGAAGTCGAGTGTTTCGACAACTCCGCACGCTGCGTCCGACGACGACGCACATTGGCCCGCGTGGCGTGGGCCCGACCGTGACGGCGTCGCGCGCAGTCCACGCGGGCCGCTTCGTTGGAGCGAGGAAGCGAACATTCGCTGGAAAGTCGCGGTGCCAGGCCTCGGCAGCTCGACGCCGATCCTGTGGGGGGACACCCTCTACGTGACGACGGCGATCGAGACCGAACGCGAAGTGAAGGGGGCCGAGCCAAAGCGCCCCTCGAAGGTGCACGAATTCGCCGTGATCGCGCTCGATCGCGCGGACGGCAGCGTTCGCTGGCGCACGAACGTCGCGGAGACCGTGCCTCACGAGTCGATCCACAACACGAACACCCAGGCGTCTGCGTCGCCGGTGACGGACGGCCAGCACATCCTCGCGTTCTTCGGTTCACGCGGTCTGCATTGCCTCGACATGCAGGGCAAGCTGCTCTGGTCCAAAGACCTTGGCCGCATGCGCACGCGCAACGAGTTCGGTGAGGGCGCCTCGCCGGCCCTTTACGGGGACACGGTGATCGTCCAGTGGGACCACGAGGGCGAGGACTTCATCGCGGCCTTCGACAAGGCCACCGGTAAGGAGCGTTGGCGCAAAGGCCGCGACGAGGTCACGACCTGGTCGACGCCGGTCATCACGCCGGTAGGCGATAAGGTCCAGGTGATCACGACGGCGACGACAGCCTCGCGCGCCTACGACCTCGCTACGGGCGCCGAGCTCTGGTCGATCGGTGGGATGACGACCAACTGCATCCCGACGACGATCGTGAAGGACGGCGTGGCGTACTTGATGAGTGGCTTCCGCGGCGCGGCGCTGCAAGCGATCCGCTTGGCCGACGCCAAGGGCGATCTGAAGGACAGCCCCGCGGTGCTCTGGCGTCACAGTGAGGGCACGTCGTATGTGCCCTCGGGCGTGCTGACGGACGGCAAGCTCTATTTTCTGCGCAATAACAGCGGTGTGCTCTCCTGCCTCGATGCTGCGAGCGGCGAGGTGCACTACAGCGGCGCCAAGCTCTCCGATGTGCGCACGGTCTACAGCTCGCTCACCGCGGCGGGGGACCGGATCTACGTACCGTCGCGCGAGGGCGCGACGGTCGTCTTCAAGGCCGGCGCAGAGTTCGAGGAGCTCGCGGTGAACGTGCTCGACGACACCTTCGACGCCTCACCGGTCATCGTGGACGGTGTGCTGTACCTGCGCGGCTGGAAGCACCTGTACTGCATCGCGGACGCGCCGCTGTAGGGTGGAGCTGGAGGTCTAGAACTCGACGGAGGGGTGCGAATCGGACGGAGGGCTGCGAATCCGACGGAGGGCTGCGAATCCGACGGAGGGCTGCGAATCCGACGGAGGGCTGCGAATCCGACGGAGGGCTGCGTCGCCGAATCGGCGTACGGTACCAGGTACGCGGCGCCGATTCGCGCGGGGTGCCGGGCGCGCGCGCTCCGCGCGCGTCGCGCGCGGAGCGCGCGCGCCCGGCACCCCGCGCGAATCGGCGCCGCGTACCTGGTACCGTACGCCGATTCGGCGACCCATATCGAACGTCCGGTTCACGCTCCACCGTTCGCTTCGGCACCTCTGGCTTCGCCCTTGAGCAAGAGCCCCGCCGCCAGCACGAGCACCGCGACCGTCAGGACGCCGGACCGCGCATAACTTTCCGGATTCGCGAACAGCGCGTGCACCGGCAACGACGCCAACCCCCCCGCGACGAACGCAGCGCCCCGGGCCACAGATCCCGAACCCTCGGCGCGCCACACGAACCACGCAGCCGCGGGCAGCCCCGCGAGGCCGTGGGGCCACGTCGGCGCCACGCACAATGGCGCGAGCAAGACGAGGTGCGCGAAAGCGAGCCCCGGTTCGTGGATCTCACGCAGACGCAGCAGCAACCCAAGAGCGAGCGCGAGGCCGAACGCGCGACCGACCACGAACGCCGGCAGCGGACCGCACCAAGCGCCCCACCAACGCGCGCTGGCGGCGCCGAGGTCCTGGCTGCCGCGCCCCTGTTCGACGTCGACGACTCTCCGCGCGAGGCCGCTCAACCGCTCGCAGACCTCGACGTGGAACGCCCACGCGTCCGCGGGCCCGAGCACGAGCAGCGCCGGCAGCACGACGAGGGCGACCGCCGTCACGCCAGCGATCACCGCGACTCGCCGCTCTCCGCGCATCCACGCTCCGAGCGCGAACAACGCGGGTGTCAATTTGATCGCCGTCGCGCACCCGATCAGCGTGCCCTCCAGGAGCCGACCTCGGCGCGACGCGCGGCGCCCCATGCCCAGCGCGAGCGCCGTGAGCAGGGCGGCCGCGAGCGGTACGCTCACCTGACCCCAATAGAGGTTGTGAACGATCGGCAGCGCCGTCCCTGCGAGCGCGCCGTAGGCCGCGAGCTCGGCGTAGCGCCGCGCGGGCGCGAGCCACAGCGGCAACACGAAGAGCCACGCGGTCGCGGCGAGCTCGAGGGCGAGCCAGGCGTGCGAAGCGCCCCTCGGACCGAGCTGGGCGAGCGGCCACAGCAGCAGCGCAAAAAACGCTGGATACTGGTACCCCGGCACCGGCGTCGTGGCCCCGGGCAGCGCCTGCGCCATCTCGAAGTACGGCCCGATGAAGTCCTCGAATGGAGCGCCGTTGAAGTCGAGTCGCTGCCACAGCGCCGGCGCGGGCGGATACACCCACACGGCGAAGAGGAGACCGCCGAGCAAGCCCAGCAGCGCCGCGATCGCGGACGTCGATCGACGCCGGCCTCGCGGCGCGCCGGGGGTGGGGGCAGGGGCGGACACGACGAGAGTGTGTTCGATCCGCCGCGAGCCTGCGTCACAGAAGCCCGTTCGCAGCGTGGGCGCTGCGAAGTGTGCTGGGCGCGGGGGCGCTGGCCCCCGGACTCCGTGTCACGCGCGACGCGCCGTTAAATCCGCTCGTGGTACTTCTCGAAGTGCAGCTTCTTCGCCTTCTGGATCCAGCGATCGCGCTTGATGCGTTCGACCGGCACCTCGATCTTCGACGCGAGCCCCGTCAGGTCGTCGGCCTTGAGCGACGCGAGGTCCTTGTAGCTCGCGACACCCGCCTTGCGCAGTGAGGTCGCGAAGTTCGGGCCGATGCCCGAGATCGCCTCCAGGTCGTCGTTGGCCGCGGCTTTCTGCTGGCGCGGTTGGGGCGTGAGCGTCTTGATCGGCTCGGTGCCGTTCTGTTCGGCGTGGGCCGCGTCGCCTGCGTCCGCGGAAGCGGCGGGCGCCGAGTCCTTGGCTTTGCCGCGCCCCGAGGCCGCACGCTTGCGCGCGGGCGCATTCGGCGTTTCGACCGCGACCGCTTCGACGGACTTCGCCGCTGTCGCCTTCGGCGCAGGGGTTGTGGGTGTCTTGGCCGGAGTCACATCCGTCCCGTTCGCCGAATGGGCTGCTTTCGCCGAGGGCGTCGCTTGACGCAAAGAACGCTGGGCAACGTCGCGCGCGCGCTCCGCCTCGGCGAGGCGCTCCTGGCTCTGCTCGAGCTTCAAGTGCAGCGACATGAGCTCCGTATCGAGCGCCTTGTTGCGCACGTGTTGCTCGTGGAGTGCGAGCTGCTCTTGTTTCTGCGCCGATTGGAGTTCCGCGACCTGCTTGCGCATCGCGGCGACCTCTTTCTTGCGCGCTTCGGATTCGACCCGCGCCTGCTCGAAGCGCTTCGCGAGCGAGTCGCTGTCCTTGTTGTCGCGTCCCAATTGCCGCGTGAGGTCGGCCAGGTCCTTGCGCGCGACCTTGAGGTCGCGGTCGGCGGACTCGAGCTGCGTCGCGCGCCGCTCGAGCCGCGCGATCTCACGCTCCGCGTGTTTGACAGCGCGGTCGTGTTCGGCGCGGAGAGTCTCGAGCTCGCGCTCGCGCTCGGCCAGCGCCGGCGCGGCGGGCTCGAGCTCGCTCAGCCGCTTACGCAGCTCCGTGACCTCGCTCTGCTTGCGCTGGTCGAGCTTCGTGAGCTCCGCGCGGGTCGTCGCGAGGGACTGCGCCGCCGCGTCGACCTGCTCGGGCAGACCGGCGAGTTGTTCGAGCTGCGCACGCAGCGTCTCGATCTCGCTGTCGCGTTCGGCGACGAGCTCGTCGCGCTCCGAACGCAGACGGGCGACATCGGCATCACGCTCGGCGCGCATGCGTGTGTTCTCTGCGTCGCGCTCGCTCCGGACTCGCTGCAGCTCGGCGTCGCGCGCGGTCACGCGCTCCGGGAGCGGCTCGAGCTCGGAGAGGCGCTTGCGCAGGTCGCGCAGCTCCTCCGACGAGCGTCGATCGAGCGCGGCGTATTGCTCGCGCAGGCCGGCGAGCTCGCCCTCGCGTGTCGCGAGGGAGACACGCAGCGGCTCGAGCTCGATCACCCGCGCTTCGAGGTCCGCGAGCTGCTCGTTGCGCTCACCGTCGAGGCGCTCGTGCAGGCCACGCGACGTCTCGAGCGCGGACTGCACGCGCACGAGCTCCGTCGCGCGGGGCTCGAGCTCCTCGATGCGGCGGCGGGCCTCCGTGAGATCCGAGTGTGCCCGCGCCAAGTTCGCGGGCAGCGGCGTGAGCTCCGCCAGGCGCCCCTCGAGTGTCTCGATGCGTTTGGCCGCGCGCTCCACTTCTTGGGCGCGGGTCTGGCGCAGCTCGACGAGCTCCTTGTCGCGTTCGGCGAGGCGCGCGGGCACCTGCTCGAGCGCCGCGAGGCGTTCGCGCGCCGCGTGCAGCGCGCGTCCGTGTTCGGTCTCGGCCGCGGCCTTCTTCTCGCGTAGCTCACCGAGCTCGCGCTCGCGCTTGCCGAGCCGCTCGGGGAACGGCGCGAGCTCTGTCACCCGCTTCGTGAGCGTGTTGACTTCCTGCGCGAGGCGCTCTTCTAGGACGGCGACCTCGGCCGCCCGCCGCTGTTCCAACGCGCGCACCTCCGACGACCGCCGCTCTTCGACCGCGCGCACCTCCGTCGTGCGCTGCTCTTCGAAGGCCCGCGCTTCGGCGGCACGCTGCGCCTGGAGCTCGGCGAGCTCCTTCGCGCTCTGCTCCTCGAGCTCGGCGAACTCCTTCGCGCGCCGCTGCTCGGCTTCCTCGAGCTCCGTCGAGCGCCGACTCTCCAGCGCGGCGAGTTCCGTCTCGCGCCGCTTCTCGAGCTCGGCGAGCTCGGTCGCACGCCGTTGCTCGAGGTGCGTGAGTTCATCGCGCAGCTCGCGCTCGATCGTCGTGACGTCCTTCTCGCGCAGGGCCTCGAGCTGCTGGACCTCGGACACTCTCCGTGCGTCGAGCTCGGAGACCTCGGTCCTGCGCCGCGTCTCGAGCGCCGTGAGCTCCGCGGTGAGCTTCTCCTCGATAGCCAGGGTCTCCGCGAGGACCTGCTCCTCGAGGGCGGCGACTTCGCCGGCCCGGCGAGCTTCGAGCTCCGCCAGTTCCGATACCCGGCGAGCCTCGAGCTCGCTGACCTCGGACACTCTGCGAGCGTCGAGTTCGGAGACCTCGGTCCTGCGCCGCGTCTCGAGCGCCGTGAGCTTCGCGGTGAGATTCTCCTCGACAGCCAGGGTCTCCGCGAGGACCTGCTCCTCGAGGGCGGCGACTTCGCCGGCCCGGCGAGCTTCGAGCTCTGCCAGTTCCGAAACACGGCGCGCTTCGAGCTCCGCCAGCTCGGACACACGCAGCTCGTCGAGGTCAGTCGTCTCGGTGACGCGGCGCTGCTCGAGGGCCACGAGGGCCTTCTCTTTCGCGACCGCGAGCTCCTCGAGCTCGGCCTGCACCTGCTCCAGCTCGAGCTGCGTCGTCGCCAAGAGCTCGGGTGTCGGCGCGAGCTCACGCACGCGCTCTTCGAGGCGCGCGCGCACGGTAATCGACTCCGATTCGAGCGCGCTGTGCGCGGCGCGCAGCTCCTCGAGCTCGCGCTCGACCCGCGCGAGACGCCCGGGGGCAGGAGCGAGCTCGGTGACTTTCGCGCGCAGTGTGATGAGCTCGCGTTCGGCGCCGCTTGTCGCTTCGTCGTAGCGCTGTTCCCACTCCTCGAGCAGCGACTCGGCCGCCTGCAGCTGATCCGGTACCGGCTCGAGGTCGCGGATGCGCTCCTCCAGCCCCGCCAACGCCGCAGCGTTGGCCTCGATCGTCTCGTCCGACCTGCGCTGCAGCTCTGCGAGCGCGGCGTCGCGCGAACGCACATCCGCTTCGCGGCGCGCGATCTCGTCCTTCAAGCGTTTCGCGAGCGCTGCTTCTTTCTCGCGCAGGGCGTCGCGTTCGCCCACGAGAGCGGCCTTGGTGGCCGCCGCGTCCGACGCTTCCTGTGTGCGACGCTCGAGCTCTTCGCGCGTCTCGGCGAGGCCCTGCTCGAGCTTGCCGCGCTCGCCCTGGAGTTTGTTCGCGAGGCCCTCGCGCTGGCCGATCGCCGAGCGCATGTCGACGGTCCGTTTGCGCTCCTCGTCCAATTCGCGCTGCAAGCCGCCGATCTTCTGGACGTGGCCTTCGAACGTCGCCTTGATCTTCTTGACGTCGATGTTGTTCTGGTTCAGCGACGCGACGGCGGCCTCGCGATCCGCCTCCGCCAGCTTGAACTTGCGATCCCAGAGCTCCTGCTGGACCCGCTGTCTGCTCTGTGAGTCCGTCTTGGCCAGGACCCAGCAGAGTGTCCCGCCGACGAAACCGCCGCCGACGATCAGGAGGACCTTCCAGATGACGCTGTCCGAGCTGGCTGCAGCAGGAATGGCGCCGAAGGCGGTTGGAATGATGTTGAGCAGCAGAATCGATACGACTTGCATGGCGGTGTGCCGCACGGTACGAGCCCTCCGGACCCCTCTGGATCCTCCGGATCCCCACCCTCATGGTTCTCCGTTCGCCCCGCGGCGCTCAGGATCGTATCGTTTGACGCCCGGAGTTTCCGCCCCGGAGTCCCCCGCAATGGACCCTTCCGGCGCGGCGTGCCATCGGAGTCGAGAGTGTTGCCGAAGCTGAAAACGATGCTGCCGTTGATCGCCGCGGGCTTGCTCCTCGCGCTCTTGATCGTTCCACCGCTGCTCTCCGCGGACCGACCGGAGACACGTCCCGTCGACGGTCACTTGCGCGAGTGTCCGGATACGCCGAACTGCGTTTCGAGCCAGACCGCGCGCGAGGCGAGCCGAGTCGAGCCGCTCGCGCTGGCCCCTGGCGCCGAGCCGTACGCCGCGTTCCAGAAGCTCCTGGCGCGCCTCGACTCCGAGACCGGGTCGCTCGTGGTCTGGCGCCACCCGCCGGCGCCGCAGCCGACGGTTTTCGCCCATGTCGAGTTTGTCACGCCTTGGCTGCGCTTTCGCGACGACGTCGAGCTGCTGCTCGACCCCGAGGCGCGGGTCGTGCACGTGCGGTCGGCGTCGCGGGTCGGATACTCGGACCTCGGCGCGAATCGCAAGCGGGTCGAGGGGCTACGGGCCCTCCTCGCAGCCCAACCGTGACACCTCCGCGCCGGGAGCGGACACCGCTGCCGATCGACGCGGTGCTCGACGAGGTGATCGCGGCGCTGCGTGCCGAGCGGGCGGCGGCCCTCGTCGCGCCTCCGGGGGCGGGCAAGACGACGCGCCTCCCGCCGGCGCTCGAGGCGGCCGGGCTCGGGCCCGTGATCGTCGTCGAGCCGCGGCGGCTCGCGGCCAGGGCTGCGGCGCGGCGGGTCGCCGAGGAGACGGGCGCGACCCTCGGACGCGAGGTCGGGTGGCACGTGCGCTTCGACCGCCGCGCGACGGCGGAGACGCGCATCCTGTTCGCGACGGAGGGCATCCTGCTGCGCCGTTTGCAGGACGATCCGTTCCTCGAGGGGGTCGGCGCGCTGGTGTTCGACGAGTTCCACGAACGCCGGCTCGACGCGGACCTGGCGCTCGCGATGGCGCGACGCATCCAGCGTGAAGTGCGGCCGGACCTCGTGCTCGTGGCCTGCTCGGCGACCTTGGAGGCCGAGCCCGTGGCGCGCTTCCTGGGCGATGGCCCGGGCCAGGGCGACGCCACCGGCGTGTCCTCCAGCTTCGCGGCAGGCCCCACGGCGACCCGCCGCGACCACGCCCCGATCGTGCGCAGCGAGGGCCGCCTCTTCCCGGTCGAGCAGCGTTTTTTGCCCCCTGAGCCGCGCGAGCGCCTCGAGGACCACGTGTCACGCGCCGTGCGCACAGCGTTGGCGGCGGCCGAAGGCGATGTCCTCGTGTTCCTGCCCGGCGTCGGCGAGATCCGGCGGGTACACGAGCGCCTCCCGCGCGGCGCGGAGGCCCCCGAGATCCACGAGCTGTACGGCGACCTCGATCCCGCGCGCCAGGACGCTGCGTTGCGCCGTGGGGCGCGGCGCCGCGTGGTGCTCGCGACCAACGTGGCCGAATCGAGTGTCACGGTCGACGGCGTCGCGATCGTCGTCGACGCGGGCCTCGCGCGGGTCCTGCGGCACGATCCGGCGGTCGGGCTCGACCGGCTCACGCTCGAGCGCATCGACCGCGCCTCCGCCGACCAGCGGGCCGGTCGCGCCGGCCGGCAAGGGCCGGGCCTCTGTCTGAGGCTCTGGAGCGCGATCGACGACCGCGCCCTCGAGCCGCGCACGGCTCCGGAGGTCCGCCGGCTCGACCTCGCGGGGCCGCTCCTGCAGCTCGCGGCGTGGGGCGAGCCGGATTGGGAGGCCTTCCCCTGGTTCGAGGCGCCGCCGCGCGAGGCTGCGTTGCGCGCGCGCGAGCTGCTCGAGCGCCTCGGCGCGATCCATGTGCATGGCGCGCTGACCGACCTCGGTCGCGACCTCGCGCGGCTCCCCGTGCACCCGCGCCTCGGGCGCCTCTTGGTCGAGGGTGAGCGCCTCGGTGTCTACGAGCGCGCCACGCTCGCGGCAGCGTTGCTCGCCGAGCGCGACCCGTTCACGCGCGAACGCGGCGCGCGCGCGACCGACGCGTGGGACTCGGACGTCCTCGAGCGTGTCCGCGCGGTCGAGGACTTCACGCGCTCGGGGCGGACGCATTCACCCGTGGGGGAGCTGCGCCCGGGCTCGGCGCACCAGTTGCTCGCGGCGCAGGGCCAGCTGTTGCGCCTCGGCTCCGGACGCAAGAGCGGGCGCGACACGGCGCGCGCACCCGAGGCCGAGTACGGCGACCGCGCCGATGGGCTGCTGCGTGCCTTGCTCGCGGCGTTCCCGGATCGGCTCTGCCGCCGGCGCGAGGACAAAACACGCGGCGTGATGGTCGGCGGGCGAGGGGTGCGCCTCGCGCCGACCTCTGGGGTCACCGAGAGCGAGCTCTTCCTCGCGATCGAGGTCGAGGGCGGCGGCGGCGAGGCCCTCGTCCGCCAAGCGAGCCACATCGAGCGCGAGTGGGTCGACGGAGGGCGCATACGCACCTCGGTCGAGCCGGTATTCGATGAGCGCAGCGAGCGGGTCGTCGGGCGGCGCCGCGAGACCCTCGGCGGGCTCGTGTTGTCCGAGTCCGATCACCCGCTCGAGGACATGGCGGCGGCGGAGCGCGTGCTCGTCGAGGCTGCGCAGCGCGACCCGGCCCACGCGCTGGGCGCGCTCGAGGGCGAGCTGCAGGACCTCCTCGCGCGCCTCGCGTGCCTCGGGGAGTGGTGCCCAGAGCTCGGGTTGCCCGCGCTCGATGCGCCGTTCCTCGAAGCGCTCGTGCCGCTCGCAGCGCCGGGTTGCCGCTCGTTCGCGGACCTCCGACGCGCCCCTGTCGGTGACATCGCGCTCGGCCTGTTGACCCATGAACAACGCGCCGCGCTGGACCGCGACGCGCCCGAGCGCTTGCTCGTGCCGAGCGGGAATCGCCATCGTGTGCAGTACGAGCCCGGCCAGGCGCCCGTGCTCGCGGTCCGGATCCAGGAGCTGTTCGGGCTCGCTGTGACGCCGACCGTGGCACGCGGCCGCGTGCCAGTCGTGCTGCATCTGCTCGCGCCGAATGGTCGGCCCCAGCAGGTCACCACCGACCTCGTGTCGTTTTGGCGCGACGCGTACCACGTCGTGCGCAAGGATCTGCGGATGCGCTACCCCCGGCACGCCTGGCCTGAGGACCCGGCGAAAGCGCCGCCAGAGGCGCGGCCGCGGCGGCGTTCCCGTTGAGGCCCTTCCGTTGAGGCCCTTCCGTTGAGGCCCTTCCGTTGAGGTGCGGCTCGAGTGGCTAGACTCCACGTCCGTGGGCTCGCTCCACGCGGTCCACGCTCGTGCCCTCAGCTGACGTTCGAACCCCTCGCCTCGACGACCGCCAGGTCGAGGAGGGGTTGCGCCTCTCGATCATCGAGGGCATGGCGTTCGCGTTGATGGTCGGGGTCGGCGAGACGTTTTTTCTCGCGGACGCGACGCGCCTCGCCGGGTCGCGGTTGCAGCAGGGCCTCGTCGTCACGTTGCCGCTCTTCGCCGGCGCCGTCGGGCAGGTGTTGAACCTCTTCGTGCTCGCGCGCATTCGCTCGCGGAGGCCCCTCGTCGTGGCGGCGGCGCTCGGGCAGGCGCTCGTGCTCGCCGGGCTCGCGTACTTGTCGGGGACCGGGCGCTCGACCCCGGAGATCTTGATCGCCGCAGCGACGCTCGCGGCGATCTTCGGGCAGTCGGGCGCGGCGGCGTGGTCGTCGTGGTTCGGCGACTTGGTGCCGGCGGCGCGACGCGGGCGTTATTTCGGGCGACGCAATCGCTTCATCTATGCCACAACCTTTGCGGGCGTGTTGCTCGGCGGACAACTGCTGCAGCAGCTCGAACCCGGCGGGCCCGCGGCGATGGCTATGAACAGCGACTCGCGCGGCGGGAGCGGCTTCGCGGTCATCTACGCGATCGCAGCGCTCGCGCGCGCGCTGTCGGCAGCGCTGCACGCGCGAACGCCGGAGCCGCGGTTCGGTGGATTGCCACCGCGCTCACGGACCTTCGCGTACTTCGCGACCGAGCAGGGGCGCGACATCACGCGCCTCGTCTCCGTCGGCGCGTTGTTCTACCTGACTGTGTACATCGCGAGCCCGTATTTCACGCCGTACATGCTCGAGGATCTCGGCTTCGAGTACTGGCAGTACATGGTCGTCTGCGCGACCTTGATCGTCGCCAAGGTCGCGTTCCTGTCGCTTTGGGGCCGCTCTGTCGACCATCGGGGTGCGCGCCCGTCGTTGCTCCTCGCGGCGCTGTTGACGTCGATCATCCCGTTGCCGTTCCTGTGGGCGGATGGGCTCGGCTGGGTGCTCGCCGCGCAGGCGTTCTCGGGGGTGGCGTGGGGGGGCTACGAGCTCTCGATGTTCACGCTGATGCTCGGCCGAACGTACCGTCGTGTGCGGCCGCAGGTGTTCGCGCTGCAGGGCCTCGCGAATGGCACGGCGCAGCTCGTCGGCAGCCTCCTCGGCGCGTTGGCGGTCAGCGTGTTCTCGGCCAAGCTCGTGTGGCTCTTTGCGCTGAGCTTCGCCGGGCGCTTCGCGGTCGCGTTGATCATGCCGCGCGCCGTGCGCGAGGTCTCCTGGGAGACGCCGGTGCCGCGCGGGAAGCTCTCGCTGCGTGTCGCGGGCTTCCGGGTGTCCGGTGGACTCGGGCTGCGTCCCGTGCCGGAAGCGGACGTGGAGAACACCGACGAGGGCACGGACGAGCGCAGCGACAAGAGGGCGCGACGCGCCTGAGTTCTTTGCTGAATGCGACTCCGGTTGGCGAATCGGCGCCGCGTACCTGGTACCGTACGACGATTCGCCAACCCATGGCACGTCATCGAATCGCGACCGCTGTACTGCTGACCCGCTCGCGCGGGAGTTTGACCGAGGTCGGTTGTGTGCT
>Ga0163144_10011875_pt1 | contig 18391 bp, 19 predicted proteins | sample OliLak19BULKMAT1_FD_123175 | JGI IMG/M metagenome (GOLD analysis project Ga0163144, IMG submission 123175) | Freshwater microbial mat bacterial communities from Lake Vanda, McMurdo Dry Valleys, Antarctica - Oligotrophic Lake LV.19.BULKMAT1 | ecosystem: Environmental > Aquatic > Freshwater >... | reverse complement strand
GCTGCCGTCCATCCTGGGACCGACGGTGACGAGTAGCGGGCCGGTGATCATGGCGCCCGCCAGGCAGGCCAGGCGGACCGGGCCGAGCCAGGTCACCGCGACGGGATGCGGATCGGTCAGCCGACGCATCGACGGATGGGCGGCGGCAGCGCCGAACGCCAGGTACGCCACAAGGTAGAGCGAGTCGATCGGGCCGCCCGGCACGTATGAGCCCTCCAGGTTCTGAAGGGCGTACACCTGATCTGCGACGAGCAGCAGGAGCAGGCTCAAGCCAAGGAGTCGGAAGGACAGGGTGCGGGCGCCGGGCGTCGTCAGCAGGCCCATGGCCACCCCGATGAGCAGCAGGTCGGCGACGGGATAGGCGAGCGTGATGGCCAAGCTGAGCTGGTCGATCTCACTGCCACCCACCTGGGGCTGCATCAGGAACGTCCACGACAGGATCGCGGCGGCGGTCGTGAGGATGGCGGCATCGAGCAGGCCCGCGCGGTCACCGCCGGACACGCGTCGGTGGATCAGCAGGAGCAAGCCAACGGCGATGAAGGGGTAGCCCGCGAGATACAGGGCGTCGGCGATGGACGGGAAGGGTTCCTCACCCATCGCCTCGAACCAGTTCCAGGCGAGATCGCCGGCCACGAACGATGCCTGCCCGGCGGCCATCAGCCACCACGGCAGGGCTCGATCCGGACGGTGGCGCCAGACCGCGATCAGGGTGAGGACCACGGCCGACGCACCGATCGCGTCATAGGTCAGGCTCTGAGCGAGACTACCGGTCTCGAGAAGCGCGTGGACCACGAGAGCCGCCGCTCCGGCGGCGAGATACACCTTCCAGAGGCTGACCGAGAACGGGAGGCGAGGGAGTCTTGCCATGGCGCTGCAGGCCTGAGTGTCGCGCACCCGCACCATACCGCCCATGACCCATCCGTACCGGCACGCGGCGGGACGTCGGCCATCATGGTCCGGGAACGACGAAGCCGCCGGTCGCCCGGCGGCTTCAGGGTTTGCGAGGGGTCGAGACCGTCAGTGCGAGCAGCCCTTGGGTGCGCCCTCGTCCTCGGCGGTGCGGAAACTGGAGCCGCAGCCACAGGCCGCGACCGCGTTCGGGTTGTTCACCGTGAACCCGGCGCCCATCAGCGTGTCCACGTAGTCGATCTGGGAGCCCTGGAGGAGGTCGATACTCTTGCCGTCCACGTAGACCTTGATGCCGCTGACGGACAGGACGTTGTCCTCCGGGGTGGGAGCGTCCTCCAGCATCATCCCGTAGCGGAAGCCGGAGCAGCCGCCCGAATAGACGTAGACGCGCAGCCCGACGTCCGGGTTGGCCTCTTCCTTGGTCAACTCGCGGAGCTTGGACGCGGCGGCGTCGCTCAGGGACACGACCGTGCTCGGTGCGAGGACCGGGGTCGGCTCGAGAACCATCGGCTGCTGGTCGATCATCGGGATACGTCCTCCTTCGGACGGGGATTCGGCAACGGAAGTGCCGCACCGGCGGCGAATGCCGACATCGTACGCACGACAGCGGGTTTCGACAAGCGTTGCGCCGAAATCGACCGCGAGGCGGGCACCGACCTCCGCCCGGGCAAGGGTTGACAAGTCGAGCCGCAGGCTCTATATATCGACCTACGATATATCGCCCATCGTAAGGACACCATCCATGCCAGCACCCACCTCCCCGGGGTTCGGTCGGTTCGCCGAGCCGGCCCTGCTCATCCTGGTCAGCCTGAGCGAAGGCCCCAAACATGGGTACGCGATCATGACCGACGTCGAGTCGGGCACGGGGCGACCGATGGGCCCAGGCACGCTCTACGCGGCGCTCGTACGCCTGGAGGGATCCGGGCTCATCGAGGCCCTGCCGCCGGTCGATCGTCGTCGGCCGTATCGGCTGACCGGCGTCGGCGCAACCCACCTCCAGCATCAACTGACCGCGCTCTCCTCGTTCGCCGACCTTGGCCTGCAGCGATTACGGGAGACGGCGCCATGACGCGCTGGCTCCTGCGTCTCTACCCGGCCCGCTGGCGAGATCGCTACGGCGACGAGTTCGCGGCGGTCCTCGGGGAACGGACACTCGGTCCGTTCGACGTCCTCGACATCCTCCTCGGCGCCATCGATGCGCAGCTCCATCTGCGTGGGGTTGGCGCCCGCTCCGACCATCGAAAGGGGTTTCCGATGTCTCTCCGTCTCGGCGGCGCGGCGGCCATGGCCGGCGGCGCCCTGTGGCTTGTCGCGATGACCTGGATATTGTTATTCGACAGCAACGTTGGGAGCGGCGCCTGGGTGCTCCTCCTCCTCGCGAGCGTCGCGCTGCTGGTCGGTCTGGCGGGCCTCAGCGCCTTCCAGGCGCGCCAGCATCCGGTCCTGATCTGGGCAGCATTCAGCCTGCCCGCGATCGGTGCGTTGCTCACGATCCTCGGGGCGGCGATGAACGGCAGCGGCAACGAATATTGGTGGGGGCTGTTCATCCTCGGCGTGGTCGCCACCATCGTGGGCTCCGGGCTCTTCGCGCTCGCCACCTGGCGAAGTGCCGCCCTGCCCCGTTCGGGTGCTGCCGTCCTCGGCATCGCCTCCCTGATCTCGTTCGCGACGTTCGTCGCCCAGTCCGGGTCCGGCGACAGCAACGGGGTGGTCGCGCTCTTCGTGGTCGGGCTGGGCGCCTTCTCGGTAGGATGGATCGTGGTGGGCGTGCAGGCGATCGGCCTGGATCGGCAGGTAGCGGCGGCCGGGACCGTCTGACCGAGGGCCCGGTCGCGGGCGCTACGCGTCGGGGTCCAGCCGCTCCACGATCGTCGCGATCCCCTGGCCCACACCGATGCACATCGTGGCCAGGCCGTATCGACCGCCGGTCCGCCGCAGTTCGTGGGTCAGCATCGTGATCAGGCGGCCGCCGCTCATCCCCAGCGGGTGGCCCAGCGCGATGGCCCCGCCGTTGACGTTGACCCGGGCCGGGTCCAGGCCGAGCTCATCCATGCAGACCAGCGATTGCGACGCGAAGGCCTCGTTGAGTTCGATGAGGTCCAGGTCCGCAACATCGAGGCCGGCGCGCTCCAGGGCTTTTCGTGTGGCCGGCACCGGGCCCACGCCCATGACCGCCGGGTCCACCCCGGCGACCGCGGTCGAAACGACACGCGCGAGCGGCCTCAACCCAAGCGCCCGGGCCCGGTCCGCCTCCACGAGCAGGACCGCGGACGCCCCATCGTTGATGCCCGAGCTGTTGCCGGCGGTGACGGTGCCGCCATCCCGTTTGAACGAGGGCTTGAGTCGGGCCAGCGCTTCCGCCGTCGAATCGGCGCGTGGGTGCTCGTCTCGCGCAACGACCGTCGTCTCGCCCTTCCGACCCGTGACCTCCACCGGCACGATCTGGTCATCGAACCGGCCGGCCTCGATGGCGGCGACAACGCGTCGCTGGCTCTCCAGCGCGAAGGCGTCCTGACGCTCGCGAGGCACGCCGTACCGCTCGGCGACGTTCTCCGCGGTCTCCCCCATGGAGTATGGGTAGTAGGCCTCGGCGAGCTTCGGGTTGACGAACCGCCAGCCCAGGGTGGTGTCGGCCAGCTCGCGCGCACCGCGGTCCCAGGCACCATCCGCCTTGAGCTGGACGTACGGCGCCCGGGTCATCGACTCCACGCCCCCACCGATGAACACGTCGCCGTCACCGACCGCGATGGCGTGCGCGGCGGAGTTGATCGCCTGCAGCCCGGAACCACACAGTCGATTCACCGTCAGCCCGCCGACCTCCACCGGGAACCCGGCGAGGAGCAGCGCCATCCGGGCGACGTCGCGATTGTCCTCACCGGCCTGGTTGGCGCAGCCCAGGATGACGTCCTCCACGAGCGCCGGGTCCACACCGGCCCGATCGACGACGGCGCGCAGGACGAGCGCGGCGAGGTCGTCCGGCCGGACGCCCGCGAGGGCACCCGCGTATCGCCCGATGGGTGTGCGCACGGCCTCCACGATCCAGGCTTCGCGCAACGCTCGATGGTGATCTCGCACGGTCAGATTGTAGGGTGTGGCCGACCGAGTCAGCCTGGGCGCGGATCGCTTCGCTGGCGTCAGTCGGTTGCGGCCCGCCGCTCGAAGGGGCCCATCGGGTGGCCTGCGCCGAGCCGCATCGCACGATCGATGTCGGCCGCAGTCGCCACGCCTTCGGCAACCGCCCGCTGTGCTTCGGCGTAGATCGCGTCCAGGATGTCAGCCTCGATGGCGGCCCGCCCCAAGGACGACGGATCCTGTGGTTCGAGGAATTCGGCGGCGACGGGACCGCGACGGCCGGACGAATAGTCGTAGAATCCGGCACCGGTCTTGCGGCCCAACCGTCCTTGTGCGACCAGTCGATCCTGGATGTCCGACGGCCGAAGGTGATCCGGGCGGCCCAGACCTTCCCAGACCCCATGGGCTGCCGCCATGTTGACGTCGATGCCGACAAGGTCCATGAGCTCGAACGGGCCCATCGGGAAATCGGCGGCGCGAATGGCCCGGTCGATCGCCTCGACGGATGCCTCACCCGCCTCCAGGAGTCGCAGTGCCTGGATCGTGAATGGTCGGTTCACGCGGTTGACGATGAACCCCGGGGAGTCCGTGCTCCGAACCGTCGTCTTGCCCCAGGACCGGACGACCTCCTCGGCGCGCGAGACGATGTCGGGGGCCGTGGCCGGACCGGGCACGACCTCGACGAGGGCCATGCGCGGGACCGGGTTGAAGAAATGCAGCCCGAGCACGCGTTCCGGGCGGGAGGTGGCCAGCGCGATGGCCGCGACCGAGAGGGCGCTCGTGTTCGTGGCGAGGATCGTGTCGGGTGGCGCGGCCGCATCAAGCGTGCGGAAGATCGTCTGCTTCAGGTCCAGGTCCTCGATGGCCGCTTCGATGACGATCTCCGCCTCCGCGGCGACGGCGTCGAGCGTGACGGCCGACCGCAGGCGGGCCGATCGGTCGCCCACCCACGTCTCGACCTCGTCGGCGGCGACATCGAGCTTCGCGGCCTCGCGCGCGAGGCCCGAACGCACGCGCTCACGAGCTCGCTCGACGGCTCCCGGGTCGACGTCGTGGATGACGACCTCGTCGCCGGCCTCCAGCGCCACCTGGGCGATGCCCGCACCCATCGTTCCGGCACCAACGACCCCGACGATCGACCGCTTCACGGGATGAATGCTGCCATACGGCGCAACGGTCAGACCTGCTTCAGCGCCTCGAAGGGCTGGCGGCACGCGCGGCAGTAGAACAGCGAGCGGCATTGGGTCGGTCCGAAGGCGCTGTCCATGACCACCTGGGCCGAGGCGCACCACGGACACCGCACGTCGGCCGAGGCCGTCGGGGGCGCGATGCCGACAGCGGCGAGGGCCGCTCGACCGGCGGGCGTGATCCGGTCCGAGGTCCAGGGCACCTCGAAACTCGTCTGCACATCGACCGGTCGCCCGAAGCCAGCCAGGCCCTGGGCGATGGAGTCCCGGATGATCTCGAGAGCCGGGCAGCCGATGAAGGTCGGGAGGACGGTCACCCGGATCCCGTCGCTGCCAACCTCCAGGCGATGGATCATGCCGAGGTCCACGATGGAGACGACCGGCAGTTCCGGATCTGGGATCGCGGCGAGTGCTGCGGCGATATCCGTGTGGACCGCATCCGTGTGGACCGCGGCCTCCGTCACCATGTCGCCCCAGGGTCGCCGCGGCGGACCATGGTGAATTCGCCATGCAACCACCGGAAGGCCTCGCCGTGGTCGCTCCGTCCGCGTTCCGGGTCGTGAGGAAGCGGCGGGATCGGTAGATCCAATCCGCGCAGGGTCGGCTCGATGTCGTTGCGCCAGTCCCGTTCCTGATCGGCGATCGGGCGGGTCACGATCCCGGCGGCCAGCAGCGCCGCCTCATCCTCCTGCGGCGTGAACACCGTTGCCGCATCCGGACCGAGGATCGTCAGCGCGGCGAGCAACCGGTCGCGGGGCTCCCCGTGCGCACGGGCCAGGCGCTCCAACCAGGTCCCGATATGCATCAGGTGATAGCGCTCCTCGCGCCGGATCTTGCCGACGAGATCGGCCAGCGGCGCCCAGGAACCGTCGACCAGGGCGGTCAGTCGGACGGCGTCGGCCGTCTCGTACAGGTAGCGCCGTGCGATGGTCATCGCCCAGTCGCCGCGACCATGATCCAGCAGGCGGGCGTGTCGATAGTCGTGGGGTTCGCGGTCGTAGGCGATGGCGTCGCGGTCACCGCCTGCGATCGTCGCCAGCAGGTCGTACAGGGCCGCCGCATGACCAAGCTCGTCCTGGGCGAGCGAACTCATGGCGATGTCTTCTTCCAGGATGGGCGCGATCCCGGTCCATTCGGAATCGCTGAAACCGATGACGAATTCGTCATCGGCCATCGACAGGAGGAGATCGGTCAGGCCGGCGACGGGCGGCGCGATGGGTGTGGCGATCACGGCATCGGCATCGGCGTTGGCCGACGTCGGCGTCATCGCGGTCGCGCCCTGGGCTTGGCCTGGCCGGCTTGCGCCCGGGCCGCTGCCAGCTTGTCGCGCATGACATAGCCGCCTGGCTTCTTGAACGAGCGGTCGAGTGGTGGCTGGAGCAGGTCCTGGTCGGCGATGTCGATGACGTCCCCCCGGCGGACGACCCACAGTCGCACGCTCTCCTGGCGACGACCGAACAGCTCGCGCGCGTAGTGGGCGGCGAGTTCCGCATCCGGGGCCATGACGCTCCCGCCGTGGCGCATCGGGTCGCCGTCCTTCTCCTGGCGGAAGACCTCCCACGGCTCGAGCGGCGCCGTCGTCGGCGCAGGCGCGTCCGAGGCCCGAGGCGACGCTCCCCTAGCCATCGGTCCCACGGTTCATGCCGCTCGTGGCGCGGCCAGGATCGAATCGCGGACCCAGGCCGTCTCCTCGCGGGCCAGTCGGCGGAATTCCAGGCGCGCCTCCGACATGGGCCCGTGGTTGGTCACGACGGTTCGCAATTCGTCCCAGTCGGGTTCCGTGTAGTGCCACTCGTCGGCGACCGCGTCGTAGCGCAACTCCGGGTCCGGGATGACCAGGCCGAGCTCGCGGATACGCGGCACGTAGATGGTCAGGAACTCCTGGCGCAGCTCCTCACTGGTCTTGGCCTTGATCCGCCAGCGCAGGTCCAGGTCCCGCTCACGTGGGCTGCGCGGACCGTGCATCTGCATGAGCGGGCCCCACCAGCGGTCCAGCGCATCCTGGATGGAGGCGCGCTGCGCCGACGACCCGGTGACCATCGTCACGACCACATCGCGCCCGTGCATGATGTGGACCGATTCCTCCCAGCAGATCTTGCGCATCGTCCGGGCGTAGGGCGCATAGCTGCTGTCGCGGAGCGCCTGCTGGGCGACGATCGCGGCCGCATCGACGAGCCAGGCGATGATCCCGATGTCCGCCCACGAGCGGGTCGGGTAGTGAAAGACGTTATGGAACTTGGTCCGGCCGGCGAGCAGGTCGTCGAACATCGATTCGCGTGTCTTGCCCAGGTCCTCCGCGATCCGGTAAAGCAACTGGGCATGGCCGACCTCGTCCTGGACCTTGGCGGTCAGGGCGAGCTTCCGTCGCAGCGTGGGCGCCCGCATGATCCATTCGCGTTCCGGGAGCACGCCCATCAATTCACTGTTGGCGTGCATCTCGACGAAGCGCAGGACCGCTGTCCGGTACGCGTCGGGCATCGGGTCCGTGGGCTCCACTTTGCCGCCGGCGGCCAGGTACGACTCGAAGCGGGCCATCCACGCGTCGTAGGCTTCGTCATCCGAGCGTGTCGGCGCGGAGGTGGATGTCGTCGATGTTCGGTCCGAGGGCGAAAGCACAGGGTCCAGGGCGAGTGGATCGGTCATGGCCTCAGTGCTCCGTTGCGCGTGCCCGGACGGCGCGCCGAGACAGGTCCGTGTAGATCTCCACAAGCGTGGCTGGGCTGACACGGCCGTCCGGCCGGTACCACGCAACGATCCCATTGAGCGCAGTCAGCACGTACGACGCGGCGACGACCGGATCGACCGGCGCGAACGCCCCTGTCGCGACGCCATCGGCGATGATCGCGCGGAAGCGGGCTTCGTAGGCGTCACGACGAGCCAGCATCTCGACCCTCCGGCCGACCGATAGCGAGCGCCAATCGTGCACGAACACGCTGGCCCGCTCGAGATCATCGACCACGACGCGAACATGCGCCCGGACGAGGGCGTCCATCCTTGAGCCCGGACCGGATCGCGAACCACCCACGCCCAGCAGCGCCGCGTCCGCGGCCGCCTCAAAGCGGTCCGCGGCCTTATCGACGATGGACCACAGGACATCCTGCTTGGACGTGACATGGGCATACAGGCTGGCGCCCTGGATGTCCAGCGCCCGGGCGATATCGCGCACACTCGTGCCGGAATATCCATGCTCGCGAAACAGCGAACTCGCGGCATCCTCGATCTCTCGCCGTCGCGTCGTCTCAACCACGCGTTGCTGACCTCGCAGCCTAACGATCGTTAGGCGCGGAACCCTACGCCAAGACGGGCGATCCGGCAAGGAGGGTGACCATCTGCCCCGGCCGACTGGGACCATCGGCGCCCACCGATCGGTAAGGTGCGCGGCCCCCCGGACGTTCTGCCCATGTCGACATCATCCGGTTGCCATCCCGGCGGCCAGAACGACCAGGGAGAGCATGATGGACCACGAGATCTCGAGTGATCAGGCGGGCCCGCTGCCCGTCATACGCACCCGCCACATCACGACGCGGCTGAGCCTGTCCGTGCCCGGGGCGATCGGCGGGATGTTGCTCATCGGCGCGCTCGCGTTCGGCGCGAACCTGGGTCTGACGTCCGGCACGAGCAGGGACGAGGGTGCCGCGCCACCGGCCGGCGCGGCGGTAGTGCCGGACGGTCATGAGGTCGCCGAGACGACCGATGAGCCGAAGCCGACGGCCGATGAGGTCGGCGTCGAAGCGACCGACAAGCCAAGCGCGGAGCCGACCGACAAGCCCGAGCCACGACCGACCGACAAGCCAAGCGCGGAGCCGACCGACAAGCCAAGCGCGGAGCCGACCGACAAGCCAAGCGCGGAGCCGACCGACAAGCCAAGCGCGGAGCCGACCGAGCGACCCGTCCTGGCGCTCGAACTCGATCGCGTCGAGGGCGGCATCGTCGCCGAATGGAGCGACTGCAAGGTCGACGGCGCGGACCTCTACAAGGTCGTGCGCTCGACGGACTCGACCGTCAGATGGCCAGCCGGCGAGAACGACACGGTCGTCGCTGTCGTCGAGGTCGGAGGCAAGTCCAGGACCTGGGACGGCGGCGGCGAGGCCGGAACCAAGGTCTGGTATCGCGTCTTCTGCCTGCGCTCGAGCGAGAACGGCTACCGGATCGTGGCGGCGAGCGTCGCGAGATCCATCGTGGCCCCCGAGCCCGAGTCGAAGCCCACGCCGGAGCCCATCCCCGACCCGATCGTCCTGGGGCTGGAGCTCGACCTCGATGGCGGCGCGGTGGTGCTTCATTGGGAGTCGTTCCAGAAGGACTTCTTCAGCCACTACCGGATTCTCCGCGGCACCGATGGCGACGCCGCGCTCCTCGCGGAGATCGTGGACGCCGGCAATACGACGTTCGTCGACGACAGCGTCGAGGTCGGCGGCGCGTACCAGTACGCGGTCCAGGCCAAGGGCCACACCGGGGACCAGTGGGTGCTGCTCGGGTCATCCGCCTGGGTCGGCATCACGGTCGAATAGGCGGCCTCCGCTGGCCCGGCGACCCGGACACGACGATGCGCAGATGGGCCCAGTGGCGGCGCACACCGGACGACTGGCTGGTGGCGAGGCTGTCCCGTCCAGCCCACCATCGGAGCGCCGATGGAGCGTGATGCCAGTCCCCTCACCCGACTTGATCCGACCCGGGAGCGTGCCCTCGTGGCGCGCGCCCGGGTTGATCCGCTTGCCTTCGGCGAGCTGTACGACTTCTATCTGCCGCGTATCCACGGCTTCATCGCGCGGCGGCTGGCCGACGGCGCGGCCGCGGAGGACCTCACGGCGATGACCTTCGAGCGGGCCCTGAACGCCGTCCGTCGCGACGACTTCCGCAACGACTCGTTCGGTGGCTGGCTGTACCGGGTCGCGGCCAACGCGGTGGTGGATCACGTGCGCCGGGCGCGTCGGTCGGTGCCGCTGGGGTTGGGGCGGCGCGCGTCCGACACCGGCGATCCGGACCGCGATGACGAGCGCAGGCTGGGTGACGAGCGGGCCGAACGCGCCCTCGGGGCGGCCCTGGATCGCGACGAGCTGCGCCGGGCGCTGGCCCGTGTCTCGGGTCCCCACCGCCGGTTGCTGGTGCTGCGTTATCTCGACGGACTGTCCACGGACGAGCTGTGCGTGGTGCTGGGTTGCTCCGCGGCGACGCTCGCCGTCCGGCACCATCGGGCGCTGCGGGCCGTGCGAGCCGCCCTCGTGAGGGAGACCTCCGATGTGGCCTGAGGACGAGGCGCTGGACGAGCGGCTCATCCCGTTTCCGGACGGTCGCGCTGACACCGATCTCAGCGCCCTCGTCGATGCTCTGGCCGAGGCCGGTGATCGGGTCCGGACCGGTAAGGAGGGTCCGGCTGGACGGTTTGGCACGGAGCTTCGGGCGACGCTGCTGGCCTCGTACCCGGCGACCTCTGGCGCACCGGCCGGGCCCACGATCGATTCCATGCAGGTGCCGATCGGGGCCGTCCGCTGGACCGGCACCCGCCCTGCCTCAGCAACCGCGCAGCGGCACCGGACGCGGCCCATCCCGGCTCGCTGGCCAGCGCTGGCCATGGTCGCGGTCGTGGCCCTCGCCGTCGTGGCGCTCGATGGCCGGGTGTTCCTCGGTGGACCGGAGCCGTCGCGAGCGGTCGAGGCCGTGGGAGCAATCGTCGAGCGCGACGGCGAGCGATACGCGCTCGTGTCCGGAGCTGGCCTGCAGGCCGATGACCTGATCAGCACGGCCGCCGGTGGGCGCGCGACGCTGGCCATCGGTGGTGGCGAGATCCGTCTTGGTGAGGCGGCAACCGTACGTCTCGATCGGGTCGAGGGCGATGTCGTCGTGGCGCAGTCGGCCGGTCGGGTCTGGCACCGGGTCGGTCTCGCGGTGGGGACGTACCGGGTCCTGACCGCGGACGTAACCTGGATGGCCTCGGGCACGGCCTTCGATCTCGATCGCCGGCCGTTCGGATCGATCGGCGACGCGGTTCGCGCGATCGGTATCGAGCACACGGTGCGGGTCGAAGGGCCCGGCGTGGCCATCGATATCGGCGAGGGTTCGATCGCGGTCGTCGGGCTGGACCCGGCCGGAGCGCGGAGCGTGGCCGTCGGCGCGGTCACCGAGGCGGACCTCGCGGATCCATGGATCGTTCGTCACGGACGTCGCGATGTCGCACTCGGGTTCGATCCGGGCATCCTGGACGGGCGGCTGGCCATCGCGAGCCGCGAGCCCTCGCCCCCGGCCAGCGCTGATCCCTTCGTGACGGCCGGTCCGATCGAGCCGATCGTATCGCCACCATCAACGGCTGCCCCACCGCCCGAGCCCACGCCCCAGCCGACGGCGACACCGACGCCGCGACGCACCGCGACTCCGACCCCCAGGCCCACCCCCAAGCCGACGCCCAAGCCGACGCCCAAGCCGACGCCCAAGCCGACACCGGCGATCGCGACCCTCGATCTAAAGGCGACCGGGTGCCACGGCGGGTTTGCCGTCCTTGGCTGGTCGATGGCCGGCGCGGAGCGATTCGACCACTACCAGACGCTGCGCTCGACGGGCGACTCCATCGCGCCCGCCTATCCGCCGAAGCCACCGGCCGTCGCCCCGGACCGGCTGTGGACCTCGGGCCGCGATTCGCTCAGCGCTATCGACGCGGATCTTGGACCCGGCCCGTACGTGTACCGGACGCTGGCCCTCGATGGCGGCGACAAGGTCTTGGCCGCCAGCTCGGGCAGACGGGTCACGGTTTCGGGTGTCAAGGCGCAGGGAGCGCTTGGAGCGGTCGTCAAGGGCGCGACCGTCACCGTCGAATGGGCGGCCTATGGCGGGCCGGACGCGTGCTTTGGGGCGTACAAGCTCGCCCTTTCCACCACGGATGAGACACCCTCGTACGTCGAGGGCGGAGAGGCCGCGTGGGCGTCCGAGTCGCAGACTTCGACCAGCGCCGTGCTGGAAGCCCTTGAGCCAGGAACCTATCACCTCCGACTCGAGACGATCCGCTCGATCGACGGAACGTGGACCCTCGTGGGCCGCACGGATGTCGCCACCGTCACGATCCCGTAGACTATAGGGTGGCGTTCCGTCTTGTGGCGGCCACGATCTACGTTCGAGAAGGCAACGTCATGTGCCCGTGAACCGCGGTGGGCGCTTCTCGCGGAAGGCGGACAGGCCTTCGGCGTGATCGGCTGTGCCGCCGGCGATGCCCTGGAGTCTGGCCTCGCCGTCGAGGGCATCGTCGAGGTCGATCGACCAGGTCCGGTCGAGCGCCTGCTTGGTCAGGGCGAGGGCGAGAGGTGCACCGGCGGCCAGCTGGTCCGCGAGCACCCGGGCCGCGGCGAGCAGCTCGTCTCGGGGCACGACCTTCGACACGAGGCCTATCCGGAGGGCCTGCTCGGCGTCGATCGGGTCGCCGACAAGGGCCATCTCGGCGGCCCGGGCCGATCCGACGAGCCGGGGCAGGAACCACGTCGCGCCGCTGTCCGGAACGAGGCCGATCCGGCCGAAGGCGAGCACGAACCGGGCCTCCTCGGCCGCGATCCGGATGTCGCAGGCGAACGCGATCGAGGCGCCGGCCCCGGCGGCGACGCCGTTGATCGCGGCGATGACCGGCTGCCCCATGCTCCGGAGCGCGCGGATGATCGGGTTGTAGCGCTCACGCAGCTCGATGTCGAGCGGGACGGCGGCCGGGTCGTCGCGTTCGGCCAGATCCTGGCCGGCACAGAAGGCCCGGCCGGCGCCGGTGAGGATGACGGCGCGCACGGATCGGTCTGCGGCGATCTCCTCGAGCGCCGCCAGCAGGGCGCGCTTCATCGGGACGGTCAGGGCATTGAGCGCGCTGGGGCGGTCCAGGATCAAGGTCGCGACCGGGCCGTCCACCTCCACCCGGAGTCCGTCGGGCATCCGGTCAGGCCGCTCCGATGCCGTCGAATTCGATCAGTCGCCCCTCGACGATCTCGAACAGGCGGCGATCGATCGGTTCGTCGGCGCCGCCCGACTGCTCCACGATGAACTCGGCAAAGAGCCCGGCGAATTCGTCGTCGTCCGGGCGCAGCGTGGCGGCCGCCAGGAGATGGCGCTCCGGAATCCCCACCAGCACGCGGGCACCGCTGCCGAGCTCGCGACCCAGGTGGTCCAGCACGTCCGGCAACAGGATCCGCACGGCATCCAGCCCATCACCCGTGTCCGAGCTGATCAGTCGACGGTCGTGGGAGGCCTCCTCGGTCCAAGGCGCCGTCGCCGCCCAGACGGCAAGGTTGCGCAGGGCGGCGTCCTGGAGCTCGACGGGTTCGATACCCCAGGACAGGACATGGTCCCCGTTGACCACGATGTCGAAGCCGCCGGCCGGGATGACATAGACGACCGGCAGCCCGGCCGGCCCCGAGTCGATGACGGGCTGGGCATGACGCTTGGTGGCCTGGGCGTGGAGGGTCGCCCGGTCGATCGACTCCAGGGCCATGCCCTGCGTGCCGACCGGACGGAACGCCGGCCGCACGACGTCGCGGGCCAACGCCCAGTCATGTTCCGGCGAGTCGACGGCCGACCCGGTCGATGCTGGAGCCGGCACGTGGCCGCTCACCGGCGCGGAGGCATCGATCGGGGCGAGCACGTCCGGTGCCGTGTCGCGGATCAGGATCGGCGGTTCGTCGCCAAGGGTGCGGCCAGGGTCTCGGCCAGGGTCCCGACCGATCTCGCGGACACTGCCATTCTCGCCCTCGAATGGGTCACGCTCCATCGCCAGCATCCTTCCTGTGCCCGCGGATCCGGGCGTGTGATCCGATCATCGTCCGGTCCAGACCGGTGGTCGCTTGTCCATGAACGCGCGCATCCCCTCGCGCTGGTCCGCTGTTCCGAACAGGGCGAAGAACGCCGCTCGCTCCTGGCGGAGACCCTCGGTCAGGGGTAGGTTCGCCGCCGCCAGCACGGCTCGTTTGGCGGCACGCACCGCGAGCGGCGGCATGCTGGCGATCGTGACGGCGAGCTCCATGGCCGCGCTCACGGTTTCCGCCGCTGGCACGACCCTCGTGACCAGGCCGGCGGATCTCGCCTCCTGGGCGCCCATCATTCGGCCCGTCAGGATCAGCTCCATGGCCAGCGCCGCGCCGACGGCCCTGGTCAGCCGTTGCGTGCCGCCGGCTCCAGGCATGACCCCGATCCGGATCTCGGGCTGTCCGAACATGGCGTCGTCGCCGGCCACGATGAGGTCGCAACTCATGGCGAGCTCGCAGCCTCCGCCCAGGGCGTAGCCGCGGACGGCCGCCACGATGGGCAGGCCGATGGCGCCGATCCGGTCCCAGGCGTTGAACTGTCCTTCGGCGGCCAGGCGTTCCGGGGTCTGGTCGGCGAGCTCCACGATGTCGGCGCCCGCCGCGAAGGCCACCTCCCCTGAGCCGGTCAGGACGATCGCTCGACACGCCGCGTCGGCGTCGAGCGCTTCCAGGGCCCCAGCGAGTTCAGTCAGCAGCGCGAAACTCAGCGCGTTCCGCGCTTCGGGGCGTTCCAGGGTGACGAGCGCGACGCCGTCATGGCCCTGGACAGGGTGATCCACCCGGATGAAGCGGGTGGCGGGCTGGACCTGGGTCAACGTTCGGGTTCCCTCGCTGCGCCCGACCAGTATCCACGAGCCGGGAAGGGCGCGGGCGGCTCCGTCCATCCGGGCGGTCCGCAGCGCTCGCCGCCCGCTAGCCGCCCGCTCTAGCCGCCCGCCCGCTAGCCGCCCGCCCGCTAGCCGCCCGCCCGCTCGCCAGATGCCCGCACGCTCGCTCGCCAGGTGCCCGCACGCTCGCTCGCCAGGTGCCCGCACGCTGCTCGCACGCCGTCCGCCGCCCGCAGCGCTAGCCGCCCTCCAGGTGCCCGCACGCTGCCCGCACGCCGTCCGCCGCCCGCAGCGCTAGCCGCCCTCCAGGTGCCCGCACGCCAGGTGCATGGTCGCGACCCGCAGAAGACCGTCCTTGCGGTGGGAGATTCCCGCCATTCGCTGCCCTTGTGGCTGCTCGTGACAGGTGCATGGTCGATCCGTGTGTGACTCTGTCGATTGCGTCAGCCTGGGTCGGTCGGTGCCACGCCCTGTCGGTTCGGCACACGCTCACGATGACCATGCAGCGGGCGCGACGAACGGTACGGTCGCGGGGATCCACGAGCGGTGCCGGCCGGTCCCTCATCTCGCCGCAGCGCGACCATGGCCCGGGCGCGAGGGCGGGCAGGCGGAGGTCGAGGCCGGAGGTCGAGGCCGTTCAGGGCAGCAGGTCGTCCGCGTCCTCCAGAACCAGCAGCGTCGCGAGTCCGGGCGCGATCTCGCGCAGATTCCGACCCGCCGCGCGCATCGCGTCTGAGGCCAACCCGGCATCCAGTGCGGCCCGGTCGTCGAAGGTCATCGCGGTGACCAGCGCAAGATCCGTCTCGCTACCCAGGGCCGTCGTCACCCGCTGCACCCGGGTCGCGCGCAGGCCGGGCGTCTCCGCAACGAGCGGCAGGTGCTCGGCGGCGTAGCGACGCTCGAATTCGGCGAGGGCATCCGTGCCACCATCGGGGCGGCGGTACAGGGCGAGCAGCGTGGTCATGGCGGCGCCTCCTTGGGGGTGAGTGGGTCGCCGGCCCGGACAGCAGCGACTGCCTGGGTCGTTCGGTAGAAGTCGGCGAGCGCCGCATGCAGAAGCGTCGGACGCTCGACAAGCGCATCGTGGTCGACGCCTGGCAGCACCAGCAACCGGCCGTCGCGAACCTGCCGAGCCAGCTCCCAGGCGTGATCGACCGGCACGAACGGGTCGCGGTCGCCGACGACGACGAGGACCGGGGCATCGATCGCACGCAACTCGCGTGGCGTCAGCAGGGGCTGCACGGCGAGGTCGGCAACGATGGCCGGGAGGAGGCGGCGCCAGCTATCAGGCCCCTGAACGGGATCGTGGCGAGCGGCCAGCTGCCGCGCCCAGGCGGGATCCTGCAGCTCGACCCGCGCCGGGTCCATGAGCGCGCGCCCCACAGCCAGGCGAGGTTCGCGCTGCGGCGCGACGCTCACCGCGACCAGGGTCCGCAACCGGTCCGGGTGCCGCGACGCGAACTGAAGCGCCGTCATCGCCCCCATCGAAAAGCCGAGCAGATGGAAACTGGCCAGCCCCAGGGCATCCACGAAGGCCCCGAGATCGTCGACCAGGTCCGCTGCCGACCAGCCATCAGCGGGGTCCCAGCGCGTGCCGGCGTGCCCACGAGCGTCCGGCAGGTAGGTACGGAAGGCGCGAGCGACCACAGGCACAAGCGTCGCGAAGTGGTCGCGACCGCTCCCGGTCGCGCCGTGGAGCAGGACCAGCGGGGGCCCGGAGCCTTCCACGTCGTAGGCGATGGACAGGCCGTTCGCTTCGATCGTCGGCATCTGCCACGATCGTACCTGCACTCCGCCGCCGCGGACCTACAATCGCGGGCATGACCGACCCGCCTCCCGCGACCCGCATCGAGCGCGATTCGATGGGCGAGATGGCCGTCCCTGCCAACGCCCTGTACGGCGCCTCCACCCAGCGCGCCGTCCTCAACTTCCCGATCTCCGGGCAGCGCTTCCCGCGCCGCTTTATCCGCGCCCTGGCCCTCGTCAAACTGGCGGCGGCGGAGACCAACGGCGAGCTCGGCCTGCTCGACCCCGATGTGGCCCATGCCATCGCGGCGGCAGCGGCCTCTGTCGCCGACGGCGACCACGATGACCAGTTCCCCATCGACATCTATCAGACCGGCTCCGGCACCTCCACCAACACGAACATGAATGAGGTCGTGGCTCACCTTGCCGCCGCACGGCTCGGCGATGGTCGGACGGTCCACCCCAACGACGACGTCAACCGCTGTCAGAGTTCCAACGACGCGATCCCGACCGCTCTCCAACTGGCCGCGGCGATGGCCATGGAGGAGTCGCTGATCCCGGCCCTCGTGGAGCTGCAGACGACGCTTGCGGCCAAATCGGACGAGTTCTGGCCGATCATCAAGACGGGCCGGACACACCTGCAGGATGCCACCCCGATCCGGCTCGGGCAGGAGTTCCGCGGCTATGCCGGTCAGGTGGAGGAGTCGATCCGCCGGGTCCAGGCCGCGCGTGACGAGTTGCTGACCGTTCCCCTGGGCGGGACAGCTGTCGGTACCGGGATCAACGCCCACTCCGAGTACGCGGCCCGGGCGTGTGCCCGGCTCACGGAGCTGCTGACCCTGCCCGTGCGCGAAGCACCCAATCACTTTCACGCCCAGGCCACGCTGGATGTCCCGATCGCCGCGCACGGGGCGGTCCGGGCGACCGCGCTCAGCCTGTGGAAGATCGCCTCCGATATCCGGCTCATGGGCATGGGTCCGCGGGCCGGCCTGGCAGAACTGGCCATCCCTGAGACCCAGCCCGGGTCATCGATCATGCCCGGCAAGGTGAACCCGGTCATCGTCGAGTCGTTGACGATGGTCGTGGCGCGCGTCCTGGGCAACGACACCACCGTGGCGTTCGGGCAGACCGGGTCATTCCTGGAGCTGAATGTGATGCTGCCGGTGACCGCCGCAGCGCTCCTGGAGTCGCTCGAACTGCTGGCTGCCGCTGCGGCCAACTTCTCCCGACGGACCGTCGACGGTCTCGTCGCGACGGAGCGCGGACCGGCACTGGTGGAGCAGGGTCTGATGCTGGCCACGGCACTCGCCCCGGTCATCGGCTACGACGCGGCGGCGACGCTCGCCAAGGAGGCGCTCAAGTCGGGCAGGACCATCCGGGAGCTCGCGCTGGAGCACGGCATGGCCGCGATCGACCTGGACCGACTCCTGGACCCGGCTGCGATGACGGAACCCGGTCTTGGCGGCGGACCCAGCGGCGGCTGAGGCTTGTCCGGTCAGTCGCCGTCGCTCCGAACGGGTGTCGAAGTCGGGTGTGGCACACCGCGCCAGGCGAGGGTCATGCCGACCAGGATCCACGACAGACCGAACGGTGCGAGGAGCGACAGAAGGCCAACGTCCTGACCACCGCCACCCACGAAGCCGAGCATGACCACGAGGACGACGGCAGACGTCGCGACCCAGATCGCGGCGACCAGGGCCGGGAGCGACCGGCCGGCCATGGCCATGGCGAGGGCGATCGATCCGAGCAGCGCGAACACCAGGATCGTGCCGCCGCCGAAGGCGGTCAGGGTGAACGACACGGCCGCGATCGACGCGGCGACACCACCGAACGGCCGGATCGTCGCTTGTCCAGCGAGGAGCAGGAAGACGTGGGTCGCCGCGAGGGCCAG
>Ga0163144_10011873_pt1 | contig 18395 bp, 7 predicted proteins | sample OliLak19BULKMAT1_FD_123175 | JGI IMG/M metagenome (GOLD analysis project Ga0163144, IMG submission 123175) | Freshwater microbial mat bacterial communities from Lake Vanda, McMurdo Dry Valleys, Antarctica - Oligotrophic Lake LV.19.BULKMAT1 | ecosystem: Environmental > Aquatic > Freshwater > Lake... | reverse complement strand
GCAACCGCAAAAGCAATGGGTCGCGGGTTGCTGGAAGCAATGAACTCCGCCTCGGCGCAGGTGGAGGCGTGGATCGGCTCGTATCCCATCGAGCCGAGCATGGACGCGACCACACCGCGGACCATCGGGCTGTTCTGAACAATCAGCACCGGTCCTGCGGCGCGAGCGGCGGTCGATCCTGGGGCCTTCAAGTCGGCAGCGCGGCCCGGCGGGGCGATGCAGGGGAGGGTCACCGTGAAAGTCGATCCGCGGCCAACCTGACTCTGAACGGTGATTGTTCCCCCGTGCTCAAGCACGATGCCGTGAATGACGGAAAGACCCAGGCCTGTGCCGCTGCCGCGGGGCTTGGTCGTGAAGAATGGCTCGAAGATTCGTTCAACGATGTGCGGTGGCATGCCAGCGCCAGTGTCGCCGACGATGACACGAACCGAGCCGGGGGCGGGGGATTGGGAGCCCGCGGCGGCGGGAACAGCCTCGATGCGAATGGAGATGGTGCCGGAGTTTTGCAGCGAGTCTCTGGCATTGAGGGCGAGGTTCGTGATAACCTGGTGAAGCTGGGTTTCATCGCCATTGATCCAAAGGCCGGCGCCGCCGCCGACATCGACCTCAAACTTGATTCGCGGACCCAGCGTACGGCGGAAGAGGCGGCAGGCGGTCTCGACCACCGTGGCGATGCGGACAGGGGACATCTCCGATCGCTTCTTGCGGGCAAAAGTGAGCAGCGCGCCCGCGACGCCCGCGGCCTGACCCGAAGCCTCCTCGACCTGATCGAGTGACTCGCGGGCGGGGTGCCCCTCGGCAAGGGTGGAACGGGCCAGACTGGTATAACCGCGGATGGCCGTGAGCAGGTTGTTAAAGTCGTGGGCGATGCCGCTGGCGAGTTGGCCGACGGCTTCCATTTTTTGAGCCTGGCGGAGTTGCTCATCGGCTTCTTTCAACGCCAGTTCGGTTTTGCGACGGTCGGTGATGTCGGTGATCATTTTGAGAGAGCCTTGGAACTCGCCGCGCTCATCGAAGGTTCCGCTGCTGGAAACGATCACCCAGACATCATGCCCATCCCTGTGTCGCAGGCGGGCCTCAAAGCTTTCGGGCTTTCCGGCGCGACTTGGATGCTCGAGGTTGCGGACGTCGCGGACGCCATCGCCGACGGCGTGGTCGAAAAGATTCTGACCAATCAGTTCATCGGGTGTGTACCCGAGCATGGAGGCCATCCGATTGTTGACAAGGGTGGCACGCGACGCGCTATCCGTGAGCCAGATGCCCTCGTGGGCGGTTTCAACCACACGCTTATAGCGGCGCTCGCTGCGGGAAAGCTCCTCTTCGGCGCTCTTGCGGTCGGTGACATCAATGTGCATGACAACCGCGCCGGCGCTTGGAGTCGCGTGAACGGCCCTGTCGACCAAGGGCTGTGCTTTAGCGTCATCACTTCCGCCGATTCCATCAGCGATTCCGGGAGCACTTGGGTTGCCCCGGCGCTGACCCGGAGCCGTCAGACCGGTGATGATGACGCTGAACCAGCGCAGTTGATCCCCGGGCGCAATGCAGGCATACTCATGCACGAACATACGGCGTCTGCCATCAAGGACATCTTCAAGCCCCTGTTTGACGGCTTGGGCATCGGCCGGGTTGTTGAAGATCCTGTCTGTGAAAGCGCGATAGTTCCATCCGGTGTCAAACTCTCGCTGCGGAGAATCAGGGCCGCCGACCAAACTCTCTCCTCCCTCGCCCCCACATCCCACCCCACCCATCTCTCCCACCGGGCCTCCCCGCTTGCCCGCGCCCGGTGTGCCCGCGGCCTTTGCGCACGCGACGCCGGACGCCGCAAAGCGCCGCCAAGCCTGGTTGACCACCACAATTTTGCCGGCGGCATCGACCAGGGCGACATGGGCCGGGAGCGCGTTGAGCGTATCGCTCTGCAACTGGACGGCTTCGAGACGTGCGGCCTCGGCATCGCGCAAAGCCTCTTCGGCCCGGAGCCGCTGCGTGATTTCAATGGCCATCCCGGCCAGAAGCCGCTCATCTTGAGCGCCCGAGAAAAGAAACTTGAAGGTCAGCCATTCGCGCGGGCCATCGGCGCCCGGAAGCGTTTCGTTGACTTCAATGGGCCTGCCCCCCCGTCGCACGGCGGCGTCGTTCTCGCGGAGACGAGCGGCGAAGTCGGCGGGGAGCAAGTTCTCATCAGATTTTCCCAGCCACGCGCCGGGCGACAGGCCAAGGGTGCGCTCAAAGAGCGCATTGGCATAGGTATAGCACCCTTGCGCGTCTTTCATGAACGCGATCGCCGGGCTGTTGCTCATGAAGCTCTGAAAGCGCTCTTCGCTTTCCCGCAGGGCCGCGGCGGCCTTTCTACGCTCCATGGCGTAGCGGATTGAGCGGCTGAGCAGTTCCGAGTCGATGCGGTCTTTGACGAGGTAATCCTGGGCACCATCACGGACGGCCTGGATCGCCACGCGCTCGGCGCTCTGGCCGCTGAGGACGACAATGGGAATTTTCGGGGCGAGTTCCTGTACCCACCGCACAGCGCATTCCGGCGCGATGTCGGGCAAGCCCATGTCAAGGAGGATCATGTCCACGCCGGGATTGGCGGCAAGGACCGACTGAACTTCCTTCGCCGTACCGGCCCGTAGCACCCGCGCAGGTCCGGCGGGTGGCACGGTGAGCAAGAGTTCAATAATGCGTGCATCCGCCGCGTTGTCTTCGACAAGGAGAATTCGGAGTGGGCTTTCGGTCATAAGGAGTTGGCGTTGCAGCGGTATCACTATAGAGCATCTGGGCGTAAGTGGAGCGAAGTGGCAGCGGGGAGGCGATGTTGGTTAACAGCAACGGAAGGATGATTTCGGCGCCGACTGCTTTTTTGGTGCTGAAATGCCGAGCTGAAATGCTCCCGCGAAGTGGATCGGAACTACTGCCAGTTCCAAGGCTTTTTGACACGTCGAGAGAGGAGGAGCGGTTCGATGCCATTCGCAAAAGTTGAGATGGCGTCGAGATGCGAGCGTTTCCCGCGTGAATCAGGCCGGCGGGTTGAGCCAGAAGGGGTCGATACTCCCGAGCGCGGCCCGGACTTGTCCGCGGTCGGCCGGTTTCATGATGTAGGAGATGGCGCGCAACTCGTACGCGGCGAGAATATCCGCCGCGGCACCCGAGGAGCTGAGAACCATCACCGGGATGGCGGCCAAGGCCGGATCTCGCTTGATTTCGGCGAGAAGCTCGCGGCCGCTAAGCCGCGGTAGATTGAGGTCAAGCAGGATCAGGTCGGGGGTAGATACCCCTGAATAGGGGGGTTGATGTTGAAGGTATGCCAAGGCACATTCGCCGTCCTCTGCCACTTCGATCACGCTAGGCGCGAAACCGCGGTCGAAAAGTTCCCGAGTAAGACGAACATCGGCCGGATTGTCTTCGACGAGGAGAATACGAATCGGTCGGCGCGCGTCATAAGCTGGGAAAAGGCTCCCCGTAGACTTAAAGAAATCCATGCCAGTTGTGGACACTAGTGTCTCAACTCCGCGGCCGGGCCGCCTTACAGCTTTGTTGGCACAGTAAAGGAAAACACACAACCATTTCCTACCGCGTCCTGAATCTCGATGCTGCCGCCCATGTCTTCAACAATACGTTTGCAGATCGTCAAACCGATGCCGTTTCCGGCGAACCGCGACCGTGAATGCAGACGTTGGAACATCTGGAAAACGCGTTCACGGTGCTTAGGCTCGATGCCGATGCCGTTATCTTCTACGCTGAACCGCCAAGCGCCGTTATCCTTCGCGGCGGAAATTTTGAGAACCGGGGGTAAAGGCCCCCTGAACTTGACGGCGTTGGCGATCAGGTTCTGGAAGAGCAGGGTGAGCTGAAGCTCATCGGCGGTGACTGTGGGGAGGGGTGTAACCTCGACGGCCGCCCCCGCCTCGTCGATGGTGACCTTGAGGTTGCGGAGCGCACGCTCGACCGCGGCGTTAGCGTCGACCTCGATCATTGTTCGATGTGTGCTGCTGACCCTCGAGTAGGCAAGCAGGTCGTCGACAAGGCATCGCATCCGGGTAGCGCCCTCGACGGCGAAGCCGATGAACTCATCGGCGTCCTTGTCGAGCCGACCCTTGTATCGCTCGGCGAGCAGGCGAGTGAAACTGGTGACCATGCGGAGCGGCTCTTGAAGATCGTGGCTGGCGACGTACGCAAAACGCTCGAGTTCGGCGTTGGAACGGGCCAACTCGGCGGCGTGGCGGGCGAGTTCCTCCCGCCCGCGCACCCGTTCGGTGACATCGGCAACGAAGCCGACCATGCGGGAGGTGCGGCCCAGGGCGTCGGCATGGAAGCGGGCGGTGTCCTCGACGTGGATGTATAAGCCGTCATGGTCCCGGACGCGGTACTCAAGATGGAAGTTGCCGCGGTCGGCGGTGAGCCGCTGCCTGGCAAGGTCATAGGCGCGGCGGTCGTCTGGGTGAATGCGTTGAATCCAAAGCTCAATGCGAGAAAGCAGGCTGGGGCCGCTCCCGAGCAGGGCGGTTGTGTCGGCGCCCCAGCGGATGTCGCCCGTCTCGTAGTCAAGCTCATAGACAAACTGGCGGCTGGCGGCGGCGGCGGCCTCGTATCTGTTCTTAAGCTCGACCACCGCGGCCTCGGCGCGCTTGCGATGTGAAATATCTCGGACAAGGGCGAGCAGTCGAACACCCTGGGCGGTGGTAACGGCGGTGGCGTTCATTTCGACGGGGGTCACTTTGCCCGCGGGATCGATGTACTGGGTTTCGAGCGCTCGAGCCTGTCCGGCGAGGATCGCCTGCTCGATCAGGTCGTGCCCGGTGAAGTGAGGGGGGGAAAGTCCCGGCTGGCCACTCCACTCATCGGGTGATCTTCCCAAGACCTCGGCAAGGGTTGCGCGGCCCGCGAGTCGCACGTATTCCGCGTTGGCGTCGATCACTCGCCCGCGCTCATCAAAGACGGCGTAGCCCGTGCGCGTGGTCTCCACCAGGGAACAGTACTTCTCGGCGGTCTCTCGCAACAGTTGCTGGGCGATGCGGCGATCTGTGATGTCGGAGATCGAGCCGGCCATCCGCAAGGGGCGGCCGTTCTCATCCCACACCGCCTGGCCCCGGCCGCGGAACCAGCGCACAGCGCCTTCGAGCCCGCGCAGCCTGTACTCGATGTCGAAAGGCGCTCCTTCCTCGAGGTGGTCGTTGACGGCGGCGAGCACCATGGCGCGGTCGTCGGGAAAAATATGCGACTCCCAGGCTTCGATGCCGGCGACGGTCGGCCGGTCATCGTCTCCGATCAGCTCGCGATAGCGCGGGGACAGGTAGAGTTCGCCGGTGGCCAGGTCCCAATCCCAGACGCCGTCGTTGGCGCCGCGGACAACCAGCTCGAAGCGCTGCTCGTTGCGCAGCAGCGCGGTCTGAGCCTCGACGCGGGCGGTGGCGTCGCAGACCAGCGAGAGAATGCTGATGATGTTGCCCGCCTCATCCCAGATGACCGAGTTGTGCCATTCGCAGTGAAGAATGGCACCCGCCTTGGTGTAGTTGCGGTTGTTAAGGGTGACGCGGGGCTGTCCGTCGCCCAAGTGAGCCATCGCTCGCCGCACCGCGAGCGCATCAGGCTCGTAGACAAACTTGAACGCAAACGGATTCTTGGCAAGCACCTCCGGGGCCGCCCATCCGAAGATGCGCTGAGCCTCGCCCGACCATCGCACGATGTTGAAAGCCCTGTCCCACTCGATGACCGCCATGGGAGAGTTGTCAACCAGGCTCACCAGCCGCTGGAGCGCATCGCGCAGGGAGGCCTCGGCTTTTTGCCGTGCCTGCTCGGTGCGGAGGCTCTGGGTCACATCGCGGGCGAGCACCAGGCGGGCATTGGGGCCGAGTAATGGCATCTGGCTCGAAGCGATATCAACATCGAGGAGCGTGCCATCCTTCCTCTTGTGTCGCCAAACCCCGGCGCGGTTGATCGATGTCGTGCCGGTGTTCGTCGCCGCGGCGTGGACGCTCGCGGCGTCTTGGGGGGGTCGGATGTCCTTCAGGGTCAGGCCCAGAAACTCGGCGCGGGTGTAGCCGTACTGCCCGACGGCGGCCTGGTTGACGTCGAGAAAACGCAGGGTGGAACGGTCGTAGACCCACATGGGGTGGGGGCTGTTCTCAAAGAGCAAGCGGTAACGCTCTTCGCTCGCGGCCAGTTGCCGCTCGGTGCGCCGCCTCGAACTGGCGAGCGACCCGAGCAACAGCGTGCTGGCGGAGGCCACGACCATGAACACCTGAAGATCGACGATCTGATTGCCGTCAAGGCGCGCCAGCCATGCGCACGCCATCAGCGCCGCGTTGACGGCGAGCCAGCAGACAACGCCACCGCTCAGCCCGCGGCGCATGATGATCCAAACCAGCGGTAGAACGATCAGAAACTTGGAATGGATAATGGCCTGCCAAGGGCCGAAAAAACTGACCCAAATGGCCACGGCCAGCGAGCCGATCTGAGCGGGACCCTCCAAGCGGTTCCCGCTCCACCACTTCCCCCGTCGTTTGCTGAGTTTCTCGCCTTGCGAATCCGATGCGCCGAGATCGCCGAACAGCACGCTATCGTCGAATAGCGTGCCGGGTGGGTCCGAGAGAAGCGACCGTCGCCGCCATGCAGCGGCGGCGAGCAGCATCGCCGGGCCAGCAGTCATAATTCCGATGGCATCCACTATCCAAAACTGAAACGCCGCCGGCATCGCCGACTGCGGGGTGATTTCGTTCACGCGCAGGTGGGTGTACGCCGTAATCGCCGCGAGCGGGGCTGGGACGAAGAGGGCCACCAGCACATACCACGGCGCATCCCGCGGCGTGCCGAATCCGAGATCAAACCGCACGCCGCGACGCAGCAGCAAAGCCCCCGCCGCGTAGACAACGGCCACCGCCAACGAATGCGGCGTGGAGGTCCACACTTTCGCCGCTATCGTGTCTAACGATAGAGGCACGCCCGGATGGTGCAGCCAGGTGTGCGCAACGTCCGAAATGACCACAGCGACAAAGACCGCGGGAGCGTAACGCACCCCCACTATCAGCAAAAAAGCCAACTCGATTCCCGCGCTTGGATCCCATGGCACGACATCCTGGCCGATCTGCAACCTGTTCATGCCCGCACGCACCGCGGCGTGTAAAAGCAGAAACAGGAGCGACGTTTTCAACGCCGACAATGCTCGCCGCGCCGTGGGCGATCGCTGTGCGGCCTGAATGTGCTCGCTGCTGCTCAGAACACGCTCCCGTAAGACGGCGGCACGTTCCCTGTGCCGCGGGCAAGGAAGGAGTGTACGGGGGATTCGACCCCGCGCAACGGGCTTTGATGCGGGAAAGACCAATTCCCCACATTCGAGGGGGTCGGGGACGGGAGTGAAATCGGCTCAACGGTCGTCGGGAGTGGACCTGGTCAGGTCTTCCATGTACTTCTGGAATTCGTCATGGAAGATTTTCATCGATCCTTTCTTCATTGCCTTGTGGAATGAATCCTCTCGGTTGATCTGCTTCATGCGGTTGACCCAGCTTTGGTAGTAGTCATCGGGGAGTTGGCCGTTGCGGTGGGAGAACCAGACAATCTCGAAGATCGACATCTGCATCAGGTTGAGAAAATAGTGCTGGATGTCCTCATCGCTGTTCAACCCCTCGATATCGTGGGCGTGGACGGAGGCCAGCCGCGGGTTTTCGACGCGCATTTTGCGCAGTTGCATCTGCATTTCGACGAGTTTCGAGAAGTTCGCGACATATTGGGATTTGCGATAAGCCCACAGTTGAATGCCAGTGAAGATCAGGCCGCCCGTAATCGCCAGGGTCGAGATGGCCTGCAAGAGAACCTGAACTTCGAGCAATGTCATGGGAAAGGGTAGAGGGTGTCCTAACCGGCAAATCGCGAATGGCAGGTGCAAGGACTTTCAACTCATTCGACGTCCAACGCGACGGCACGGGTTGGTCATATGGATGACGGATCGACGTGGGTGATGGCGTTCCGCGTTCCAAGCGCAGGATCCGGAGCGAGCCAAAGTACCGGGAGAGCGGTTGCGTGAGACGAGCATCAATCGGGAACATTTTCTTCGCATTCTGCAACCCGGCCGGCTGGGATCGGTAAAACTTGGCGTGTCAGGGCAAGGGTCGCGTCATCGCCTCAAGCCCAGAGGGAAGGGCTTGTCTCGCGACTCGGTCCACTGCTCGATCACCTTGAAGCACACACCGATTTTCGACTGTCGCAAACGATTCGGCGCAAAGCACTTGAGGCGGCGGGCGAGCTGCCGCCGAGCGCGGAGGACTGAACATTCAGAAAGCACAGGAGTATTTGAGCGCTCCGCACGATCGATCGGGCCGCCCTCCCCCACAAAAGCACCGACTCCGTTACGGCAGTTTGTACTTCTTCGGGTCTTCCCAAAACGCGGCACCGCACTTTTCGCAGCAAAAGCCGATGAGTTTCCCTTCGTATAGGATCACGTAGCGGTCATTGCCGGGTTTGCCTGACACAGGACAGATGGTGTTGATCGCGTGAAGGACCGCCGGCGCGGCGGCAGCGGTGGGTGGGGCCGCAGCCACTCCGGGCGGCGGGCGGTCGCTCGTGAAGTTCGGTTTGTCTTCAATCGCAAGCGGTTCGCGCGGCGCGGCTTCGCCGGTGTCGATGGCGAGGCCGGGCCGATCGCGGCGTAATCCGGCGATCGCCTCAGCGCTGATACCCGATTTCCACAGATACAAACGCGCGAGCGCGGGGAGCGAGAGGAGCGTCGTAACCGCGCTGTCAGTGAGCTTGGTTCCGCTCAGTACCAGTTCGCTCAACGTTGGGTGGCCCGCAAGCAGCGCAAGATCACCATCTGTGAGCGCACTCGCCGCGGCGTTCACCCGCGTGAGGTTGGGCGCGCTGCCCAACACCGACATGGTCTTGCGGCCGATACGCAACCGCGCAAGCGATACATCGGCGGCCTGTTCGCGCAACCCGACGAGCAGCTCGGCCACCTGGGCATCAGAAATGAGCGGCGGCGCGGCGGAAAAATCGATCAGCAAGAGCGCATCGTCAGCCCGCACCGCGGCGACATACAGGTGCGCGGCCCGTAGTGCGGCGACCGCTTCGGGTTTCGCGGCGGGAATGGCTCTCGACGCGGCGATGGCTTCAGCCGCGGAAGGCGGCTGCGCGGCGGACGAACGCTCGGATTCAGCGATCGCCCCGGATGCACCCTCCGAAGCCGCTGCCCCGGTTCCCCCTGCTGCTCCGTCCATTTGCGTGTAATGCTCATCAAATGATGCACCGTTATTAATCCAAGCTTCGATTGCACCGATCTCGCTCTTGGATGGCTGCTTCTTGGAGCCGGGAGGCATGTGGTCCTCGTCGTCCGCGGGCAAATGCAGGCGGCGCATCAGCTCGCTCTCCGCGGCATTGTTCGCAACGATGAGCGAGCTGTCTGCAAGAATCCCCTCTCGCGTGTGGAGCGACAGGCCGCCTTTGTGCTTTTCCGCGCCGTGACAGGAAATGCAGTAGTTCGCAAAGATGGGCGCGATCGTGGTGTCAAAGGTTGACATGGTTTGCGCGTGCGAGATTGGAACCGTCGCCGGTCCTGCCGAACGGGCACCCCCGCGGAGCGGCATGGTCGGCGTTGTTGCTTTGCTCACGTAGTACGGCTCGAAAAGGAAATCTCCGCCGTGCGTGAGCGTCGCACCAAAGTGGCCCGCGGGGACAAGCACCCCAATGCACACGATGAGCGCCGCGGCGTACGCCTTTGCCGCTCCCTTCCCCCTTCCCAACGGCTGGCGCGCCACTCGCCTCTGCAACACCGCAACCAAGACGGCGATCACGGCGACAGCGATGCCCAGGTATCTGTGCAGGTCGACAGTGTCGCCGGAATAGGCTGTTTCCTGACCGAGAAAAAAGCCGGTTGTGGCCGTGAAGACCGCCGCGAACGCGGCGAGCCACGCGAGCGCAGCGCGGGTCTGGAGCGCAAGGGGCGTCCGCCGCGCGAGCGCGAGCAACTCCATCGCCGCCAGCGCGAAGAACAAACCGATAGGCAGGTGCAGCACCATTGGATGGGCGCGGCCGAACGTGGCGAGAAGCACATCGAGCGTCACGCCAAAATCTCCTTGCGCACGTTGCCGAAGACATCCGTCAGCCTGAAATCTCGCCCCTGGTGCCGGTAAGCGAGTTTCGAGTGGTCCATGCCCAAAAGGTGCAGCATGGTCGCGTGAAGGTCGTGGACATCCATCGGATTCTCGACGATGTTGTACGAGAACTCATCGGTTTTGCCGTAGGAAATCCCCGGCTTGACGCCCCCGCCGGCGAGCCACACCGTGAAGCACCGCGGATGATGATCGCGCCCGTAGTTGTCGGCCGTGAGCGTGCCCTGGCTATAGACTGTGCGGCCAAACTCTCCGGCCCAGAGAATCAGCGTCTCATCGAGCAGGCCGCGGCGCTTGAGGTCGGTGATGAGGGCGGCCTGGCCGCGGTCAACCGCGTTGCACTGGTCACGCAGTTCCTTAGGCAGGTTCCCGTGCTGGTCCCACCCGCGCATGTAGAGTTGAACAAAGCGCACGCCGCGTTCGGAAAGTCGGCGGGCGAGCAGGCAGTTGGCCGCGAACGTGCCCGGCTTTTTGACGTCCGGCCCGTAAAGATCGAGCGTCTCCTGATCCTCATCAGAGAAGTCAGTCAGTTCAGGGACCGACATCTGCATCCGGTAGGCCATTTCGTACTGGGCCACGCGGGCGCGGATCTCGGGATCGAGGCTCTTTTCCATCTCTTTGGCGTTGAGCTCGCCGACGAGGTCGAGCATCCTTCGACGGTCCTCTCGCTTCAAGCCATCCGCATCTTTCAGGAACAGAACCGGGTCGCCCCCGCTGCGAAGTTTGCAACCTTGATGTTCGCTGGGGAGGAACCCCGCGCCCCAGAAGCGAGCGGAGAGAGCCTGCATGTTGCCCAACCCTTGCGTAATCAGCACGACGAACGTGGGCAGGTTGGCGTTGGCGCTACCGAGGCCGTAACTCATCCACGAGCCGAACGATGGACGCCCCGGCTGCTGATTGCCGGTTTGAAAAAACGTTATCCCCGGCTCGTGATTGATCGCTTCGGTGTGCATCGAATGGATAAAGCACAGTTCCTTGGCGAGGGCGCCGGTGTTGGGCATGACTTCGCTCACCCATGCGCCATCCTGATTGTTCGCGTACTTTGAAAACCTGAACGCCGAGGGGGCAACCGGAAATCGCGTCTGCCCGCTGGTCATTCCGGTCAGGCGCTGGCCTTGGCGGATGGAATCGGGAAGGTCTTGATTGAAGCGCTGGCGCAGTTCGGGCTTGTAATCGAAAAGGTCGAGCTGGCTGGGCGCGCCCTCCATGTGAAGATAGATCACGCGCTTGGCCTTGGGCTTGAAGTGCGGGCCGGGGAGAATAAGCCCCCCACCACCGGCCGCGTCCTTTGGCGCATCTGCGGCCATCGCGGCCCGCCCAAGCAATGACCCAAGCGCGCACGCGCCCATGCCCGCGCCGATCGAGTTCGCGGCGACACCGAAGAAGCGGCGGCGGGTGAGGTCGAGGTAATGCTCTTCGACTGGGTGCATACGGGGTTACTCCTGCGTCATCGTCCGGTAGAGGTTCAAGACTGAGTTGGCGATCATCGTCCACGCCGCGAGTTCAGCGCGGTCAAGGTTTTCCGGCACGGGGGCATCGCCGATCATCGTGAGTTTCTTGGCGTCCTCGGGAGCCTGGGCGAATCGCTTGCGCATATCCGCGAGCCCACTCAGCAGCAGTTGCATTTCCGCGGCGTCGGGGTCGTGCGCGGTGCAGCGGCGGAAGAGGTTGGTGAGGCGGGCGCGATCGGCGGAATCGCCCGCCTCGCCAACTTCAATCGCCATGGTGCGCTCGGCCAGCACGCGCGAAGCCTCGACGAACTGAGGGTCGTTCCAAAGCACGAGCGCCTGCAACGGTGTGCTGGTCGAAGCCCGGCGGATGACGCAGAACTCGCGCGTGGGCGCATCGAAGGTCAGCAGCGATGGCGGCGGCGCGGCCCGCTTCCAATAGGTGTACATGCTTCGCCGCCACATCTCATCGCCCTTGCCGCGTTCAAAGACGCGGGTGTTGGAACTGGGCATCGCAACTTCGGTCCACAACCCTTCCGGCTGATAGGGCTTGACCGATGGCCCGCCGGCTCGCTCGACAAGCAAACCGGAAACGTAGAGCGCGGAATCGCGCACCTGCTCGGCGGTCAGGCGGCGGCGCGGATATGAAGAGAGCAATCGGTTTTCGGGGTCAATCACCCGCACTTCTGCTTTGACGAGCGAACTCTGCCGGTAGGTCGCGCTCGTCACCATCAGGCGCAGCATCCACCGCACATCCCAACCCTTGCTTTGAAACTCTACCGCGAGGTGGTCGAGCAGTTCGGGATGACTGGGCCACTCGCCCTGGAAGCCGAAGTCTTCACTTGTCCTTACGAGGCCGTTGCCAAACAGCATCTCCCAGATGCGGTTGACGGCCACGCGAGCGACGAGGGGATTGTCGCTGCTCATCAGCCACTTGGCCAGACCCAAACGGTTGGTCGGAGCCTCGTTGGGCAGGCCCGCTCCACTCCCCCCGCTTTCCCCACTTCCCACATTCCCCACATTCCCCACATTCAACGCCGCGGGCACTCCGCGGGAGACGGGGCGGCTTTTGTCCGCGGCGTCGTACTGGCCGCGTGAGAGGACAAAAGTCTGGCGGGGAGTGTCCGTCTCCTTCATCACCATCGTTCGGGGTGTCTTGGCCTTGACCTGATCCTCTTCCATTTTCAGTTCATCGATGCGAGCCTGGGCCTCGCGGTAGCGAGGAAAAAAGTTCATCTTCCATGCTTGCCCTGCGGACTGCGCGAGTTTCTCGTCGATGGCCCATGAGGGGAGGATGAACGCAACAAGTTCGTCCAACCAGACCGATGTTTCCCATTTGGGCTTGTAGTAATACGCAGCATCACCGCCGGTGTTGACGATCTTGAGAACAAGCAGGCTCGCACCCGGCCCGAGATCGAAGCCGGCTTTGTCCTGATCCGCGGCGACCGCTCGTTCGATGTTCTTGCCCGCCGCTTCCTTGCCGTTGACGAATAGCCGCCAACCGTCATCGCTGCCGAGCGAGACATCAACGTGGCGCTTGGTGCCCGGAGGGGCTGGAGGCGTATAGATCATGCGAGCAACGTATGAGACGTTGGTCCCGCCGGCCAGCGGCACGACCACGCCGTCGCGCAGGTTCTCGGTAAATCGCCACGCCTGGTTGCCCGAGCCGAAGTTCTGTGCAAAGTCGATCTCTGCAACGGTTTCAGGGCCGAAAGCTTGATCGTAAAGTTTGTCGCGTTCGCCCATGAACGGCCCTACGAGCCGCCAGTTGCCGACCGCGGCGGGAAGCATGGAGGAATCGCGAAGGCTGCCGAGGGAGATTCGCGTTCGCCCCATGACGTGCTTGGCGTAGAGCGACTCATAATGAATGCGAACCCGCACATCCCACTTCTCGGGAGCACCCGTGGGAATCAGTGAGTCATTGCACAAGACGATCAGTCGGCGAGCGCCGGGAACCCGGTGGGCATCGAGCGCCCAGCCGCGGCCGGTGCCAGCGGGCGCGGGAGCACCGAGCAGGTTCGTGAAGTGGAAATCGCCGTTGTCTTGCGAGAAATCGGCCCAGCCCCAGACGGCATGAAGGGGAACTGCGGCCGCGGTGTTGACAGCGTCACCGGCACCACCACCCTCGACGTTTCGCGGCACGCGCTCAATCTCAAGCCCCGTTACGACAACGTTTCCGTTCGGAGACCGGCCAAAGCGCCCATCAGCCAGCCGCTTGTCGGGCACCGCCTCGAACAGCAGCAGCCGGCTGTCGGCATCGATCTGCCCCTTGGCATCATCACAGCGAAGTGTGAACTCGTGAACATCGGTATCGGGGTTCGCGCCGGAGGTAAAGACCGAGCCGTCGGCCTCGATGCTCATGGTCGCGCCCTTGGCGCTGGTGGCCTGGATCACCTTTGGTTGCGCCCACTTCGCGCCGGTCAATCCGGGGACGGATTCGACGAAGGCCTTGCGTTGAACTTCTTCTTCAGGAGTGGCTTCAGACTGCCGCCGCTTGAGGTCGCCCTGTTCGGCCGCGATTGCTCCCAGCCGCGTGCGCTGGGCATCGGTGGGAACTTCCAGGAATGGCTCATGGGCCCGCTGGGGGTCGGGCGTCTGGCTGTAAAGACCCGGCTCCTCAACAGAGTTGAAGAAAGAATAGAAGCGATAGAAGTCCTCGGCCGAGATCGGATCAAACTTGTGATCGTGGCAGCGGGCGCACCCCATGGTAAGGCCCAGGAACACCGAGCCCGTCGTGCTGGCGCGGTCAACTGCGTATTCGACGAGGTATTCCTCGGCGATCGCGCCGCCCTCATCCGTCGTTGTGTGGTTGCGATTGAACCCGCTCGCGATTTTCTGCTCAACCGTCGCGTTGGGAATCAGGTCGCCCGCGAGTTGATCGGTGACGAACTGATCGAAGGGGATGTTGTTGCGATACGCATCAATGACCCAATCACGCCACAGCCACATCTGCCGCCCGGCATCCATGTGAATGCCGCAGGTGTCGGCGTAGCGCGATGCGTCCAGCCAAGGCGTCGCCAGCCGTTCGGCGGTGCGCGTGCGATACGGCTCTTCGCTCATCAGACGATCAACCCACTTTTCGTACGCGAGCTTATCGGAGTCTTTCTCAAACGATTCGATCTCTTCGGGCGTCGGCGGCAGCCCCGTCAAGTCAAAGAAAACGCGGCGGAGCAGCGTGGCCTTTTCCGCCTCGGGCGCGGGAGCGATTCCAAGATCGCCCTCAACTTCCAGCCGCGACATGATGAACCGATCAATGTCGTTCTTGCACCACTTTTCGCTCGCGGGCGACCGTAACGCCGGAAGGTTGGGCGTCGTCGGCGGCACGAACGCCCAATGCGGCTCATAGATCGCCCCGGCCTCGATCCAGCGCCGGATCAGTTCCTTCTCTTCGAGGGCAAGCGGGCGTTTGTTGCTCGTTGTCGGCGGCATGACCTCATCGTGATCGGTGCTGATGATGCGCTGCCACACCTCGCTCTCGGCAAGGTTGCCGGGCGCGATGGGGCGCTTGCCGCTCTTGCGAACCGCCATCGCCGATTCGGGCTGGTCGAGACGAAACTCGGCGGCGCGTTTCCCGGCGTCGGGACCGTGACAGGTGAGGCATCGGTCCGAAAGGAGAGGGCGGATGTCGCGACCGTACCGGATTGCGCGGGCCGGCGTGGCAGCGTCGGCTGTCGCCGCGGTCGCGATCAGGGCGGCGGCCTTGGGCAGCGTCGTCTTGGCTGCAACCGCATTCCCAGGCAGTACGCCCGGCGCATCATCCGCGCCGCGCGAAAGCAAACCCATGCCCCCAACGGCACCGAGCAAACCGATGCCCAGCGCGGCCAACCACACATGTTCCAATCGAGGGAATCGTCGCATACACACATTCTACAGGCACTTGGGGAAAGACATAGGACAAAATCGAGGAAAATCGTCCGTACCCGGCGAATGCTCGTCGATAGCGTGCGAAGCGGAGTTGCGTGGCGGTACACACAGGATCGCTGATTGATGTTACTCGATTCGGGCGATGGGCCGGATGTATTTTCGTCCCCCCCATTCGATGGGGCGGCCGGCGCGGAGGTCGCGGGCGGCGCGGAGGAGGAGGGCGGCGACGAGGGCAGCGCCGAGGAGGTATGCGGGAACTGCCCAGAGCGGGGCGCGGCCAAGGCGGTAGACCCAGGAGAGAACGATCATCAGTGGTGTCAAACCAGCGATGCCGAAGAACAGGCTGGCGATTCCCCAAGCGGAACCGGAGGCGATGAACCATGTGCCGAGCGCGATGTTGGCGAGGGCGGCGATGGGGAGGAGGGTGCCGAAGGCGAGGACGCGGGCGGCGCAGCGGCCGAGGCGGCGCGGACTGCGGAGGGCGAGTTCGGTGTAGATGCGTTTCCAGCCGCGGATGAACTCGGACCAGGATGCGTACATGCGGCAGGAGAGCATGCCATCGGCGAGGAAGACGGCGGCGGGGCGATCGGCGGCGGCGATGAGACGGGCGAGGGCGAGGTCTTCGAGGAGTTCATCGCGGACGGCGGCGTGGCCGCCGATGGCGTCATAGGCATCGCGGCGGAACATCATAAACTGGCCGTTGGCAAAGGCGCGGCGCTGGGTGGCACGGGAGGCGCGGAGGATGGGGTATTGGGTGATGGTCTCGATCATGGCGGCGGGTTGGGCGAGGCGCTCGAACCAGCGGTCGTGGGTGAGGGTGCTGAGGAGGGAGAGGAGGTCGAGTTGTCTGTCGAGCAGGAGGGCCGCGGTTGCGTGGAGGCAGTCGGGGGCGAAGACGGTGTCGGCATCGGCGAAGATAAGGAGCGGCGCGGAACGGGCGATTGGGTCGTGGGCGTTTTGGAGGCCGTGCCAGACCGCGTTGACTTTTCCGGCCCAGCCTTCGGGGCAGATTGAGTTGATCAGGATTTCAAAGCGGAGATCTCCGGCGATTGCCGCGGTGGCAACTGATTCGGTGTTGTCGGTGCAACGGTCGAGGACGAGGATGACGCGAAAGGTGGGGTAGGTTTGCTTGCGTAAGGAGTCGATGAGTTTGGCAATGACGGCGGCTTCGTTGTGGGCTGGGATGACGATGCCGATTGCGGGAGCGGGGTCGGGGAGTTTGAGTTGGACGCCGGCGCTTGCGGTGGGCTGTTGGCGGGTGGTGGCGATCATGCGGCCCAGGGCGATCGCCCAATAGATGAGCAGGGTCACGCTTGCGGCGTGGAGGAGGATCGCGGCGATGTGGAGGCCGAGGGTCATCGCCGGAAAGTTAGCAGGGGTGAAGAGGGTTCGTTTTCAAATGGCCCCGGTGGGATTTGAACCCACACATCCGGTTAGGGACTGCGGATTTTAAGTCCGCTGCGTCTGCCAGTTTCGCCACGGGGCCTTGATTCAAGTACACGAATTAAAGTTCGCCGATGAGGGAGAGGGCGGTTGAGGCGGTGATGTGTAATCGGCGGGTGGCGCCGATGAGGGAGTGGGCGTGGTCGGCGGGGGCGTTGAAGAGGACGATCATGTCGGTATCGGTGCGGGCGGAGAACTGGGCGAGGTCCGATTCGTCGGCGGGTTCGGGGAGGGCGATTGTTTCTTCTTCAAGGGTGCGGGCGCTTGCGTGTGGGGAAGGTTGGCCGTTGATGGTGAGGGCGATGCCGGCGTTGTGGGTGTGGGAGGCGGCTACGGCGCGGGTGCGTTGTTTGCGTTCGCGGAGTGAGAAGCCTTCGATGAAAACGTCTACCTCGCGGCCGATGTAGGTTTGGGCGCGGCCTTCGCTGACTTGGTTTTGGAGGTTGAGGAGTTCGTTGTTGCGTCTGCGCTTGGTGGCTTCGGGGACATCATCGGGGATTTTGTCGAAGGCGACAGTACCGGGGCGGGGGGAATACTTGAAAATGAAGGCGTTTTTGTATTGGGCTTTGCGCACGAGTTCCATGGACGCGGCGAAGTCTTCATCGGATTCGGTGGGGAAGCCGACGATGAAATCGCCGCTGACTTCGAGGGGGCGGCCGAGTTGCGGTTGGTCGAGGAAGGCGCGGGCGCGGGCGAGGAAGTTGAGGTATTCTTCGATTTCGTAGCCGCGGTTCATGAGTTTGAGGAGGCGGTTGCTGCCGGTCTGTGCGGGGACGTGGAGGTAGCGGCAGATGCGGGGATGGTCGCGAATGACTTCGAGGACATCATCGCCGAAATCGCGAGGGAAACTGGTGACGAAGCGGAGGCGGGTTACTGTCGGGACTTCATCGTGGATTCGACGGAGGAGGTCGGCGAAGGTGGTCACGTTGGCGCCGGCGAAGGGGTCGCGGGTGTGGCCGCCGGTGTAGGATCGGCCTTTTTGGGGTTGGGTGATGCCGTTGATTGTGGCCGCGGCGGCGTGCTCGAAGCGGTAGTGATTGACGGTCTGGCCGAGGAGCGTGATCTCGACGACTCCGGCGTCGGCGAGTTTTTTGCACTCATCGATGATGTTGTCGGGGGGCCGGTGGATTTCGGCGCCGCGGGTGAAGGGGACCACGCAATAGGTGCAGAACTTGTTGCAGCCGCGGGTGATGCGGACGTAGGCGGAGCGCTTTTGGATGTGCGACGGTTCGCCGTTGGGATCGAAATTACCGTGCGCGGAGATGGAGCGGGAGAGGTCGAGCAGTTCGAGCGAGTCCTGTGCGGCTGCGAGGGTGGCGCTGCGGCGGGAGGTGTGGCCTTGGAGGGCCATCTGGCGTGAACTGGCGGGAAGTTCGACTTCGGGATTGCGCGGGAAATACAGATCATCGGCAAGGAGGCTTTCGCGGGTCTTGACGGCGTTGTCGAGAAGCGAGGGGAGTTTATCGAGTTCTCCTGGGCCGACGAGGATATCGACGACGGGCATTCTTCGGATGAGGTCGATGCCATCGCGTTCGGCGAGGCAGCCCAG
>Ga0163144_10011871_pt1 | contig 18395 bp, 20 predicted proteins | sample OliLak19BULKMAT1_FD_123175 | JGI IMG/M metagenome (GOLD analysis project Ga0163144, IMG submission 123175) | Freshwater microbial mat bacterial communities from Lake Vanda, McMurdo Dry Valleys, Antarctica - Oligotrophic Lake LV.19.BULKMAT1 | ecosystem: Environmental > Aquatic > Freshwater >... | reverse complement strand
GATTTTCAACATTACAGGCTATCTTTGGGCTACTGAAGGCTTCCTGCTCTTTTTTAGCAAGCCCCATCAAGCTAATCAAGCATAGTAGATGGGTCTTGGAGCAACCGAAGACCTTCTGCGGAGGGGGTGGGATTCGAACCCACGTTACCCGGAGGCAAAGCTGTTTAGTAGACAGCCGCACTAGGCCACTATGCGACCCCTCCAAAAAATTTATCTATCAACAATAGGGGAAGTGCCCTTGTGGTACGACCCCTCCAAAAAATTTATCTATCAACAATAGGGGAAGTGCCCTTGTGGTACGACCCCTCCTTAATTTAATTATATCAATAGCGGGTAGTCCCTTTAGGGGCGACCCCTCCAAAAATGTATTGAACAATTCAACTCATTTTAACACAGTAACAGAAAAACTTCCAAAACCAATATATCAAAGCAAAAATATTCCCACTTCCCAAAATTAGTTAAGTAGGTTATCCTTTAGTCATGTTACTACTAATTGGTTTCGCATTCCTTGCAGGAATAATAACAATTCTATCTCCATGTATTCTCCCAGTTCTCCCGATTATTCTTTCGGGCACAGTAGGTGGGGACAAAAGAAAGCCATTCGGCATAGTTTTAGGCTTCATATTTAGTTTTACGATTTTCACACTCTTCCTGTCAGCAATAGTAAAAGCAACAGGTATCCAGTCCGAATCATTAAGAATCTTCTCAACCGCTATCCTTCTCATTTTTGGAATAGCTCTATTTTTTCCTTCAGTACTCAAGTTATCAGAAAAACTTTTCTCATCTCTTCAAAAATTCGCTCCAAAATCCCAAAACAACAACGGTTTTATTGGAGGATTTATCATAGGTCTTAGCCTTGGTTTACTTTGGACCCCTTGTGTTGGACCAATTTTAGCCTCAGTCATAACCTTAGCCGCAACAAGTTCAGTAAACGCTACAACTTTTCTAATTACACTTGCGTATTCTCTAGGAACAGCAATTCCAATGTTTGCAATCATGTATGGCGGAAGAACATTATTTACCAAAGTTCCATGGCTTTTGGCAAAACTACCTGTTATTCAAAGATTTTTTGGCGTATTGATGATTTTAACTGCCCTTTCAATATTTTTCAAAGTTGATATCAAATTTCAAGCATATATTGTCAAAACTTTCCCTCAATACGGCGCTGGTTTAACAAAATTTGAATATATTCCAGTAGTTCAAAATAATTTAAATCAAATCCAAGACAAAGACACCAGAGACAAGGCTGTTAAATCAATTAACGAACAGCTCATAGACTCAACCTTTCCGCTAGCACCAGAGATTATTCCAGGAGGACAGTGGTTCAATTCAAAGCCACTATCAATTAAAGAACTTCGCGGAAAAGTAGTCTTGGTCGACTTCTGGACATATACATGTATTAATTGTATTAGAACTCTTCCATATTTACACAGTTGGAATGAGAAATACGCAGACAAGGGCCTTGTCATAATCGGAGTCCATTCACCAGAATTTGAATTCGAAAAAAATCCAGATAATCTGCAAAGTGCAATCAAGGAACACGATATAAAATACCCGGTAGTACAGGATAATGATTTTGCTACTTGGAATGCGTTTACAAACAGAGCGTGGCCTGCAAAATATTTGATAGACAAAGACGGTAGAATCAGATATGTCCACGAAGGCGAAGGGGGATATGACGATACTGAAAAAAAGATTCAAGAACTACTTGCAGAAACTGGGGTTAATGCAAATATGCAAATTGACAATCCAAACTACAATATAAACACCAGAACCCCTGAAACATATCTAGGCTACTCGCGTATAGAAAATTTGACTTCGCCAGAAGATTACAGAGCAAGTATCGCAAAGCCGCTACTATTTAGTTTTCCAAAAGATGTCCCACAAAACAAATTTGCATACTCAGGTATATGGACACTCGAGCCTGATTATGGAAAGCCTGAACAAGGTTCAAAATTAAAATTAAATTTTGACTCACAAAATGTATTTTTAGTAATGCGTCCAGAAAAAATAGGACAGGAAAGTAAAGTAAAAGTTCTTCTTGATGGCGAACCCATAAGTTCAGACCAAGCAGGTCAAGATGTTAAAGATGGAATAGTAACTATAAATCAAGACAGATTATATACACTGGTAAAACTAGCCCGTCAAGAAAAGCATCTACTGACATTAGAATTCTTGGATGGCTTCGTCCAGATCTTTGCTTTTACTTTCGGCTAATCAATTTCTTATCTTCTTATTAATATTTCGTTTCACTATTGCTCATATAATGCCCACAATTTATAAACTATTTCTAATTATAAGGGTACAATTATAGAAACAAACATCAAAGTACCCTAGCAAACCAAAATTTTACGCGACCAACAGAAGATTGGGAGGAGATCGAATAGATTTAATTGGGCTTACGTGCATATAGCAATCAAAAAAGGGCGGGGCACTTTTTATGTGTCTCCGCCTGATAAACAATTTTTGTCCTTACAAACTCTTTGATGCATCACTCCACTTGTCTTTTATTGAGTCAACTGATCTCATCGTAGTGTTATTTCTCAAGAAGCTAATCAGATCGGTAGTAGTTTTTACACCGTCACCACTTACATCAACCAAAAGGGTTTGTATTTTTTTCTGCAAAGCTATTATATCTTTTTTTCTCAAAATATCAGGGATATCTTTTAACCCAACGAACATTTTCTCACTACTCGCTGTATTTTTTTCAAGAATTTGTTTTAATTCTGCAGGTAAACTAGCTTTAGATAATGTTTTTTCTTCGTCAGACAATTTTTGCAAATCATTAATCTTTGTTTCGAGTTTTTTAATCGATTCTTCATCGGCACGGATCAATGCAAGTTGCAAAGTCGCTCCCAAGTCAAACCCAATTGAAAAAGCCTTTATCGACAAATCCTCCTCTTTCTTCAGAGTATCAAGTATTGGGCTTATTTCGGTCACAAGTTTTGAAGTTTCCTCAATAGGTGCTTTAACTCCAAAAGATGATTTAAGCAAAGTCAGTCCTGCCGTACTTGAAATTGACGTATTCGTATCTGATATTTTTTTAACTTCTTCAATCGACTGAGAGAGCAACTCAACGATGTCTCTTGAGCGTTTCATTGATTGGTTATCTTCAATACCCAAGACTTTTTCAACTCCACTAGAAACCGCGATGCGTGGGTCTTTTGCGGTTGAGGCTCCTAGTACGTTCGTTTTTGTGTCCGTTTTTTTCTCAGAATCATCCTGATACAAAATAGTTATTTGATCAAGTTTAGTTCTAACACTAGAAAGCGACGAAATTTGCTTAGCGAAATCTGGCTTAAGCGATGTTTTTAATGTGTTTAGATAATACCAACCCCCACCAAGAACCAATATAAGAATTAATATAATAGACGGAACAACAATTTTTTTCATAAATTACCTATAAATATGTATATTACTTTAAGAATAGTAACTCCAAATCAGCCTGTCAATAGCTCTGACTTTATATTTACAAAAAAACTCCAACCTCACGATTGGAGTTAATTAGTTTTTATATTTAAGTAAAATTATTCAACAAACGTCAAAGCTTTACCTAGCTTATTAGCGCGTCCAGTACGACCGATTCGGTGAATATAATCCTCAAAAGTTTCTGGAAGCTCATAGTTTATTACATGTGAGACGTCTGGAATATCAATTCCGCGTGCAGCAACATCGGTCGCGACCAAAATCGAAATTCTATCATTTTTAAATTTATTCAAAGCCATTTGTCTAGCATTCTGTGTTTTATCACCGTGAATACTATCAGCTTTAAATCCGCGTTCAACTAATATTTCTGAAAGCTTACTTACTCCGCGTTTGGTTCGTCCAAACACCAACACTTTACTAAATTCACTTTGAATCAAAAGATCATGCAGTACATCAATCTTTTTTTGTCCACCAATTATTTTTACAATATCTTGGTCAACAGTTGAAGCTGTATCACGCTTTTTGAGTGAAGCTGTAACTGGATTAATCATTTGAGTGCGTACTAATCCGTCAATTTCTCTAGATAATGTAGCAGAGAAGAAAAGTGACTGTCGCTCTTTTGGTAACATACTCAAAATTGTCTGAATGTCTTTTACAAATCCCATATCAAACATTTGATCTACTTCATCAAGTACTACACTTGAAAATTGTGACAAATTAACAGCTCTTTGGTTACTCAAATCCTTGAGTCGTCCAGGTGTTGCAATAACGAAATTATTACTTCGTCTAAGTCCTTGAATTTGGACGTTCATACTAGCCCCGCCAATACACAAAACTGAGTAAATCCCACATCCATATGTAAAAGCTTTAAATTCATCTTGGATTTGAACTGCAAGCTCACGAGTTGGAGCAACAATCAAAACTTTTTCAGATCTATCAAGCATTACTTTGTTGATAAGCGGCAACAAAAACGCTGCGGTCTTGCCTGTACCAGTATTTGCTATACCGATCACATCTCGTCCATCAAGGGCGAACATGATTGTTTGATCTTGGATTGGGGTAGGGGTTACATATCCATGATGTGAAATATTACTTTGGATTTTTTCAACAAAAGGAAAATCTGCAAATTTATACTTAGGCACGTATGTCTCGTCTTCCATTATTCCTGTTGATTTATTTATAAATAAATTATGGTCCAAATATGGACTATTCATCCGTGAACTTCGGCGTGGAGCGTTGTTTGGACGGCCTACAGGGCGGGAGAAACGGTTATTACTACTTGGTCTACCTGTGCGAAACATAAAAATTTCCTTTTTTTAGAGTCTTTCAAAACATCCGCAATATGCCGTTTTCAAGCTAAAACGCAAGAAAGTTTTGAAAGTAAGCTCTACATTAATTGGTTAATATTAAATTGAAACCAATTTTACGAGGGTACTTAATATAAAGAAAAAGGAGATTTTCTATTTTTAAGAAGTGAAAACAACTACTCATCAAATCAGTAATTCAAAGAGGCAAGCTCATTTGAAATCAATTTATCCAAGTGTAGCACAGTAGCCCAAAGCTGTCAACTATAGGGTATCAGCTGTGCACTGGCTCAAGTTTAGCTATACCCTTACAATTAGAAATAGTTTATAAATTGTGGGCATTATACGTTATTTAAATGGTTTGCACCTGCTGAAAGTTGCAAACCTGAATTATATGAGCATATCATTCAGTCTTTCGAATCGTGAATATCTTTATGCAATTCTTCCTGCAATTTTCGCGCAGTATCTTTAATTTTCTCTTCAATATTTTCAACTCTAGAGTTCAAATGTTCCCAGACTTGTTCGTGCCCTTCATCCAAAAGTAATCGCAGAAACTCTTTTTTATCGTCATCTGAAAGTTCTGACAAAATAACGTCCAAAACGGCGTGATGAACGCTGTCTCCGGCAATCTCCAAAAGCCCCTCTCGCTCCGCATCTTCAAACTCAAGCTCAGTTAAAGTTACAACAATAGGTTCAAAATCGATCAAATGGCTATAAAAATGTTTCTTCATAAATTAATTTTGAATTGGTCCAAGTGGAATTGTATCACCAGGATCATCAATAAAATAATAAATCACAGCACCCTTTCTTGGGCCGCGGCCAAGATCAAGATAGTGCATCACCTCTGGCGATCCGCCCAAATGCTTACCAGTCGATTGACCAGGTCCAGCGTCCCCGATCACAACCACAACAGCAGCTCCTGTTTTTGGATTAACAACAACCATTTTTCTATATTTAAAAAATTCCTTATATTCCGTAACATGTTCATTAAACCCAGGTGCCAAAAAAGTAGGCGCTGCAATATAATATTTCTCTCGTTCGACATCTTTTTGCGTCATCTCTTTCTCAGAATTAGCAAAATGTCGCCATGCCCCAACTCCGGGTGCCATCCCAGAAGGCAAAAACATATTGCTCTCTTCGGTATTATTTGCGTGTTTACTCAATGAATCCCCCGGGAATCGTTCTAAATGTTGTTCGCCTCCAATTACCCCATAGCTCCTATTCAAACGTATTCCATTTATTTCAGCGCTAACCTTCACTCCAAGATCATCAGAAAGAATTGAAGTAATATTAGCTTCTTCTTTCTCCGTTAGTGGTCTCACTTCTCGTGGGAGGCTTGAAGCAAGATCCACAACTATTAAACTTTTTTTGTCGAACTTTCGCACTTGTTCAATTGACGGCGAATACGATCTTACCGGATCTTTAATTTGTGAAAGATCAGGCAGCCCAGGATTTGAAAGCAGCATCATCGCAGAGACTGCAGTTGCTGCAAGATGACGTTTTGCAGGCAAAGCGTTCCAAGCCCATTTTAAAGCTTGGTGGTGTTTATTTAAAAATGCATGTTTAATCTCACGATGTCTGTCAGTCCATTTTTCTTTTATTTTTGTTAAATGTTTTTGTTTGAGTGAATCATCCATTACAATTATTCTAAAATTAATCATAGAATAAAAGCAAATACTTCCCTATTTTTCAGTCTTTTCTCAGTAGACAATTTTACACTACAACTAATATAGTAAATATATCAGTATAAATAAAAAGTCAGGAGTAATAAATGGAAACTACAGCTGAAAATTCAATACAACCCAGTCAGGAAGACAAAAAATTTAATCCGTTAATAACTTTTGCAGTCATAGCGGTAATAGCTATTGCTGTTTTTGCACTTAAACCCACACAAACCGCTCAAGAATCGTTAAAATCATCCAAAACTACAGCTTCAGTAGACGCAAACTCGCTATCAATTACGTCACCAGAGTCAGTAGCTGCAGAAACAACAAATCAAAAAGTGATCACAATAGACGCTGGGTCATTCTATTATTCAATTAAAGAAATAAATGTAAAAAAAGGTGATAAAGTCAAAATAGTCTTGACTGGCAAAGACATGATGCACGACTTTAATATTGATGAATTAAATGTGAAATCAGATAAAGTAAAACTAGGCGAGTCAACAACAATTGAATTTACAGCAGACAAAGTCGGTACATTCGAATACTACTGTTCGATTGGACAACACAGAAAAAATGGTCAAGTAGGTAAAATAACTATAGAGTAGGTTTGAATGAAGAAGTTTATTCTATATACTTTTTTTGTAATAAATTTATTAATAATATTATATTTTTGGTGGAATAATTCTGGTCCGTTACTCATGCAAGGATCAGCAAACGCATTGTTAGCAATTGCTAGATTGTTCGGTCTTATTGCTGTCGTTGGTGTTTTGACTCAGTTTATTTTAATTGGAAGAGAAGTTTGGATTGAGCAACTCTTCGGACTCGATAAACTTTCACGAGTTCATCATATTATCGGGCAAGTCACATATTTTTTTATAATTCTCCATCCAACTTTAGTTATTTACGCATACTCTCTTCTTAGACACAAAAATTATATTCAACAAGAGTTAGAGATTCTAAATACATTTAAAGATACACCACTAGCCCTATTTGGAGTAATTCTATTTACAGTAGTTGTTGGATTATCGATATACATTGTTAGAAAAAGATTGAAATATGAAACTTGGTATTACGTTCATTTATTAAATTATTTAGCAGTCGCTTCAGTTTGGGGGCATCAGCTCGCAAACGGCGAAGATTTTTTATCACAACCTATTTTCGTTAAATATTGGTATGCACTCTATATTTTTGTATTTGGCAATTTTTTGATATCTAGATTCATAAGACCCGCAATCTTGTTCTATAAACACCGATTTTATATTGAGAATCTTGTCTCTGAAACCCAAGATACAACTTCGGTATATATAAACGGCAAAGAAATGCAAAAATTCAATTTTCAAGCCGGCCAATTCGTATTTGTACGATTTCTAGCAAAAGGCTATCGGTGGCAAAAACACCCATTTTCGTTATCAAAGTCATATGACGGCAAAAATATCAGATTATCAATAAAAGCATCGGGTGACTTCACGAAAACTATTCCCCATCTACCGATCAATACACCAGTTTGGATCGACGGACCGTACGGAACATTTACTCAAAAAAGCAGTAATAAAGATAAAATACTATTTATCGCAGGTGGAATAGGAATCACACCAATTCGTTCGTTGATACAAGAACTAGGATCAAAAAATAAAGACATGATTCTAATCTACGGAAATAAATCTGCGTCAGATATAGTCTTCAAAGAGGAATTAGAATCATTCTCCCAACAATTTAATTTTCCAATCTACCATGTTCTAAATAACTTAGAAAAACCCGAACCAAACTATTATCAAGGATTTATTGATAAACAAAAAATCGAATCAATCGTCAAAGACGTCGTAGAAAGAGAAGTATTTCTTTGTGGACCGCCTATCATGATGACAAAATTAGTCCCAGCACTGAAAGAGTTAGGAATAGATTTAAAAAAAATACATTTTGAAAAATTCTCACTATGGTGAAATTTTTATATATTCTACTCGGCATATTTTCAACAATCCTAGCTATTATTGGAATATTTGTTCCAGGAATGCCAACTACTATTTTTTTAATTATTGCTCTGTGGTTATTTGATAGATCAAGTCAAAGATTACATGATTGGTTATCCAAACTACCTTTACTAAAAGGCGCAATGATTAATGTAAAAAATCTTCAAGAAAAAAAAGCAGTTACAAGAAAAGTAAAAATCGTATCTCAGGTTTGTGCCTGGACGTCTGCAATTATTTTAAGTTTTTCTAGCATATTTATTTTATTTAAAATATTGATAATTATTTCAGCTATTTGTTGTACGATTTCGATGATCAAATTAAAGACTTTAAAATAATGCCGCAGTTCAAAGACTCAGTAATCAACATTATTCGTCAAGTTCCGTACGGGACTGTGATCAGCTACGGTCAAGTAGCCGTATATATAGGAATTCCGCGAGCCGCAAGGCAAGTAGGCTGGATATTAAACCAATTAGAAGGAAAATTAGACCTTCCTTGGTGGCGAGTTGTAAACAATGCAGGAAAAATTTCAATTAAAGGATGTGAGTTCAACACACCATTATTAATGAAACAATTATTAGAAAAAGAAAACGTTATAGTTTCAGACGATTATACTTTCGATATTGAAAAATATCGCTTCAGACCTTCAATTAATCAATTAAAAACTTGGCAACTAGGTGACGAGTATATTCAGACAGTCTGTAGTAAATACTATATATAAAAACAAATTCTCCACTAGACAACTAGTTCAGATACCTCCTATCATGATACTAATAAAATATTATAAATTTTTAACAAAATATGAAAAAAGCACTTATCGCAGTCCTAATAGTAACTAATATATTAACAGCTGGAGCTGTCGTCTATCTTGCAAACCCCGCACAAACCAAGCAAGCAGAAGTTATTCCAGTTCAGGAAAATAAATCGCTTACTCTTCCATCTGACGCAGTAAAAATATCAGAATGCATACCAACAGAAGGCGAACACTATATCCAACCTGATAAAGTCCCACATGGTCCAATATATTTAGTCAACCAAGGTAGAGTAGTAGGGCTTGAGTATATGTTCTTACCGGAAGAAGTTCCTGGAGAGAAAGAAGCAAAAATGTCGGGAGCAGACGCCATGAATATGATTCAAAAAAACAATCTTTCTCTGGCAGATTTAGTTATGGTTCATGATTTTGAATTCGATGTTATGAAAGCGAATGTTGTATCGTTTGGAATGAACTGGTCATCGCCACACGTCGGATATGATAAGCCACATTTTGATATTCATATGTTTTTAGTCGACAAAAAAGAAATGAAATCAATTTGCCCAGATGCAAAGCTTGAAAATGTATATTCACCAACTGTTTTAGAGAATGTCCAGAAATACCATATTCCATTCCCTAAACAATAAAAGTAATAAACAAAAATGCATTGGCGATTAAAAGAAAAACTGTTAGTATTATCAATTCTCACGGCTGTTATACCGTTTATGGGTGCCAATATTTACTGGTACTTTAACGCCCAAAATACCACTCAAGAAGATGCGAAAAACACAATAAATCTGGTTACTACTCAGGCCGCCGATAAAGTAAACGATTTTATTAACATTAAGCTCCTAGGATTTCTTACGCACTCCCAAGGTGCCGCACTCCTCAGTCAAAACCTTGACTTAAGTCAGGAAGATCTTTTGAATTTATTACTCCAAGAGCCGGACATTCAGTCACTCGCTTTACTTGATACAAAAGGTCACGAAAAAATCAGAGTCGATAAACAACAAGTATACCCAAAGTCTCAACTCCAAGATTTAAGCAATTCAGCAGCTTTCAAAATAGCCAGTTTCAAATTTGGAAAAGAATATATCAGTCCAGTTTCATATTCAAGCGGCGAGCCTATGGTAATTATTTCAGTACCAGTGACATATCCATTAAATTCTTTATCTCTCAAAACTTTCTCAAGCGACAGTCTCATACCACGCTCTCCAGATTCAGTACTCGGCGTTTTACTCGGAACAGTTAGTCTCGGACAGCTTTCGTCTAAGCTAGAATCTCTTCAAGTCCAAAAAACTGGGTACGTATACATTGTTGACGCCCAAGGCGTGCCGATGACGTACCCCAGAAAAGAATTCATTGGGGTACAAACAAAACAAATTTCCAAAACCGAAATTGAACAATTTACTAACAATTGGACCGATTCACTCGGAATACCGACACAAACAAAAAGTTTGACTGGCGTCGATGTTATGTCAAATCACAAAAAGATCAGCAAAACAGGGTGGGGGATAATCACAGAAGTGCCACAAGCTGATATCGTATCAGATGTTCAAAGAATTCAGCGCCAAACTATAGCCATTTCAATTATTCCATTCAGTGCAATAATAATTTTAAGCATATTCTTCGCACAAGGTCTAATACGCCCTATAGAGTACCTTGTTAAGGGTACAGAGAGTCTCAGCAAAAGTAATTTTAATTTTGACTTTGCAAAAGTCCAAACCGGCGATGAACTTCAACAGCTTGCACAGTCATTTGAACAGATGTCCAAAAAAATTGAGCATGAGCAACATTCTCTTAATGCAGAAAAAAACACATTAACGACAGTTCTTGCAAACATTGTCGACGGTGTAATCGCTTTGGATTCGTCTTTTCGAATAGTTTTTTTAAATCAAGTTGCCAAAACACATATGAATTTTAAAGGGCAACAAGTTATTGGAAAAAATATCGACAAAGTAATTATATTTAAAGAAAAAGACGAACAGACTTCGATTGAAGATATTATAATAGAGATAAAAACATCAAACTTAACAATTTCTAATGCACACAAACTAGTATATCCAATTTCCCCAACCGAGAATCGCACAATAAATTTAGTTGTATCGCCAATCAATATTTCGACAGAAACTAATATTAAATATTTAATAACTTTTTATGATATTACTAAAGAACAAGAACTTGAAAATATGAAACTCGACTTCGTCTCAATGGCAGCACACGAGTTGCGCACTCCTCTGACAGCAATCAAAGGCTACCTAGCCTATCTACACGAAGAGTTAGTATCAAAGATAACCCCAGATGAAACAACATATTTAAATCGCGTCATGATCAGCTCCGATCAGCTCTCCTCTCTTATTGAAAACCTTTTGAATGTCACAAAAATCGAAAGAGGGGTCCTAAAATTAGATTTAGGAGAGTTTTCGATGGAGAAATTAATTGAAGAATCGTTGGTTAATTTAGATCAAGTTGCAGAGCAAAGAAAAGTTAAGCTTACATTTATTCACCCAAAAACAACCCTACAAAATGTTCTTGGTGATAAGTTTAGAATTGGGCAAGTTTTTACAAATTTAGTTAGCAATGGGTTAACCTACACGCACCCCGGAGGAGAAGTAGAGGTCTCTATTCAACAACAACCAGATTCAATAATAGTATCCGTAAAAGACAACGGTCAAGGCATACCGCAATCAGCAATTCCACATTTATTTACAAAATTTTATCGAGTCGGTGGAGCCCTCGAACAAGGTTCCAAGGGAACAGGGCTAGGTCTATTTATTTCAAAATCGATTATCGACAGACATAATGGTAAAATCTGGGTTGAAAGCGAAGTGGACAAAGGTTCCACATTTTATTTTATGCTTCCACTTCAATCAATCTAGATAATAGATGGGGAAGCACACTAACTTACAAGCATAAAGAAAAAGAAGGTAATAAGGGTATAAATCTACACTCTTACAAAGATCTAAGGTTTCCGATATAATTAATCCTATTGTACAGCCAATAAATACAAGTTTTGTATATGTCAAAAAATAATAAACTACTACTATTTATATTAGTCTTTCTTTTAATCGCCCTCGCCCTGTCTAAGATTTTTCATCCATCTCAGCTAAAGACCATGTTAAAGCCACAATCGAAAGATTTAACTCTTATTCTCGTGACATTCGGTTCTCAAGATCAAAACAAAAAATGGCAAGGTGAAATAGCACCATATATGGACAAATTGGGAGACATTAAGGAAATTAGTGATACAATCCCTTTTTGTGCTAAAAGTTTCTTAGGAAAAATATCCGATCAAAGAGTGATGCTTGTTGTCACAGGAATGGCAAAAGTCAACGCTAGCGCCTGTGTCCAAAATATATTACAAACCAATTCTGAAAAAATAAAAGAGGTCTTTCTAAGTGGAATTGCTGGATTCTCTCCCTATTACAAAAAAGCAAATAAGGTGAATATCGGAGATCTCTGTATTAACTCCACAGCATTCGATTTTGATTTACAATATTACGGCTCTGACCAAAAAGATTCACAAACGAAGCTCCCCAATTTTTGGAAAAGAGATATAGGTGATTCTCCATATATTAGCTCGAGCTCAGGTGAGCTTTCAAATAAATTATTTGACGTGTCACAAAACATAGATTGGCGATCAAATCCTCAAACTAGTTTACACTCTCCAAAAATTTTCGGACCTACAGAGTGCATCGAGGCGTCAAGTGACCTGTTTTGGCACGACAGTCAACTGGACAAACAAGCTCGTGAGATAGGGTCAGAAATAATTAATAATATAAATAAATCCAAAACGTCTGCCTCAGACGTTGTCATTGCAAGTTCTATGGAGTCACTAGCCGTTGGCGCAACTATTTCAAAATGGAATCAAGCAAATAACACTAATATTCCTTTTGCCTATGTTAGATCCGCGTCAAATTTTGATCAACCCAATATTTTACCATCCGGATTTACAGAGATGGATAGTAAATCAAGCTTAGAGCAAACTTTTTCATCCGATAAAAATCGAATCGCATTTGAATCGCATGCTATGCCAGTCCTGCAACTCCTGAAGTCAAGAATTCAATAAAAATCCTAAATTTGCATTTCTAAATCTAAACAGGTATCAATATAGTGCCGGTAGTTGTTTAGATATAAAATTTAAATAGAAAGGACAAAATGAAAACTCAAGATATAAATAAAGATTGGCTAAAATCATTAGATTTCAAAATTACCAAATCAACAATAGACGGAGTCAAGCTCAAGGAATTAAATCCAATCGTCGATGGTCGTGGTGAAGTCACCGAGCTTTGGAGTCTGCCTTGGGTAGAGAAAGAAGGGTTTTTGGTTCCAAAACATATTTATCAAAGCTTCACAGATTACGGAGTCACAAAATGTTGGCATTTACACGCGCTCCACACCGATCAGTTCACAGTTACTCGAGGCAAACTTCAAGTCTGTTTGGTCGATTTGCGTGAAGACTCTCCCACATTCAAAACAGCAAACTCATTTGTTTTAGGAAATAATCAACCAAGACTTCTAATGATTCCACCAGGCGTGATGCACGGATGGAAAGCGCTCAGTCAGCCAGAAGTTATAGTTACTAATCTTCAAACCGAAATCTATGACCCTGCAGACGAATTTAAATTTGAATGGAATATAGTATTACAAGATATCTGGGAGCCAAAAAATGGATAAACAAACAAAAGTTTTAGTTACGGGTGGCGCTGGATTTATTGGAACTAATTTTGTATACCATCTAATTAAAAATAATTATCAAGTCGTCGTTTTAGACAAGCTAACATACGCAGGTGGAAAAGATAATTTAAACAATTTAAACCTTGAATTAATAGTTGGAGATATTTGCGATCCAGAAATAGTTTCAAGGTCTCTGGAAAATGTCGATTGGGTAGTGCATTTTGCAGCAGAAAGCCACAATACAAGATCAGAGATTGATCCAGATATTTTTTATAGGACAAATGTTCTTGGGACACAAATAATGCTCGAACAATCGTTCAAAAGTAATATTAAAAAATTCTTGCACATTTCAACAGATGAAGTTTATGGCTCAATCCAAAAAGGCTATTTTAAAGAATCTGACAAACTCCTAGGTGATTCTCAAGCCTCCTCAGCTTATTCAAAATCTAAATCATTGTCAGACGATTTAGCTTTAGAGTGGGGCAAAAAAGGATACCCTGTCATCGTTACCCGCACCACAAATAATTTTGGACCGTGGCAGTATCCTGAGAAAATTCTACCAAGAGCAATAACAAATCTATTAACCAACAAAAAAATCACTCTTTGGGGATCTGGTTTACAAATTAGGGATTGGCTCTTTGCTCCTGAAAATGCAAAAGCAATTGAATTTATTCTAAAAAATGGCAAAAACGGCCAAGCATACAACGTTGCAGCCAATTTAGAACACGAAATTACCAATCAAGAATTAGCGATTTGGCTTTGCGAATTTTTAAAGCTTGATCCAGAAGAGTGGATAGAATATATTGAAGATCCAAGACCAAATCATGATTTTAGATATGCTCTGGATACAACAAAACTTACAGATTTAGGATTTACACCAAAAATAAATACTTTCGATCAGTTTGCACAAACCGTAGAATGGTACAAAGAAAATACTCAGTGGTGGCAAAAAAGAAAAGAAGAAGCTGAAAGCATATACAAATAAACATATGGACCAAAATATTGATCAAATATTAGTGCTTGCGCCTAGGTCATTGATCGGCTCACGATTTGTCGAAATGCTTTTTCCAAAAACTATCATTTACGGCGCCGGACATGCGAGTTTATCGATTCCTAAGCAGTATTTAAAATCTTTTACAGTCTGCGACTTTACCAACCGTCAAGAAGTTTTTGATTTAATAAAAAACTATCACGGTAAATATTTAATTAATTTTGCTGCATCAACAAACGTAAATCAAATTGAAAAAACTAGAGCGCCAGATCCAGAGGATCAAGAACTTTTAAATCAAAATGAAGCTTACAAAATAAATTGCCAATCAGTTAAATATATTATTGACGCCTCAAAGCAATACAATAAATTTCCAATATTTATTAGCACTGAAACAGTCTTTGATGGTCAAAAGGGGCCATATTCAGAATCAGATTCAGTTGCCGCGTCAAGTGATTTAGTTAGCTGGTATGCCTGGACAAAAATACTCGCAGAGCGCGAGATAAGTAATTCTCAAATTCCGCACTTGATAATTAGATTATCATACCCATATAGGAAAGAATTTGAATATAAAACGGATTTTGCGAGAAATTTCTTAAATCTTTACGACCAATACAAAAAAAATCAAATTGCACAAATTTATCCGATATTCACTGACCAAAAAATTACTTTAACTTTTATTGATGATCTAGTACCAGTAATTGAAATATTAGTCAAAAAAAACGTTACTGGAATTTTCCATATTTCATCAGTCCATACAACCACGCCATATGAATATATTTTAGAGTTATTTCGTAAAGCTCAAAACGTCAGTCATCCTGAAAGGATAGTTCCTAAGGGGAGCATAGTAGATTTTCAACGAGACAATCCATCGATTGCAAAAAGACCAATTCGGTCCGGACTTAAGTCTGATAAAATCATAAAATTAGGGTTTGTTCCGACCGAATGGAAAGATGGAATCAAAATTGCTTATTCAATGCCAAGTCAAATACAGCAGAAACTCTAATTTAAATTTTTTGATGCTCTATTGACAAGTAAGCTAACAACTGTGATATAATAATTTTAATTAATAGTTAAGTTAGTTAATTAATAAATCGAAAGGAGATTTATAATGAACAAGAAAATATTACTCATAGTACCTGCAGTACTTTTACTCGCAGCATGTACTTCAAACACTACAGTTGCACCTAGCCCAACGGCAGAGACCAAGATGGCAACGACAGCACCAGCAATGATGTCAGCGTCACCTCAGTCAAATGGAGTTATGGTTGGAGGCGCATTAATGGTTAAATCAAAAGACATAGTTGATAATGCAGTCAATTCCAAAGACCACACAACGTTAGTTGCTGCCGTCAAAGCTGCAGGTTTAGTTGAAACTTTAAAAGGTCCAGGACCATTTACAGTTTTCGCTCCTACAAACGAAGCGTTTGACAAACTACCAGCAGGCACAGTAACAACTTTGTTAAAGCCAGAAAAGAAAGCAGATTTAACAAAAGTTTTAACATACCACGTAGTTTCCGGTCGCTATATGTCTTCAGATCTCAAAGATGGTATGAAGCTTAAGACTGTCCAAGGTCAAGAATTAACTTTCGCTGCCAAAGATGGCAAGTGGTGGATCAATGGAACATCAATGATCGAAATTGCTGATATTATAGATTCAAATGGTGTAACTCATGTAGTCGACACTGTATTAATGCCTAAATAATATATTTAACATTAGTCAATCACTCCGTCCATATATTCTTATGGGCGGAGTTTTTTTAATCTGTTTCTGAATAAACAGTCGTAATAGCATCCAAAACTTTTATATATACACCAAGTTCTTCTTGACTAATATTTTTATATATTTTACGCATTGCATTTTTAATACCCTTTTCAACATTAGGAACCAGCCTTTTGCCCGTCTCTGTTAGCGATATAAGCTTAGCTCTTCTATCAACCTTATCTTCAATACGATTAATAAACCCCTTATTGTACATTTGATCAGCTATTGCTGTTGCAAAAGGAGCTTCTACTTCCATCATTTCAGCAATATAAGATAGCCTCAAAGATTTAGATTCAAAAACCAACCCCAAAAAAGCCCATTGAGGCATCGTTAGATCAAATTCTAGCAATTGTTTAGACAAGTAGTTTTTAAGCCTACGATAAGCCTTCGCTTGCAGTAATCCAACGGCATAAGTTTGTAACATAACCTATAGTATATCACATTTAATTAAGTAAGTATGCTATTATGTTTAAGTAACCATTAATCACTATTTGAATTGGATAGACTTTACACGCAAAGAAGAACCAAGAATTTGATACACTAAACTATATGTTGGATTCGTTTATTGAAATTGATAATATAAAAATATTTGGCCAACTAGATTCTAAAGTGTCGGTCAAAGATATAGATATGATACAGCCCGATGTATCTAGTCAAATGCACATAGTTAGACACTATAACTCACTGCGTGATGATTATCTAAAACCAATTATCGGTATTTTAATAATCGCACTAAGCAATTTGAGGCAAGCAAAGTTTGTAAAGATGATCTTGATTCTGCGATGAAAACGAAAGGCTCAAAGTTTTTTACTTCTGAGCCAGAGACTGCAGACCCCACTAAACTTATCCAAACAATTAAAATACGTGCTACGGAGTATGCAAAGAACAATGAATTAACATGGATTAAGAAAAATGATCAACTACTATGTTTATTTACTATTAGTTTCGATCGTTTAATAGGTGAGTGTGGTCTAGCTAAATTGTCAGAATTGCCACTTTCTGTTCAGAATACACTTAGAGAAGAAAAACGAGGTAGTTCATTAACTGATAATTATGAAATTAAAGTTGTGACCTCACCTATGATCCCGACTAATTGTCTAGAAATTCAACTTAAAAAAACTGAGAATAAAGTAATTATTGATACTGCGTTTCCAGGTATATTGTCTGTTGATTTCCCTGACAACAAAACACAATCAAAAGATGAATATGAGTTTAATAAATGGTTTTGGGATAATCATGTATTTTTAAAATAATGTTTTTGATTGTCATATTGTAGTGATTCTATTTGATGATTTGTCTTGATGCTTTCTTTGTTTTTGGTTTGATTTTAGCTTCCTGATTCAACTCTGCAGCAGCACGAATAAGATCCTTGAAGGCAGACTCATTGATTTTATCTTCTTCATGAATCAGAATAGCTCGGTATGAATTAAGAATACCTTTTGGATCACTTAGCTCTGATCCTTTGGGAAAAGTTATTCGTAGATGTTTTTGGAAGGTTTCTCCGAGGCAAATATTTCCATTATTTGACCAGACTGGAATTCCATCAGGATTTGAAGGCTTCTTCCATTTGACCTCTTCGACTATATCGGGAGCAGCTTCTTTGATTAGCGCGCGAATTTGTTTTAGCTTCTCACCTCGCCAATCGTCATACTTTGAAATTATGGCATCTATCTCTTTGGATACAGAATTGTCGTTTGAAGCTATGGCCATGATAGAGATATTTTATCATATCTTTCGCGTCTTTTTCATTTTGATCTAAGTGATAGAATGATGTCTAGGAGATCAACTTCCTCGGACTATTAAAAGTTTAAAATTATGAGTGAAATCAAAGAAATACTAACTAAACTTTATCCTAG
>Ga0163144_10011869_pt1 | contig 18397 bp, 19 predicted proteins | sample OliLak19BULKMAT1_FD_123175 | JGI IMG/M metagenome (GOLD analysis project Ga0163144, IMG submission 123175) | Freshwater microbial mat bacterial communities from Lake Vanda, McMurdo Dry Valleys, Antarctica - Oligotrophic Lake LV.19.BULKMAT1 | ecosystem: Environmental > Aquatic > Freshwater >... | reverse complement strand
TCATACGGAGCAGAGTATTGTGTTTTACCTTGGTTATCAAGCCGGTTGTATCAATACGGAGAGTATCTTCTTGGTTTGTTTTCAATGTGCTTATGGTGTCAACTATACACTAGGCCAGTGCACCACTTGACACAACACCGAGCACTGCTAGTGTTCTTTCAGCAATTTTTCTTGCCATAACTTTTTTAGTTTTTTACCGCGTTGTTTTTTCCGAAAACAGACCGTATTTCATCCCATACTCTGGGATGCAGTCTCTCTAGAAGGGAGGAAGTACTTCCGGAGTTTAATACTACTACTATCGTATAAAAAATCAAGCGGAAATGATATTTTGGTGTTGATAACTTTTTACCGATCAGTTGGGCAAATATGCAGATGTAGTGTAACGATTTGCTGCATTCCACATCATCCAGCTTGTAAGTCCTACATCATAGGTTGCTTGTATCTGAGCTCTCACCATTTCAGGTGTGTACTGAACACCATTTATACTAAAGTCTTGAAGCCATGGACGCAGTTTCAAAGGAGTAGTGCTCGCAACTATAGCTCTTTCATAACCCTTTTTCATAGCAAATAAAATAGTTTCATATGGTTTTTCTGCTGGGCTTTTCCATCCATTAAAATTTGGCGGGTAGTGAGATGGATAGACCATAGGACTAACATAATCAAAATGAGCAAGAGCATTTTCCAGTATCTGACCAATACCGAGGTCATCTTTGTTTGAAGTAGTCATACCAAAAAGATCTGCGGATGTCGGGATATTTTTATCACGAAAAACTTTACCCACATGCGCAAAAAATTCATTTAGTATCTCGGACTTTCTTTTCCCTTCACTAAAAGGATATGAGATATCTTTCATGTCACCATCTGAAGGAAAACGGATATAGTCAAAGTTTAATTCATCAAAACCTTGGTTGTAATAATCATTTCCAATAGCTACTATATAATCCCAAACTGGTTTTGCTCCAGCATCGAGCCAGCTTACTCCCTTGCGATCTTTCCAAACCACTCCAGCTTTTGTTTTTACGGCATACTCAGGATGAGTCTTTACCAAAAAGGAATCTTGGAATACAGAAATCCTACCTATGACATAAACGCCTCTTTTGTGTAATTCTCCTATAAATTCTTTTATATCCGGTATTCTATTCTCAACAGAACCAAATTTTCTAAGTTCGGAATCATCTACATTAAAGGCGATGCGACCTGTATAATCTTTTATATCTATTACTACAGCATTGATTTCTGTATTATCAATAAGATTTACCAAATTTTGCCTAAGCTTTTTATTACCTGCTACCCAGCTCGTCATGTATATAGCTTTCAGTGGATCTGGAGTTTTTATATGAGTCACAGCAAAAGGTACAGGAAGTATGATGGTTGCAACAGCATCAGTAGGAGAAACATAAGCTATATAATCAGTGGGTTTTAGAGTGAAAAAAATAACAGTAGAAAGAACAGCAATCCCTCCTATAACAGACAGTGCTGTGTAGACTGTTTGCTTTATTTTCATTGATTATTTTCAGTAAAAACTCCCTGATCGTCACTCATTTTTTGTATCTCGTCTTTTTTATCTTTAGATTCTAGATTGTAGGCAATTATAATTATGAAAATACCAGATATGATAGCCAAAATCTTGTGCCACAAAGGAGGAAGTCCTAGGAAAAGGAAGCTTGCAATCCATACACCGATAAGTGATAAAATCTGTCTTTTAGACATAAATAATAATTTTTATTAATAATATATGGAACCATTATACACTGTGACATGATAAAATAGTACTAGTAAGAGAAAGGAGGTTTTATGAAAAAACTCGCTTGCAAGCAATTTGCAGGATTTGCACAAAATAAAAGTCTTGTAGTTTGGTATGAAAATGGGGAGAGTGATGAATTCATTGGAAAAGTTATTGAGTTTGGGATCAAAGATAAAAAAGGGTCAATCAAAGAAATCGTAGCGAAGTTTGATTGGCTACTTAGATATCGAAGGGTTATGAAAGACGATCTTGGCAGTTGGAGAATAAGTCCAATAGCTAGGAGTAAATCTTCAGGAACTATCATTACGATCAGTGATCCGATAGTAGTTTCAAGTAATGATCACATCTGTATATGCAGATCCCATGATGACCAGGAGATAACTTTCTCTACAAACCTAATTCATATCGGTCAAGTTTGGGAAATAAAAAACGAATACGATTCGTTTGAAACATAACAAGCCATCTACCGTTACAAGTAGGTGGCTCTTTTTTTGAAAATTATCTTTTTTTTAATATTTTTATTTTAATATTTCTATTTTGAAACTATTACCACAAACTCTCCTTTTTGTTTTTCTTTGGTATTAATAAGAATCTCTAGAACTTCTTCTGCGCTACCCTGTATGACTTCTTCATATATTTTTGTAATCTCTCTTACAAGAGTAACTTTCTTTGGTATATCTTTTAAATGTTCTACCAATGAGTCAAGTGTTTTCAAAATACGATGTGTGGATTCATAAAAAACCATAGTTCTATCTGAAAACGATATTTCCCTAAACAATGTCTCTCTTCCCTTTTTGTGTGGCATAAAACCAAGAAAAATAAATTCATGAGTTGGAACTCCAGCTATAGATAGAGCTGCAGTCAAAGCTGATGCTCCGGGTATAGAAACAATTTTTAAATCAGGAAATCTTTTTCTTATTTCCGAAATGAGAAGTGAACCTGGATCAGAAATCCCTGGAGTCCCAGCATCGGTAACTAGAGCAATGTTTTTATCTTTTTCTATTTCATCAAAAATGATTCCAACTTTGGCTTCACCACTTTGAGCATGATAGCTAATGGCGTGAGTGGAGATAGCGTATTTTTCAAAAATCTTTCTAGTTACCCGAGTATCTTCACAGAGAACTAGATCTACTTCTTTGAGTATAGCAATAGCCCGAAGAGTGATGTCTTCTAGATTACCTATAGGTGTAGAAATAACGTAAAATATAGCCATAAAGTATAAAAATGATATAGTTAAAACACTATCATGAAAACAGACAAAAACCCAATAGTCTACATCACTCGCGATCGCGAAAGAGCGGAAGGAAAGATCGAGAGTAAAAATTATTCTATCATCACTTCAGGTGGTGATAAGAGCACGTGTGAAATTTTGAAAAATTCCTCTTTCCCTGAAAATACTCAGATCTTAGTATTCAAAAACAACCAGCAAATAGAGGAACTAGCCAAAGAAAAAAATCTAAGACTTCTAAATCCTTCCGCCACTCTAGCAGAAACAATAGAGAACAAGATAACTCAGGTGACTTGGCTAGGAGATCTAGCAAAACTCCTTCTACCACACACTATAGATAGTGTAAAAAATATAGCATGGGAAAAGAAACCTTTTATACTGCAGTGGGCTCATAGCCATACTGGTGATGGAACACTTCTCATTTCCAAAGAAAGTGAGTTAAGTGAACTCAAAGAAAAATTTCCAGATAGAGAAGCTCGAGTGACAAAATATATACAAGGACCAATGTTCACCGCAAATGCCGTTGTCTCTGGTGAAAATATTCTCCTAGGAAATATTAGCTACCAGATTACCGGCACACTTCCTTTTACAGAAAATCCTTTTTCAACAATCGGAAACGATTGGACGGTAACACATAGCATCCTCACAGATAAACATATTGAAGAATTTCAAACTATCTCAGCTTTGGTTGGTAAAAAAATGATCGAGAGTGGGTGGAAAGGACTTTTTGGTATCGACATAATTCTAGACGAAGAAAATGATCAGCTTTTTCTAGTAGAAATAAATGCTCGTCAACCAGCCTCTACCACTTTCGAATCGCAGATCCAAAAAACTTTTAGAGAACAAGGTGTAGAAGGAATGACGATTTTTGAAGCCCATCTAGCTTCTTTGACCAACGAACCCATTACCTCTTCCCTTATTCCTATAAATGATGGCGCTCAGATTATTCAGAGAGTTACAAAAAATGCAGAGAAAATTGATCCAAAAAAACTCGAGAACGCAGGATACCAAGTTATAAAATACAATAATACAAAACTAAATGCGGATTTCCTACGTATTCAAAGTGAAAAAGGAATAATGGAAACTCACAACAAATTTAACAAGCGAGGCAAAGAAATACTGGAGTTACTATACCCCGAGAGCTAATTCTAGATTCTTAATCCTAGGTTTATGATCATTTATCACTAGATCATCTAGGTAACCAAATCTTATTTCCATTCTACCCACATGACCTTCCATTTTTACGATCGTGTCATCTATCCTATCGAATCTTTTATTCATCCTTACTTCTGTTTCATATAGATCCATCTTTGTTGCAAATTTTTCATTCATATATTCATCTTGTTCATCAAACCTCTTACCAACTTCATCAAACCTTTTATAGACATCAGCAAAACCTCTGGCTATTAAAATAGCAAATTCATCAAATTTTGCATCAAACTTTTCATCGAGGACTTTGTCTAGATAATCTTTTGTAACAAAATTTGCTAGTTTTTCATCAAACTTTTTATCTAGAACCTTATCTAAAGTCTTATCAAAATATTCCTTTGTAATATATTCATCATTTCTCATGTAATACAAGTATAGAACATCTTCAAAACAAATTGCAATAGCAAAAAACACAAAAACTTTATTTCGCCTTAATTTTGTGTGGATAAGTCAGATATGCTACTCTAGTAAGACTCATGAATACCAAACTCCTCGGGAGCAAAGCCCTATCTGTCATAGACCAATACAAAAACTTCCGCATCGGACATACCGAATGCTCTATTCCCTATTATAACAACCGCCATATGAGAGTAAGAGCCAGTTTCAAAGCAGAAAATGGCAAAGGAAGTCCAAAAGATATTTTTGATGAGGTGAGCAATCTGCTTGCAAAAGAAAAAATAGATCAAAAAACTCTAAGTTCTATTGAACTAAAAAAATTTCTAGTAGATAACAATATCGGTATAGATTGTTCAGGATTAGCTTATTATATTTTAAGCAATGAATACGGTAGTATCGACAAACACCTTGCCTATCCTTTTTGCAAAGGATTGATAGGAAAAATCAGATGCAAATTTCGTCCTGTAGAAAATACCGACGTCGCAACTTTTGCTCATGAGAAAAATAGTAGAGTTGTAGAAATAAAAAATGCTAATCCAGGAGATATCATAACCATGGTAGGCAGTGAAGATTCAAAAGAAAGAGATCATATACTAGTCATTGATCAGATCGAGTATCAAAATTTTGTTCCAACCAAACTACACTATATAAATTCCACTGCTTGGCCAACTGATGGTGAATATGGACATGGTGTAAGAGATGGATCTATAGAAATAACCGATATAACAAAACCATTAGTAGAACAAAGGTGGATTGAAGCAGAAAAAACTGGAGATGAGAATTATAATTTTGCTAGAGCAAAGAAATCCCACACAGAACTACGTCGTCTAAAATGGCTTTAATTTTACCTGTTTTTGTGCTAAAGTAGGCCGTATGATAAGCATTCTTGAAGGCACAGCTGATCTTGGCTATATCCTTGGTTTTGCTATTTTTTCCTGCGTTGTAGCCTTTCTTTGGGCGCCTTTTCTCGTATATTTACTTTATAGATTTAGAATAATAAAAAGTCCAAAAACTGAACTTGTTTCGATAGAGTCTAGAAAAGGTAAAAAAGAAGTTCCGATTATGGGTGGACTCTTGGTGATAGTGACAGTTGCTATTATTACAATACTTTTCAACTGGAATAGAAGCTTTACTTGGGTGCCTATAGGTATCATGCTCCTCTCTGCAATGCTTGGTGGTATAGATGATCTTTTAAATATTTTTGGATCAGAGAGACGATCTAGAAAACTCAAGCATATTTTGAAACTTATAAAAATTCATCATGATCTGAAAATGCGCATTTGGTATATATTGACTCTTCCTTGGACAATTTTTAAAAGGACTTCTGTGTGGATAGGTTCTCGTCCAGGAAAAGGTATCCATGTTCATGAAAAACTTCTATTGCAGTTTGTCGCAGGAAGTATCACGGCTTGGTGGGTTTATACGAAGCTTGGTGTAGCTTGGCACAACATTTATCTTCCCTTTGGCAACGATATTGCTCTTGGATGGTTCATTATTCCAGTTATTATTTTCATAGTTATGTTTACTGCAAATGCAGTCAATATTGCCGATGGCATGGACGGACTAGCTGGAGGAATGATGATCTCTACTTTCAGTGCCCTCACTCTTATGAGCTGGATAAATGGTTTCGGCGAAATAGCGGTGTTAAATGCTACGACAGTCGGTGCCCTTGTTGCCTATACATATTTCAATATCAAACCTGCCAGATTTATGATGGGAGATGTTGGCTCTCTTGGTTTAGGAGCTCTTATGGCAGTTAGCGCTCTAGCTATCGGAGAGATTGGTTCACTTTTCTTTTTTGGATTTATCTTTTATATAGAAGCTATGAGTGTTGTTATACAGCTTTTTGGAAAATACGTCCTTGGTCGACGAATCTTTCGTATGGCGCCTATTCACCACCACTTTGAACTCTATGGTTGGAGTGAAGAAAAAACCATTATGCGATTTTGGATAGTGCATTTTATCTTTGTAGTCTTTGGGGTTTGGCTAGCTTTACATTAAATGGAATACTTGCATTTTAAAGAAGAAAGAGTGACAGATCTTTCTCCACAAAATATTTCCAATCTTTATAACAAAGGATTTGTTTTTACTCGTATCGATAAAGGGGTCATGCACCAGACTCGCAGTGTTCGTATAGATCTTTCGAAGTTTGAACTTTCAAGCGAGAATCGTAGGATTTTAAAAAAAGTTTCTGAGTTTGAGATAAATGAAATAGAACTCCCTTATCTAGATTATAAATGGTCTCTGGGTAAAATGGCTAAGGATTTTTATGAAAGTAAATTTGGTAAGGGAATTTTTAGTGTTCAAAAAGTAAAAGAGATTTTGACTAGTGGAAAAAGTAATTTCAATTTACTTTTAAAATACAATGATCTAGGTTTTGCTATTTGTTATAAAAATGATTTCTTACTCCATTACTCCTACCCTTTCTATGATTTAGAAAAATCTCCAAAAGACATGGGGCTTGGAATGATGACCCTAGCAGTAAAATACGCAAAAGAAAAAGGATTAAAATATATTTATCTTGGTTCTCTCCAGAGATCTGGGGATGTGTATAAATTGCAATTTGAGGGATTGGAGTGGTTTGATGGGAAGGGGTGGCAAGAAGATTTAAAAAAAGTTAAAATGATTCTCAATGAAAAATAATACGACAAACACCCCCAAACACCTACACATCATAGGCATCTGTGGTGTAGCTACTAGTGCTCTGGCTATCGGCTTCAAAAATAAGGGTTGGGAAGTTACTGGCAGCGACAAGGGATTTTTTCCACCAGTCTCAACAAGTCTAGAAAAAGCTGGTATCCCCTTTTACGCTGGTTGGCATCCAGAAAATATCGGTAAGCCAGATCTGATTATTTTTGGAAATGCTTCTGGATCAAAAAATCCAGAAATAATATATGCAAAAGAAAACAACATGGAGATCCTTTCAGATGCAGAAGCGAGAGGAATCTATTTTGCAAAAGAACATTCCATAGCTTGTGTTGGAACTTGGGGAAAGACATCATCTACAGCACTACTCGCTTATATATTGGAAAAAGCAGATATGGATCCAAGTTTTGTTATTGGTGGAATATCACTTTCTACAGCACCAGCTAGGCTTGGAGATTCTAGTTGGTCTGTCATAGAGGGAGATGAGTACAAAACCTCACCTTGGGACAACAGCCCAAAATTTAACCATCTACACGCCACTCATCTCCTCCTTACTGCCATATCTTGGGATCATGCAGATCTTTATCCAACAGAAGAATCATATTTTAAAGTCTTTGAACAACTCGTCTCTTCTGTAGACTTCATCGTGGCGTGCAAAGATAACCTTGGGGTAAAGAAAATAGTTGGAGACAAAAAAGCTATCTGGTATGGAAAGTCAGATGCTGGATATGTATACAGTGAAATCAAACAAACAAAAGATGGGCTAGATTTTATGATAAATGGCACTCGAGTAAGGTCACCCCTGATCGGAACTTTCCAAGTAGAAAATATCACAGGGTGCTACGCCATAGCTCGCGAGATAGGAATAAGTGAAAAAGTAATAGTAGATGCCATTGGAGAATTTCAAGGATTAAAAAGGCGTTTGGAAAAAAGATACGAAAAGGGTATCACGGTCTTTGATGACATTGCTCACTCTGGAGAAAAAGCTTCTTCAGTCCTTGAAACTCTCAGAAAAATATATACGAGGAAAATCATTGCTGTATTTGAACCAAACATTGGTGGACGAGAAAGGGCTTCAGAACACATGTACAACAACGCTTTCAAAAATGCAGATATGGTGATCATTCCTAGATTATCAAAATTAAAAATTTCAGAAGAAAAAGAAAAACCTATGGAGGGTGATGAATTGGCAGAAAATATTTCAAAGACTCACTCTCAAACCATATATATAGAAAATGATACAGAACTCGTAAAATATCTAGTGGAGAATACAAAAAAAGACGATGTTATAGTCTTTCTAGGATCTCACGGTTTCAGAGGAATGATCGAGGAAACTATAGGCGCACTTGCTACTTCCCTTCATCAACAATCTCGGTAGAGATCATCTCATCTGCTGTGGACTTTACAAGAAGAGTAATACCGCAATGATTGCATTCTATTATCATACCTTCTTTTACAGATGGATATCGGCTAAGGTCTATATCATTTTTACATTCTGGACATTGTGATTTCATATCCATTAATAGTACTTTAAATGCTATAATATATCAATATGATAACTAAAAATGAGTCGCATCCTAAGCTGGCCAAGGAGTTTGATATCCCTTCTCTCATTTTTAAAAGAGAAGATACTCATCCTTATGGATCTCATAAAGGGCGATCTATACCAGTCATGATAGATACCTATATAGAACTGGGGTTTACTCATTTTGCTATTTCTTCATCTGGAAATTCCGCTTTAGCAGCTAGTTTACATATAAAAAAGATAAACAGAGAAAAGATTGATGGAAATAAGGTTATGCTGGAAGTTTTTGTTGGGAAAAATATCAAATCGCATAAACTTGAAAAAATCGAATTGTTAAAAGATGAAAATGTTTTAGTTTCAATACAAGAACGACCACTACAAACTCTTTTTCTCAAGACTCAAGATGAGAAAATAAAAGGCTTACGTCAATCCACAGATGATACTGCGCTCGTGGGTTACGAGGCGTTAGCAAAAGAATTGTTGGAAATAGTAGATTTGAAAGCTGTGTTTATTGGAACTTCTTCTGGAACTACAGCACAGGCTCTGGCAGAACATTTTATAAAAGAAAAAAGAAACGTAGAAGTTCATATAGTTCAAACATCGTCATGTCATGCTATCGCCAATGAGTTTGTTAATAGTGATGGAAACGATGAGGTATCGATTGCAGACGCTATCGTAGATCATACAGCCCTCAGAAAAAAAAATCTGATACCACTCTTAGAAAAAACTGGCGGTAATGGTTGGATTGCGCAAAATGATCAAATAAAAATTGCTCAGGAGCTATCACAAAAATATGCAGATGTCACCATTTCTGCAAATAGCGCTTTGTCTGTCGCAGGTCTCATGGAAGCAAGCTATACAGGAAGAAAATGGGATGGAACTGTCGTGTGTATGATATGCGGAGAATAACTACAAACCCCTAACAGCTCTGACAAATCTCTCCCCCCTCTCACGTCTAGAAGCGTCTATACCTATAGCTTCACAGCCAGGACTAAAAAGTACTCTATCTCCTTTTTTAGCATATTCATGGGCTATTTTTACGGCATCTTCTAGGTCTATAGCTTGTTTGTAGGTGATATCTTTTAGATTTTCTATATCTGACCTAAAACCCAAAGTTGCACTTCCTGGAACCAAGATCACAGTAGAAGCATACTCTGGAATTTCTTTTACGAGATCTCCATAATCATAGCTTGTATATGCTCCACCGAGAATAAGTACAATATTTTTATTTATCGAGAGTCTTTTCAGAGCATAGAGAGTTGCAAAAGGAGTTATCGATGCACTGTCATTATAAAATTCTATTCCAGAAATCTTTTTTATCAATTCTTGATGATTTTTTAATCCTCCAAAATCTTCGATCACTCTATCGATGATTTCTTTTGAAACCTTAAAGAGTTCCGCGGTTTGAATGACTAAGGCACTATTTTCAGATTTTGTTCTGAGTATTTTTGCTTTTGGGACAAAGTGAACTTGTTTTTTTATGGCATCAACTACTTCATTTGGGGCTACGATAAAGTTGTTGTAAGTTTGATATTCTAGAATTCCAAAAGCATTTTTGACTTCTTGCAAAGCAGAAGATGTAAGAGATGTGATGACTGCTACATGAGGATTTATTCGAGCATTGGAATACTCTCCCATCATTTCTTCTGGGATTCTCGCTAGGACAACATCTCCTGCTTTTATCTTTTTCAAATGGGTAAGAGCCCCATTTGAGAGGTCTTGATCGATAAAAAATAATCCCTGATCTGGATATTCAACAAAAGATCTCTTGAGCATTCCATAGATCATCTGAGCAACAGTGCTTTTTCCACATGCACCCATAACTCCTATAAGTGTGATGGATGGAGCAAGTTTTAGAAAAAGTATGTTTGGAAATTCTATTTTGACTCCAACTTCGATAGCTTTTTTTAGGAAAAGTGCTTTTCTAGATATTTCTGGAGAAAGGATAATGAGATCTTTTTCTACAAGTTCATCTTTTGGAACTTTTCCCAGAATTATATCCTCAAGACCAAAAGCCATAAGAGGTCTGAGAAACTTGGCGATACGAGCCTCACTTCTAACATCGTAAAATGAAACCTTGGCTCCGAGACGTAGTATCAGCTTGATATCTGCTACCATTTCCCCATGAGGACCAAGCCCTATTATGGCTATATTTTTGTCTTTAAAGTAATCTTTGTAATTCACTAACCTATTATACTCTTTTTTAGTCAGCCGTCCTCAAATCTGCCTATTTTGTAGCATTATCGATGAGGTTTTTTACTTTTATGAGTTCCTGAAGTAGACCTTGAAGTTTTATTGACTCATCTGTAGTTGTTGGTTCTTCGATAACAAATGTCGAAAGCTTTTTTAAAAAAAGATTGTGAATGTCATTGAAGTATTTTTCCAAAGTCTCTACATTTTTAAAATTTGAATATTTAGAATCTTCATCTTCATCTCTAAAGATAAAAAATGAGGACGGCCTTTCCACTCCTTCAAAAAATAAATGGTCGTCAGATAGAAGTCCATCAAGTGATGGAGAAACAATATTGTAAGTTTTCATAAATAGTTTTTATATTTAAATATTTTTTTAATAATTTGCATTTATGCTTGTGAAGGTACTTTTTGTAATGATGACGTGGTCAAGAACATTGATGCCAAGAATTTTACCCGCTTGTACTAGCTGGCCTGTGATTTCTATATCCTGTGCCGAAGGGGTTGCGATGTCTGATGGATGATTGTGAGCTAGAACTATGGCAGCAGTATTGTACTCTACTGCCGGGCGAAAAACTTCTCGTGGATGAACGATGTTTGTGTTGATAGTACCTATAGATATCACTTCATCATGAATAATACGATTATGACTATTGAGATAAAGACCTCTCAAATGCTCTTTTGAGAGATTGCGCATATCTCTTAAGTATTCATAAACATCTTTTGCGGTACGTATAACTATAAATCCTGTGGAGTTTTTTTCATAAAATCTACGACCTATTTCCCCACAAGCTATGACTTGACAAGCTTTGACTATTGGAATATTTAGATCTAGAGAAAGTTTTTTTGCATTTTTTTCTGCTACGATACTTTTTTCACCATATTCCCTAACTATACGATTAGACATTTCCAAAATACCTTCGGTCTTAGTTCCTACATTTAGGATAACAGCTAGAAGTTCTGCAATAGAAAGAGATCCTGGACCCATTTTGATAAGTCTTTCACGAGGCTTAGAGTCCGCTGGAAGATCTCTGATCTTCAAAACATATTCCCGCAATAAATCTCCGGTGAATAGATTTGTGTCTTTTTGTCTATAAATATTTATACTCATAGAATAAATTATAGCAAAGATAAAATTATAGACAACAACAAAAGAGACGAAAACTTTATTTCGTCTTAATTTTGTGTGGATAACTACCCCAAATCATCTATTAGAAAATACTTATAGAGTTTCGACAAGCATCATATTTGTCTCTTTAACTTGTCCAAAAGGCATTCCCCCACTTATAACTACCTTATCTCCCTTTGAACCATACTTCTCTTTGAGTGCTACTTTTCTGACAATATTCATAACTTGGCTTATAGTACTAAATTTTGGAACAATCACAGGATAGCAACCAAATGAAAGCATGAGCTTGTTGGCTGTTGATTCTGTCATCGTTAAGGCAATAATACGCTCTGCTGGTCGATATCGAGCAATCATACGAGCAGTACGACCTGACTCGGTGAGAGCGACGATAAAACGAGCTTCAACCTCGTGAGAGGCTAGAACAACTGACTGAGAGACAACATCTGTGGTTCCATGTGAATCTTCATACTCTGCTATTGAATCTGTAGTATAAACATCCTTTTCAACTTTCAAAGCTATACGTGTCATCATTTCTACAGCTTCTACTGGATAATCTCCGAGAGTTGTTTCTTCAGAAAGCATGATGGCATCTGTACCGTCGATAATAGCGTTTGCTATGTCAGAAACCTCAGCACGTGTAGGCACTGGACTTTTGATCATTGATTCTAGCATCTGGGTAGCAGTGATAACTGGTTTACCTAGAGCATTACACTTTTGTATCAACATCTTTTGCACAAGAGGGACTTCTTCTGCAGGAATTTCTATAGCCAAGTCTCCTCTTGCAACCATGATGGCGTCGGATAGTTTTATGATCTCGTCTATATTTTCTAGAGCCTCAGGTGTTTCTATTTTTGAAATAATTCCAGCTTTTGATTTTGCTTGCTTTAGCATATCTCTGAGCTCAGAGACATCTGCTGGTCTTCGCACAAATGAAAGTGCCACAAAATCCACTTTGTTTTTTATTCCAAATTCTAGATCTTTTTTGTCTTTGTCTGTAATAGAGCTAATGGAAAGATAGGCTCCAGGAAGATTGACCCCGCGACGACTCTTGATATCTCCACCGACAATGACTTTTGTTACAATTTCTTTACCTTTGATAGCTGTGATCTGTAATTTTCTTTTTCCATCATGGACAAGGATGTAGCCACCAACTTTAACTTCTTTTGGAAGAAGTGGGTAATTTATATAAACCTTTGTCTCATCTCCCATGATATTTTCTGTAGTAAGGGTAAATGTCTGACCAACCTTGAGAGTGATCATTCCCTTTTCAAATTCTCCGATACGAATCTTTGGCCCTCCAAGGTCTTGAAGAACTGCTACTTTTTTTCCGGTTTTTTGTACAACTTTTTTTAGATTTTCTATTCTATTTTGATGTTCTGCAAAATCACCATGGGAAAAGTTGAGTCTCATAACATTCATTCCTGCATCTACCAATGCTTTCAGTTTTTCTTCACTCTCCGTAGCTGGACCAATAGTACAAACAATCTTTGTTTTCTTTCCTAGATTCATAAAGTTAAATAAAATTAAATAATAGAAATGACATAGTACCTTAAAAGGTTAGATAAATCAAAGTTGCCCATTAAGCTAGGTAGTAAACTAGATAGTCTTTGGTCTAGGAGGATATCTCTCTGGATCTATGGTTCTTTCAAAGCATGTGCGACCTGCTTCATGTAGCCAAGTATCATTTTCATTTGAACCAGGATAGTGAGGGTAAGCTATACTATCTCTACTATAAGAAATTCCACCTCCATATTTCCCTTGTCCTTTTGTATCTATTGTCTTGAGAGAAAAAGTAGCACAAATCTCAAACTTCTTATCTCCTTTTATATTGTATACATAGACAGATTTGTTCTCTGGATCTGTCGGAATTGTATTTCCAGATATAGAGTCTTTTAGAGAATCTAGGGTCGTTGGCAATACTCCTTTTGTTTGCCAATAATTTAAGACTTGCCATTGAATATTTGAAAGATCATTTACCCTTTGATTGTCAAAGCGTATAGCTCTTTGTTTTGAAGGAGAACCAACAGCTACAAAACCAAAGATTATTGCGATAAGAACAATGACGATACCAAACCAAGCATTGGCAACACGAGACATTTTTGCCCACTTAAAGTTTGAATACAAACTAAAGAAATAATATTTACCTATAGATCCACCGACAAGTAGAATAACAATAGCTTTGTAAACAAAACGTGATGAAATTTCCCCATTTAGATATACATTTATAAGGACAATCAAATCTCCACCTACAAGAACAATGACTAAGAACAATGTTAGGAAAATACGCCATCTACGAATCCACAAATCAGCTTTTTCAGGAACCTTTGCTATATCACGATTGATAAGCCACTCGAGCACATAAAGTATCGGAACTAGAACTACTAGGATAGATATAGGCCAAGCCACAGAATTTGCATAGAAATTTCCCGCAAGTTGGTCTGGATTAAAATAATTTATAATACTAAAAGCAAGATTAATAAGGGCACCAGCAGCTGTATACAGAGCCACTACGGCACCAAGGTGAAGGAAAAAGTCCTTCGGCGTTGTTTTTGTTGGGGTCATAACAAGCATTATACCACCTATTTGGAAAATCTTGTGCCGACGCTTGGACTCGAACCAAGGACCTCTCCGTTATGAGCGGAACGCTCTAGCCACCTGAGCTACGCCGGCAATATTAAACATTTGATCATTCCATTGATCCTTCTGCGTAACCAACTACTTCCAAAAACTTTGATTCTTATCATACCATAATATGATTTCTCATTTTCATAAACTTTTTTATGAGGAACTCTTATGTAAATAGTGTTACTGAATTTTTCTATTGGGAAGTGTAACAAATTTGACCAAAAACTCAATATTTCGTCTATTCTTTTATTGTGAGAAATATTTATACAGACATTTATTCTTATTTTTTCTATAGGAACTTTCATCTGTATCTTAAGCCAAGAAAACATGAATTTGATCATATTTGGATCAGAATTAATAAAATTAAATCCCTCTCCAGTATCTTTTTTACTTCCCTCTGCCCAATAAAGAGATATACCTGCAATCAATGTGTCTCTTTGGGATAAATTAGATATCATTTGTCTAGCAATTCTCTCTTCCTCTTCTACACGTCTAATTTTCTTATCTCTATTACTCTTTGATCCCTTTAATCGAGCGTGGATGGTGGATAGTAACCAATTATCTTTTATAATCTTCTTTTGTGTTTCTGATAGTTTTATCTCTTTACACCACATACTTACAGTACTTTTTGCCAAATGAAATCGCGAGGCTATCTCAGAAAGATTTAGACCATATTTTCTCAAAGCTGAAACTTGATTGTATAAATGTCTTTTAGAGTACATATTATACGAACATATTACTATAGTTTTATATAGAAGGTCTAGTGGAAACATCTACGCTTAAAGTAAGACGCAAAAATACCGCCTAAAAGCGGTAGTTTTGTTATGCCTGCCTTCAGCTTAGGTATTCCTTAGCTGAACGGGGCTTTCGCCCACAGGCACACATATACTCTATCATGTATTCCTGATGACACGGGTCTCGCGTTTTATAATTGAAATCCCAGTATGTAATATAGGAATCTTCAGCTATAATAATAAGATGCAACATCAAGGATTAACTGAAGTAGAAGTAAAAGAAAAATTAAAAAAATACGGACTAAATATTTTACCAAGAGAAAAATCTTATTCAAAAATACGACTCTTTTTAAATCAATTCAATAACCCACTCATATTTATACTATTAATTGCTGGTGCAATATCATTTTATCTCAGTCACAATTCTGACGGAATATTTATCATGATCGTCTTATTGATCAACACCACCGTTGGTTTTTACCAAGAAAATAAGGCAAATAATTCCATAGAAGCTCTACGTAGTATGGTTACAATATCATCTAGAGTTATGCGTGATGGGAATTTGCGTGAAGTAGATAGTACAGTATTGGTCATAGGAGATATCATATTTCTCAAAGCTGGTGACAAGGTACCTGCAGATGCCAAACTTCTAGAGATAAAAGGATTGAAAGTAAACGAATCCAGTCTTACAGGAGAATGGATGGCTGTTTCAAAATCTATAGATGAAATAGCAAAAGATGGCCCTTTGGCAGATCGAACAAATATGGTTTTTATGGGTACTATAGTTGAAGAAGGGACAGCAACAGCTCTAGTTACAGACATAGGAATAAAAACAGCTATAGGTAATATAGTTTCATTACTAAAAGAAACCAAAGAAAGAAGAACTCCACTCCAAGAAAAAATCGTTTCTCTTTCAAGACTTGTGAGTGTATTTATATTACTAGTTATAGGTATTGTTATTATTTTAGGACTGATCAATGGAAATTCTCCTGCAGATATTTTTATAACCTCACTGGCTTTAGCTGTCTCTGCTATACCAGCAGGACTACTACCAGCAGTGACAGTTGTCCTCGTCTTGGGTATGCGTCGAATACTAAAGTCAAAAGGACTGGTTCGCAAACTCATAGCAAATGAAACTCTAGGGAGTGTTACTGTCATCTGTACAGACAAAACTGGAACTTTGACAGAAGGTAAGATGCAAGTAAGTCATATACTCACAGGCACTCGAGAGCTTTTGAACAATAATCCCCACCCTATTGTTGATGCAAAAAATTGGAATGGTTTAGAATCGCACATACACGCACTAAAAGCTGCTGTTTTAACCAGTGATGCTTTTATAGAAAATCCTGATGATGAATTTCACGAATGGATAGTTCGCGGTGGACCTACACAACGTGCCCTTCTTATTGCAGGAACACATGCTGGAATTTCTCAAAAAAAGTTGGGGGAGGAATATACCATAGTGGAAAAACTAGCTTTCAATTCTGAAGCAAAATATTCTGCATCTCTACATCAAAAACCTGATGGTACAAAAGTCCTCTATGTTGTAGGTGCACCAGAAATACTTGCAGAGAAATCCATAGATCTCGACATGGATGGGAAAAAAGACAAGCTGAACTCTGAAGCACACAAAAAACTTTTGTCAAAACTAGAATCGCTTACTCAGTCTGGTCTCAGAGTTGTTGCTTGTGCCCACAGAGAATTTGGAAAAGATGAAAAAATAAAAGGAGATATCGAAACGCTCGTCAACAATCTAACTCTAGTTGGATATATAGCCCTCAAAGACCCATTGCGTGCAGATGCAAAATCTTCTATAGCCATTACAAAGCGTGCTGGCATCAAAACTATTCTTATCACTGGAGATCACAGACTAACAGCTCTATCTATAGCAAATGAAGTTGGTATCGAAGCCGATCAAAATATGATTCTTGAAGGTAGTGATATAGACAAACTTTCAGACAAAGATCTAGAAGACAAAGTAAAAACTATAACTATATATGCTAGAGTCTCTCCTGGTCACAAACTAAGGATTGTTGAGGCACTTCAAAAAAATGACGAGGTGGTAGCTATGGTTGGAGATGGGGTAAATGACGCTCCCGCTCTGAAAAGAGCTGACGTGGGCATTTGTGTTGGCTCTGGTACAGATGTAGCCAAAGAGGTTGCAGATATCATACTTCTCGATGACAATTTTAAAACTATTGTAAAAGCTATCGAGCAAGGCCGAGTTATATTTCAAAATATTCGTAAAGTTTTTATATATCTCATAGCCGATGATTTTTCTGAACTTTTCTTATTTTTAGTAGCTATGGCTATAGGGTTGCCCTTACCTCTTCTTGCTGCTCAGATACTTTGGATAAATCTAGTAGAAGATGGTTTACCAGGTATTGCTTTGACAACAGAGCAAGAAACTACCGGGGTTATGGATGAGAAACCTCGCAAGAAAAATGAGTCTTTACTCAATCTACCGATGAAGAAATGGATGCTAGCGATCTTCTTTATCAATGGACTGGCAGCATTTTTTCTGTTTTACTCGATATGGAAAATTACCGGTGATCTAGAGAGAGCTCGTACTTTTACTTTTGTTCTTATGTGTCTTGACTCTCTTATCTTTGTCTTTTGTGTTCGTTCATTTAAAAGATCGATATTTAGAAAAGATATATTTTCAAACAGACTTCTTGTCGGCGCTACAAGTATAAGTTTTCTCTTACTCCTAGTGGCCATATACTTTCCACCATTACAAAATCTACTATCAACACAACCGTTAAATGTAATGGCATGGGTAGTGATAATATTTGTAAGTATAATAGAAATACTCCTTATAGAATGGTTTAAGAAGAAATCTTTTAGTAATCGTGTTGCGGAGGTCGGAATTGCACCGACAATCTTCAGGTTATGAGCCTGACGAGCTACTGTTACTCTACCCCGCTATAGGTCACATAGTATCACAAAGCTTGCTATAGATGCAAGTATT